>ERZ1026860.712-NODE-712-length-19879-cov-12.676201_pt1 | contig 19879 bp, 12 predicted proteins | sample MGYA00380160_ERZ1026860 | MGnify/ENA primary metagenome ERZ1026860 (study PRJEB33269, sample SAMEA4719796) | human gut metagenome | biome: human-associated habitat; feature: organic feature; material: feces | place: Cameroon | collected 2013-10 ... | reverse complement strand
GATGAATTTTTCAAATATTTGTTGTAATGTTGCACTTGCTTTTTGACTCTGCGGAAAGGATTGCTACAAACAGAACAATCAATCATCAGTTATACATTATTCTGATTATTGTACTTTCTTTGATGGTTTCATTTCTTTTCGGAATACTATTGTGGGTGCGTCATTCCAGTTTAAAGAAGATTCATAAGATGTCAGAGAAGGCTCATAAGGCTGAAACTGAACTCTTGGAAAAGGAAAATAGAAGACTTGAGGAGGAAAGGATACGTGCCGTGAGAGAAAAGGAAGAATATGAAAGAATGTATAACGAGGCGGTGAGCCGAATCGAATTGTTAGAACGAATAAAAAAAGAACCTCGCCTTGGCAAAGGAGTTCGTGACGTTGTGGATAAGTATCTTTCAGTCTTGAACAAATTCATTGCTGCCCATGTTTCAAAGACATTTGACAAGGATGCAAAAGCGGAACTGGCCGCATTGATGGGGGAACAGAAAGACTTTTTGAAATCAATCGGGCTTGCGTTCTCGCTTTCTCATCCAAACTTCATAGGCTACTTGAACAAGTGTCGGCTCAATGACTGGGAAAAAGGGTGCTGCTGCATGTTTTGCATAGGCCTTAACAATAATGAAATAGCGGACTATCTCAAACGTCCGTCGTTCAAGAATGACCTCACGACCATTCGGGGCAAGCTCAAGGTAGAGAGGCGGGCAAATATCGGAATCTTTCTGCAGAAAAGAATGGCCGAAAAGGACAAATTCTATTCATCTTCCAGTGAGTAATGAATATCGCTGTCAACTACTTGCTTGTCAGAATGTTATAAACTGAGAAACTCTCTAAAACTGCAATTTTTAAAAAATATCGGGGGGGGGTATTGGACTGATATTCAGCGATTTGGATGATGAAACATTTGTTTTGGTAATGATAGTCTTATGCCATACTTTTGTGGCGTTAAACTTAATACACAAAACTGATATGAGACGATTAATTCTAATGCTGTTTATGGCTGCCGTTGCCATAACAGGGAATGCTGCCACAAATGTTAATGACGATGAGCCGTACAAGGAAGAGATACGGATTGTAACTCAAGGGCACATCAAAAAAGACCGCGATCTCTTTCCCGATGCTCAGGCAACTATGTATTATGCTCAAAAGCTGATAGAAATCCAAATGTTCGAGCTGGGCGAAACGCAAATCTATGTCGTGGATTCTTTTGGGCGGGTTGTTTTTGAAGAATTGGTTGACGGAAATAATAATATTGCTACCTTTGAAGCCCCGGAGAAGCCAGGCAGTTATACACTTGTCATCTGGTCCGCGAATTATTATGGAGAAGGGACGTTTTGCATAAGGCGATGACGGAAATGCATGATTAATCATGAAAAAGTTATTCTTAGCAGTGTCGTTGGTTCCGATGCTCCTCTGCGGAGCATCGGATGCGTTTGCATCGTCGAATAAGCATGATATTCCGGTGAGAGATAGCCTTGTTCTCACGAATTCGGACGGCAGTGTCATGACACAATATGTTGCTGAGCCGGTTTCTATGACATATCATCCAGGTACTCCATCCGTGAGGCTAGATTTGTTTACAACTGACCCTCTTGTAACAGGGATTCCGTCTTCGGAGAATCTTCGAGCTCCAACGACATTCCCAGCTCCTCTTTTGCTTCCTTCCGGTGTGAATAGGTCTGATTTCGCCGTCGGACAGATTCCGTACACATCCGGCATCACACCGACCGGAGGCCGTGTTTATACGGTTCCAATAGTTACAATTCAGGATGGCAAACTGGCTCCGAAGATTGCTCTCAGCTACAACAGCCAGTCCGGTAACGGCATCGCCGGCTATGGGTGGAGTCTCACAGGCCTTTCTTCGATAATGTTGACAGGAAAGACTCTCTACTATGACGGTTCGTCGGCAGCCGCGAATCTCAATGCTGCTGGTTGTGTTTTCTCGCTGGATGGGGCTCGGCTCGTCAAATCGGAGGGCGAATTGTCCGCAGGCTATCAGTATGAGACGGCTTCAGGACACATATATGTAAAATCAGTAGTGGATGGGGGAGAAGTCTGTTATTTTGAGGCATTGTACCCGGACGGTTCAAAGGCAGTATTCGGTTTTCGGGACAATCATCAGACCCGTATATCCTATCCGTTGACAAGTCTGACTGACAGGTACGGCAGGGTAATCAGTGTGACATACGTTAAAGATACGGCAAACGGCCACTTACTATCCCAGTGTCGTGAGGTGCATAGAACGCGGGATGACACTTGCTCAGATAACGTTGTCATACGATTCCAGACCGGATGCGGTGACATCATATTATGCAGGGCAAAAAATCTTGTGCAGTAAGGCACTGACGGAGATCGTCAGTTATGTTGAGGGCAGCAAGTATCTTACATACAGCTTGAAGTATGGCTATAGAAATGCGGTCTTTGAACTGCGAGCAATTGAATGCAGTAACGGAGGTCGCCACCTGCCGCCGCTATCATTTACCTATGGAGATACACATACTGGAAATGGGGCTGATTTTCAGAAAGTGAGTCAAGACATTCTGATGCATGCATTCACAAACGGCAACATCCGTTACATTAGGGGAAAATTCCTTTCCGGCAACTACTCTGACGGACTTATAATGCTGCCGATATTCAGTAACTATGACGAGGTCGCAAGCCTGAAGCATTGGTTCAAGACGTACAAACAGTATGGAAGCAAGTACTCTCCAGAACAGCATATTGTAATTGCTCCGTGCATCGGGAATAGTACAGACCTATACGTGAAGGCGGAAGACGGCTTTCAGACAATCGAAGCTTTGGATGTCGACGATGACGGCACGGATGAAATAGTAAAGGTGAATTTTACGGGGATAGACGGCAACTATTCAAGATACAGGATCAAGGTTTACAAATTCAACGAGTCTGCAACGAAGTTGGATTCCACAGTTATTGACACCAAATTCGTTGGAGTTGTCAATGACGGGGACAAACTTTGGAGTCCGCAGCAGAGAATGTATTGGTTCGGAAAATTTGACGACCGAGGCGGAGCTCAGTTGCTTACCGTTTCATTCTGTCACGACTTCCGAGGGCGTGACATCCCGTCATATACATCAGTCGTTGATTTGAAAACAGGACAATGCCGCGAGTATGCCTTGTTTAATCTAGATTTTTGCGGAGAGGTGTACTATGTTGTGGCAGACATTGACGGAGACGGCTGGACGGACTTGTGCAGGGCAACATCTCAGGGGCTGGAGCGTTATAAATACAACTCAGGCACATTCAGCCTATCATCGACATTGTCTGGACTTACCGCGAGTACATTAGAAAACTATTGCCTTTATGCGGATGTGAACGGAGATGGTTTGTTGGATATAGTGACTGCGCCTAAATCCGGAGGCGGAAACCAGTGGAGTTTCTACGCATTCACCGGTGGGAGAAGTTTCGTTAAGCGTAGCTATGAGATTTGTCCGCAGAATGATGGTGAGCAGTTCATGTTCATGGACATAAACAAGGATGGTCTGGCTGATTTGCTTAATGTCTCAGGAAGTCGTTTGAACTATTATTTGAATGAAAACGGGACAATCTCAAGGAATTGTTTGACCTCAGCTCTGACAATCCATAACGGGAAGGGAATCCTTCCGGCAAATACGTTGAACTTCAATGCAATAAGCCAGTTTGTGGTCGTTGACGGCTTCTATGTGAACGGTTATCGTTTTTCATGGAATTTGTCAAGGGATAGGCTGCTTACACAATTTGAGAATAGTTATGGGGTTGTTGAACAGAATAGTTACGAGGATATGTCCGTGTCAGCCTCTGTTTATCAGAAAGATTATGGAAAGACATATTCTCTCGCCTCCGGATTCTCCCGACGTTCATTTTCTGCAAACCTGATTTCTCAAACGCGAGTCTATTCACAGTCGTCGAGTTCAGAACTTACAGAGAACAACTATTACACATGGTATGATGCCGTGTACAACAGCAAAGGTTTGGGTTTCTGCGGATTCGGTAAAGTGCGCTGCATTGACTATGTGAATGACATCGTCTCTGTTCAGACATACGACCCGCAGAAGCGTGGCGTGCTTATTGGAAGCACTAAAGCCTTACATCGCTCAATGAACAGTCCTTTCGAGACCACTGACAATACCTATGACAGTCACAGCACAACCTACGGGAAACTGAATCCGCGTCTTACAAAATCTGTTTTGACAGATAATCTGACGGGACTCACCACAACAACGACCATGCTCTATGGAGACTATGATTATCCGCAATCCTCCGTTGTCAGAAGGCAGATTGGCACTGGCGAGGTACGTACAGAGTCCACATCATACACATATTTACATAGAGTTTCCGAATCGCAGTATGTTCTTGGTTTGCCTTTAAGTCGGGTCGTTGATAGGAAAAAGGGCGAAGATAATGTTCGTGGAAGTTTCTGGAGGGACAAGACGATATTCACATACGATGACAGACTTCGCCCAGCTACGAAAGAAACTTATACAGGTGAGGCAGTTCGACTCGCAGCCATTTCTCACCGCCCAGTGGCGGCATCGACAAGTACATCGTCTCAAGCAGCTGCTTCCCGCTTCCATGTTATTGATAATACTATACTTACTAACCGGACTGAGTGGGAGTATGATGATTATGACAATGTTGTTTCAGAGAGAATGGCTCACAACGGAGCATCGGAATACCTTGTAAGTTCATGGTCTTATGACGAAACACATCGTCATGTGGCATCGGCAACGGATGTGCTCGGACGTGTAACAAAGTATGCCGACTACAATAAGTTCGGCCAACCGGAACATATTGTGAATCATCATGGAGATACAACAGTTGTTACTTATGATTCATGGGGAAATAGGAAGGAAACAGCAGCACCAGACGGCAACCGAGTCTTGACGAGTCTCGCGTTTGGTGGCGCTGGTGTCTACACAGTTAGCGAGAAATCAAGCGTGAAGCCGCATGTCATAACTCATTATGACGCTTGGAATCGGAAAGTCCGTGTAATGACACAATGCTTTGACGGAAAGTGGCGTTGCGTCGATTACGGCTACAATAACAAAGGACAACTTTCCCGTGTCTCTCTTCCATATCGCATTGCCAATCAGGAAGATGAAATATCTGAAAAAAGGTGGACAGAATACACGTATGACGACTATGGACGCAAGACGTGTGAGCGGTATGCGTATGGAGAGTCTGCTTCGTGGTCCTATTCCGGTTCTACAATCCAGGAAAACTCAAAAGGTATTTCCCGTGGGCTGACTTATGATCCTCTCGGTAGTCTTGTTGGAATTGTTGAACCGAATGGAAAGATTAACTATGTTCTGCGTTGTGACGGGCAGCCATCATCTGTGACCTGCGACAGTGTAACCACGACATTCAGATATGACGCATACGGCAGAAGATATCGTATAATTGATCCAAGTGCCGGAACGCAGACAGATACGACGATCTGGAACGCCGACGGAACGGCATTGCGGACGCAGACCAACCCGAACGGGCAGATTGTCTCTACTATGGACAAGTTCGGTCGCATCACGAAGATTGACCGTCTCGGCGAGTATTCCACCGCATACGCCTACGATGACTTCGGTCACCTCGTGTCCGAGACATCCACGAACGGTACGGGTAAGGCTTACACCTACGACCGCTATGACCGCGTGCTGACGGAAAAGGAAACTGTGCCGGATGGCAAATGGCTTCAGAAAAGCTATGTATACGGTGCAGGGAGCCAGATTAACAGCATTCGCTACACCAACCAGACTGGCGATATAACGACAGAGAATTATATCTGGTCGAACGGGGGCAATTCCGGTATTGTTCTTTCCGAAGGCGTCGTTGTGATGCGTCTCGAAGAAGAAAATGACTTTGGATTGCCTGTCAGCGTCACAACTGGCGGGGTGTCAAGAACCTATGGTTTTACTCCGTTTGGTTTGCCGACGGAAAGAAAGATGGATGATGGGGGGCTCATGGATTTTGGGTATATGTTCAAGCCTTCGACAAACACGCTTTCTTCCAGAAACGATAATAGACATAATCTTTCGGAGACGTTCAGCTACGACGGCCTGAATCGTCTTGCCGGCATGTCCGGTCGTAGTGTCAATTATGCCGCGAACGGGAATGTTACGGCAGTGGACGGCGTAGGACGAATGGACTATGGCAATGCTGCGAGACCATATCAGCTCACGTCGCTGACTCCGGATGACGATACGCTTGTTCCTGCACGTGAGCAGACCATCAGCTACACCTGCTACGGACGCCCGTCTCGCCTCGTTGAAGGCGGAAAGAGCGCGTCGTTCACCTACAACGGCAGCGGCGACCGCGTGAAGATGCTCTACGCCGAGGGTGTCTCGCCTGAACTCACGCGCTACTACATCGGCGGCCGCTACGAGCAGGACATCAGGTTCGGCGGCGCATCGACCGAACGCCTCTACCTCGGCGGCGACGCCTACTCCGCCCCGATGGTTCTCGTCCGTGAGGGCACCGGCAACTGGACGCCGCTGAACATAGGCAGGGACTACCTCGGCAGCATCACCCACATCGTGACGACCGACGGCACGCTTCTCGCCGAGTACAGCTATGACCCGTGGGGACGGCTGCGCGACCCTGAGACGCAGGAGATTTATGCTCCGGGCACTGGGCCTGCGCTCTACCTCGGCCGCGGCTTCACCGGCCACGAGCACCTCCCGTGGTTCGGTCTCATCAACATGAACGCCCGTCTCTACGACCCGCTCCTCTGCCGCTTCCTCTCTCCCGACCCTTATGTTCAGGCGCCTGACTTCACCCAGTCCTTCAACCGCTACTCCTACGGTCTCAACAATCCGCTCTCCTACACCGACCCTAACGGGGAGTTTGTCATTACGACGGCTTTGATTATAGGGGCGGCGATTGGTGTCGCGATTGGTACATATTGTGGATATAAAATAGGCTATTCCAAGGGCGCTACTGGTTGGAAAATGGCCGGTTATATGATAGGCGGCGGTTTGATAGGTGGTATTGCCGGTTTTGCGGGAGGAGCAGCTGGAGCCGCTGTCGGTTCTGCAATTGGTATCGGAGGCTTTGCCGGAGGTGCTATCGCTGGTGGCGTTGGCGGTTTTGTTGGAGGGTTTACTAATGGTTTCGGCATGACGCTGCTGGGTGGAGGAAGTTTCTCCGATGCCCTTAAGTCTGGTGGAATGCAGGCTTTATATGGTGGTTTTGGCGGGGCACTCTTTGGTGGATTGGCTGGTGGGATCAATTCGGCTCTGAACCATCAGAATTTCTGGAATGGGCGTCCTTTGTGCAGTTCAATGCGACCAGGACAGATTATTTCCGACAACACATCTTCAACTATTCGGGAAAATGCCCTTGAAAAACCGGCAGATTTTGCAGATTTTTCACGCTCTCCTCAGAGTCCTTCTCCGCAAAAAGGATTGGAACTCTCTGTTGAGAATCCCTATAAAAACTATTTGCCAGAAAGCAATCTACAGAAAGGTATTGATTTGACGATTGGAGATCCCAATTCTATGACTCACATTTTTAAGGCGAAGCATGGATTTGATACCTTTATGAAAGGTTATAGTCATGAGGCAATCGTTACAGATGCAATGCGTGCTGCAAATGGCCTGTATCCACCTTCTGGCCATTTTAAAGTTGGTGTGAATATTTATGGTTATAATGTCGTGATAAGTGGACGAGTTATAGATTCAATTCCACGAGTTGGGACTATGTACATTCCATATTAAAACTATGTATATGAATTGGAAAAAAGAATTGAGTGATTTGATTGAGGCAAAAAGTTGGGAGAAAGCTCTTCGTCTGATGGAAAACGTTATCAGACAGGAAAATGGCTCGTTGGATTCTTACTTGAACTACATTTTCTTGTTGGAAACGATTGTGTTGTATGCCGATTTTGAGATGCCTGAGTTCAATGAGGCAGAGAAGAACATACCGATAGTTTATGCTGCAGCAAAAGAAAAGTATGCGGAGAACCCTGACTTCCTTTTCTTTTTCGGTTTCATTGCAAGCCGATGCGGCTGGTTTTATGACGAAGATCCGGAATTCCCTCAAAAAACATTCAGAAAGGCTCATGAAATGTGTCCTGACAATGAACTGTACCGTATGTCTGAATTGAATAGAGGTCCATGCGAAGAAAACGAGCCGTTCCATTGGTGGATTGTCAGGAATATGGAAAACTATGGTATTATGAGCAAACTGATAAACTTGGGCCCGATAGGTCTTGATTTCATCTCTTGTCTTGTCGGAGTGCTAACTACCCAAGCCATGATTCACGGAAAGAAATCTCTGGAAAAGAAAAATTGAAGATAACTATGTTGACTTATTGCTCAGACTTGGAGTTGGAGCGCATCGAGAAAGAACATCCTGACGATATAGTGATATGGATTGAACATACTGTTTGTCTACTTTCATGATTCACTTCGGACTGATGTTGAGAATATACAAAACAGTATGAAACAAGAATAAACGATAAATAGTATGAAAACTTGGAAAGTAATTTTTGCCGCGCTTCTGTGCACGGGGCTTATGAGCCTGTCGGCAGGGGCGGATGCCAGGACACGCATGCAGGCTTCGGATTCGACGACCGCGAGCAGTTTCGTGTGGCCTCGGCTGAGAATAGGAGTTGATTTTGGTGGCGGGTATGGACTTGGAAAGACGGATTCCGGGCTGACCTCCGACTTGAAGGCGCATGCAAATCGCTTGAGGGTAGGTGCAATTGCCGGCGCTGATGTCTCTTGGTTCTTCATGAAGAGTCTCGGCGCCGGAATAAAAGGCAAACTGATGTATTCTAGCTCTTCTGTAAACATAAGTTCAGGCTATTATTCGTTTCTTCTTACGGAGAATGTCTTCATCCCTTTTGTCGGTCCGATGTTTTGTTCCCGCCTGTGTTCTAAAGATGGCAGGCATTGTTTGACAGCGAATGTTGCCGTCGGCTATTGTGGCTATTATGACAATTTTCAGCTTGTTGAACCGGGCAAATTGAGGGTGGACACCATGGGAATGTGTTGGGACTTTGGCTATGATATAAGGCTCTCCAGGCATGTTTCACTTGGTTTTCAGCTCTCGTATCTTGATGCCGTTATGAGCAAGAACGATGTCAAGGTGGAACATTCGATTTTGACTCAGGAATCAATGAGAGAATATATCGGCGATGAGTTGAGAACCTGCAGCCACCTTGATTTTACGGTCGGTTTGAGATTCAATTTTGAATGCCGCAAGAAACAGTAACAGCAAAAAAGAAAAACCATGAAAAGAACACTAACAACAATGCTTTGTTGCATGGCGTTCGCATTTGCGGTGAATGCTCAGACAACAGTGGTGAAATACAGCTATGACGCGGCGGGCAACCGCACGGGTAGAGTGACGTCCTCCATTCAGGAGCAACAGACAGAGACAGATAGCCACCCGGTGTCTGCCACAAAACCAGCATCGGAGGATACTGCCGTCAGTGCCGGGAAGAACACAGCCAAAACTCCCGAAGCAATGCCTGCCAAAGAGGAAACGCCTGCAGACTTGCAGCATGAAAAACAGGAGGACAGGCAATGAAACGGCGCGTCTCAAGAAGTCGTCTGCCGGCATTCTCACTCCCGGAGATGCTGGTAGTCCTTGTCATCATCGGCATACTCGTGCTGATTGCCCTCCCGAACCTCATGCCACTGATTTCCAAGGCCAAGAGCATGGAGGCGCAGCAGCAGCTCGCCTTTGTCCACACCTTGCAGAAGAGCTATTTCTATACCTATTCAAGATATTGTGACAACCTTGAGGAACTTGGCTTCGAACAGCAGCCTCTCGTGACAGACGGCGGCAACGCCAACTACCGCATAGAGATTGTCGAGGCCGGCGACTCGGGCTTCAAGGCTCAGGCCGTCTCCGTGGTGGATTTCGACAAGGACGGGCAGTTCAATGTTTGGGAGATTGACCAGGATAAGAAACTGAAGGAAATAGTGAAGGACTAAAATTCTAATCTGCAATAATATATGTGGTGGAGTCTTTTGTGTCTCCCGCCTCTTGCGGCGCTGGCGTTCTCGGACCTCAGGTGCAGGAGGATAGGGATTTTCAATCTGGCTATTTTCGCGGTGGCGGTAGTATTTATGTCCGTGATGGAGAGCGGCGGCCTGCGTCTGCCTTTGTCGAACCTCGTCCGGAATCTCCTGACCTGCGTTCTCTTGTGGACCGCTCTCTCCCTCTGGGCAAGACTGCGGAAACGCGGACTTTCGGATATGCTAGGCACCGGTGATCTTCTCTTCGTCCTCTGCATGACGCCATATTTTCCACCCCGCCATTTCCTCCTCTTCCTAATCATCTCCTCCCTCGCGACCATTCTCTTCTGGCTTCTCTACACCCGTCTTTCCAGGACTACAGCCCGCGACATTCCGCTTGTTACAGCCTTCGCCATCTGCCTTACTCTCCAGATAGTCCTCCGCATAGTATATAGTTCTTGCCTTGCTCTGTGCAATTGCCTATTTTTTGAGACCAACTAAATAATACTTAGATAATTATGCAACCACAAAAGATTTCGACAGAGGCCCTGCAGCTGTTCACCGGTGACGAGGCCTTTTACTACCGCCTTGTCCCGTTTGAACGGGAACTTGACGATGTGGTGGCTTGTTATTGTGACGAAGGGAAGGTCTATGATGCAGTCGTTGAGGAGGTCGCAGCTGTGTATGGACTGCGGCTCTCGCTGCATCCTATGGCTTCGGACGAACTGACGCGGCTGCTGTCCTCGAACTATCGGCAGACTGGTGTGCAGAAGCATTCGGAGAGTGAGGCCTTGGATGGGCAGGACTTTGTCGGGGAACTTGTGGAGGAAGCCTTCCGTGTGCGTGCGAGTGACATTCACCTTGAGCCGTCGGAGCATAGGTGTCGTGTGCGTTTCAGGGTTGATGGAAAACTGATTGAGCGTCATGTCGTCGGACGAGAACGCTATCCCGGCATCGTTAACCGAATTAAAATCATGTCGAACCTCGACATTGCCGAGAAAAGACTTCCGCAGGATGGGAGGATAATGTATTCTCGGGGCGACATCAAGTTTGACATCAGGACATCGGTAATGCCGACGATTTACGGGGAGAAGATAGTCTTGCGCCTGCTCTCGCGTGACGGACGGCACATCTCTCTGGATGAATTGGGCTTTGACGAACGGCAGCTCGGGGACTATTTGAACGCGGTCAGCCGTCCCCACGGGCTTGTACTCATCAGCGGCCCGACAGGCTCGGGAAAAAGCACAACGCTCTATGCGACGCTTGAGCGGCTGAACCGAGGCGACAACAACATCCTCACCATAGAAGACCCGATTGAATACACCCTCGACGGCATCAATCAGGTCCAGCTTAAGGAGGAAATCGGGCTTACTTTCCCTGTCGCGTTGCGGACCTTCCTACGTCAGGACCCGGACATCATCATGCTTGGCGAAATCCGCGACGAGGAGACCGCGGAGATGGCAATTCGCAGTTCCCTGACCGGCCACCTCCTGCTCTCCACCTTGCATACGAACAGCGCTTGGGGCTGCATCACAAGGCTTACAGATATGGGTGTCCATCCCTACCTGATTTCAGAGACCCTTATCGCCTGCATCGCGCAGCGGCTTGTCCGCCTTCTCTGTCCTCACTGCAAGTCATCTTCCGGCAAGGCCGTGGGATGCCCGCAGTGCCATTACACCGGCTATCTCGGCCGCAAGGCCATCTATGAGGTCGTCCGCATTGACGATACCCTCTCCGCCGCAGTCCGTGAAAATGTCCGCGATGTCAGCGGCATCCTGTCTCAGAAAGGCGTGCGGACGCTCCGCGAATCTGCTATGTCTCTTTATGAATCCGGGGAAACCTCGTTTGAAGAGATTGCCCCTATCTTGAACACTATGTAATCTGATATATGAAACGCTGCCTTCTTCTCCTGATTTTAAGTCTGATCGGTCTTTTCATCCTGGGTCCGGTCCGGGGCTTCGGAATCTCCACTGGGCATAGTCGGTCATTGGCCCTCCCTTCGTGTATTCATTCCGATGACTCGACATCCCGAGCCTGGCTTCTGCGCCGGAACTTTTCCGTCTTGGCCGAAAGAATCCCTGCTTACAACAATGAGATTGACGTATCCGTGACCAATTTTTCGGTCTCTGGGCTCATAAAGGGCATAGCCATATCGAACGGACTGAGCATCGCCATAAATTTCGACAAACGTAAGGCGATTACCTGCAATATTCAGAAAATACCTGTATGCGATGTTCTGGCTTTCATATGCAACGAGAAAGGCATAGAGGCGACATTTTCCGGGGATATAGTCTCATTGACTGATTTTGTTCCTCCCGTGCCTGTTTCTGAGGTCAGGTTTTCTCGTGACCCTGCTGACAGCACGGTGTTTTCATTCGACTTCTCAGCCTGCACATTGGATGCAGTAGCTCGTCGTTTCAATGCAGTGACCGGAGGCAATCTTCTCTATCCCAATTCATTGGCCGATCGGCAGGTCTCGGCTTTCGGAACGGGGATGACGCTTGATGAGGCTGTGAAGACCATTGCAGCCGTGAATGTGCTTTCTGTTCGTCGGGAAGAGGGCTCGTGGTACTTGTTCGAGAGCGGAAAAGAGCGTGGCGCATTCTCTTCTGCGTTCTTCGACGAGCAGGAGGAGGCGTCTCCGCAGACTGGAACCATCGTCTATGCGATGAAGCACAGGACTGTCGAGGATGTCGTGAACATAATCCCGTCTTCACTGAAACAGAATATGGAAATCACGCCATTCGCGGACCTCAATGGGATAGTGGTCAGCGGAGACAGAAAGGTGGCCTCGGAAATCCTGTCGTTCCTTTCTGAGATAGACGTGAGCGTTCCGCTGATTTCTATTGACGTTATGATTGTTGATGCGACCACAAGTTCCGCACAGTCACTCGGGCTGGGGCTTGGCACCGGTTCGGAGAAGGGAAAGAACAGCGTGACTTTCTCTCCGGGGCTTGGTCTGACGCTTAACGCAGACTCGATAAACCGTCTGCTCGCATCATTCAGCGGACTCGGCTCAATCAATCTTGGACAAGTCTCTCAATTCTTTTATGCCGACCTCCAGCTCCTTGAGGAGAGCGGCAGGATTTCGCTCCGTTCCACGCCGAGGCTTTCCACTTTGAACGGTCACAAGGCCGTACTGAAGAGCGGCGAGGTGAAATACTACAAGGAAAGTCAGGTGAACATCATAGGCACGCAGAACCCCTTGCAGTCGGAGTCCTATCTGTGGAAGAACGTCGAGGCGAACTTTGTCCTCGACATCACACCGTACATGAGTCGCGACAGCACAATCACCCTCACGGTCAATCTCAGCCAGGACGAGTTCACCGACACCGGCTCGAAGGACAACGAATATGCCCCACCGGGAATCTCCAAGCGCAGCTTCACCTCCATCATAAGGGTCAAGGACGGAGATATGGTTCTGCTCGGTGGCATTGAGAAGAACCTGACAGACAATTCCTCCCGTGGTCTTCCGTACGCCTCCCGTGTCCCAGTGCTCCGCTCCGTATTCGGAAAGACGAAGAAGAACCGCACTGAAACAAAGCTCAACATCTTCATAAAGCCGACGATACTCTGAAACATCTCCCTGCTTAACGATAACCACAAAAAACACTTCTCATGAAACAGAAACTGCTGACCCTCTGCACTCTGACTCTGCTTCTCGCCTTGTCAGACCTCAGTCTTCCGGCACAGACTCTCGCAGTCGGAAGCACCCTCCTGTCCGCGAAGAACAATCCCTATCTTGTTCCGCCCACGCCAGAGGCCGCCGCATTTCTCAATTACGGCCAATATTCCGTTTCCCAAGCCTCGGGACAAGTCGATGTGTCAATCCCCATTTATGAAATCCGGACTCGCGAACTGACATTCCCCGTCAGCCTTTCCTACATCGGTGGTGGAGTCAAGGTCACTGACAAGGCCAGCTGGGCAGGCCTCGGCTGGGTGCTGAACGCCGGAGGGGTGGTAAACCTCACGATCAACGGGCTTCCGGACAAGGGGATGAACCCGGAACTACCGACGGCGACAAAAATCCGTGCGGACAAAGATGCCGCATCTCTCAACTTGACCGTCGCGGAAAAAAGTAACGGCCTCAACGACACGGACAGGATGCGTGACCGCTATGATTACGCGATGGGAAAGACCGGCGGCTCATTCTACATTGCCGGTTACAATAACTACTTGCAGGTTCCATATACAGAAAACCATATTCGGAGGCTTGTTAACAGTACAGGAAAGCTGACGGCAGGATTCGTCATTACAGACGACAGCGGGACCTCCTATCACTATGAGCAGGCCGAGAAATCGACAGTCATATCCACGGTCTATAACCATAAGACCGGAGTAATGAGCCCGCTGTGCGAGTCCTGCACATACGATAGCGCGTGGTATCTGACAAAGATTGTCTCAATGAACAAAACAGACAGCATAAACTTTGTCTATGCTCGCCGCCAGGATTCATACATTGACCGGACTCTGTCCCATTCATACGAAATACGGCATACTGGCGGGACAGCGGAACAGCCGGAGAGGGAGGCCAGCAGCATTATCCATACTAGGACGGTTAACTCCACCCCTGTTTTGAAAGAAATCCGTTTTCCTCATGGCAGGCTCGTCTTCACCACAGCGGAATCGAATGCCGATGGTCGGAAGTTCCGACTTTCCGGAATAGCGCTCTATGACAAGAGCGGAAAGAAGATGCGCAGCGTGGAGTTCGCTCACGGCACGTTTGCCGGAGGTCGTCTGAAACTGGAGACCGTGACTTTCAAAGGCGCAACTGAAGCTGTCTATGACAGCTATGACTTCAAGTATTATAATGAGGATGTCTCTGTGTCAGACCTTGCCGCCAAGTCAAGTCTGGGCTATCTGGCAATGTGCTCCCCTAACTGCTATTATGCCCAGGACTTGCAGGGCTACTACAATGGCAAGTCCAATCCGAGCCTGTTGGGCTATCTGCCTGCCGGGGATAAATATTATGACACCTATATTGCAGACAGAAGTCATTCGGCGAGTGCTGCAAAGATTCATTCTCTTAAGTCCATTGAGGGAATCACCGGTGCATATACAGAACTTGTCTATGACACGGAGGATTATGCCGTTCCGCGAACTCCCGCAATCAAGGTGAGGCAGGTGATTTCAAAAGATTTGGCAACAGGACGGACGATTACGCGGAACTATGACTATTCGAACCCACAGAATTTCAATATACCCTTTGACCCGAGCCTGTTTGAGGACTATTCGGTGACGCAGGTAAGAAATATGAATGCCGGGCAGGCCGGCCCGTATGAAATCACTCAGTCGTGGACGTGTAGCTCTGAGCCATTAGTCCCTGGGTGGCATTATTCTTCCCGAATTGCATACCGCAGGATTGTTGAAAAGATAATAGACTCATCCTCACCGTCCGACACCTTGAAGACAGTCTATGGTTTTGACATCAAAGAGCCGGAGTTCGTGTCGACGGAGCAGTTTCAGGAACGGTATTACAACTCACAGCGCGAGGCCTACGCGCAGTGGAAGGAAAAGCTGTCGGAGGCCATGGGCTCTGGATTATATACCTCCGTTCAACGGATTGGCGGATTCTCTGATTCAAGATATGAGATTCCGGGATATGTCGTTGACAATTCATGGGCCAACGGCAATCTTTCCAGTGTGGACGAATATGAATGGAAGGCCGGGGAATATGTCTTGAAGCGTTCGATAAAGAATACGTACAAGGAATATGGACGAAAGAATAGGGAATCAATAGGTATTTATTGCAAAGGAATCTTGCCTAGATTTTTGGGCTTGGAGTATGAGGGAGGCGACTTTCTATATTACTATTGCAAGTCAGTTTTCAACTTTTATTTCTTCGACATCTGCATCTCGACAGGATGGAAGAAACTCGTGTCAAGAGTGACCACCGAATACGATGGTGATGTTCCCAAAGTTACGACAGAATCATTTGGCTATAACGCTATTGAACGTGAAATCAGACCTCATTCGCTATGTACATACCACGACCGTGCGGTTAAGAATGGTCTCCAACTATGGAGAGACGTATCGTTTCGTCGTTACCTCTATGACTCGTCTCTCCTCCCGTCGAATGTTATTGACACGATGGCTGCAAGAAACTATATCTCAGCCGTGATTGAAGACCAGCACACCAGGCTGACAGGTGTCAGTGGACCGACGATTAAGAAGAATCATCATTTTGTTCTAGACGGAGACAATGTTTGTGAGAAGAAGACAGAGGCTTTTTGTACCAATAGCAATTCCCCTGAATGGAAACGCAGTTTTGAAGTGCTCTTGTTCAATTCCAACGCTCAACCGCTCAGCGCAGTTGATGAAGATGGTGTGCCTTATGTCTATCTGTGGGGATCTGATGACAGATATCCAATCTTGGTTGTACGTAACGCCCAGTATTCTCAAGTGGAGAACGAGACTGACAATGGCTACTCCTTTGATGAACTGCCGGCGTTGCTCCCTAATGCCCAAATCTGGAGATATGAATATGCGCCTTTGCTTGGACTTACCGGAAAGGTCGCTCCAGACGGAGGGCGGACAGGCTATGACTACGATGATTGCGGGCGCCTGACGAGAGAAAAAGTTATGACAGGTGCAAAGTGGCAGACTCTGAAGGAGTATGATTACACTTTGGGCTATTCGGGAAGCGTTACCCGCAACAGTATAGAGACAAACACCCGTTTTGACGACCAACTTTATATCAAGACACGCGAGTTTTTCAATGCTTTCGGGCATCAGGTTCAGTCTATGGTATTTCAAGCCGGAACTTCAGGGAAGAATATTGTTTCGGACATTGTTCCGGATGCTCTTGGACGGATTATTCGCCGTTCTTTGCCGACTCCTGTCAACTCTGACGGCAATTATTATCCTGGACTTTTGCCATATACCCGTGGATACTACAATGATTTCGCTCCCAATACGGAATATGCCTATGAAAAATCATCTTCCGGCCGTTTGATTGAGGAGTGCGGCCCGGGACAGATGTGGCGAAATGACCGGAAGTTCAGAACACGGAAATATTCCCTGAATGACACTACTGCCTCTCGTTCGTGCAAACTGTTGCAGCTTGTCTATGCGACTAATCTGGACAATGATCAATTCTCGTCTTCCGGGTTATATCCGAATGGCTACCTGAACATACGTGAATCGGTCGATGAAGACGGAATAACAATCTTCACCTTTGTTAATCCGGCCGGGCAATCGGTGCTTGAACGCAGATTTCTCGGCAGCACCCGTTTAGACACTCACTATATTTACGATAACTACGGAAATCTGAGAATTATTCTTCCTCCTATGGCATCTTCGGCGCTCAGTTCTGTGACAATTGCTGAAGAGAAACAGGCTTTGATGGATAAATATGCTTTCATTTATGGTTATGACCCTCTGAACCGCCCTATCCGGGTCAAGGAGCCAGGCAAGGAATGGGAGTATAGGCGCTATGACAAGGCAGGTCACTGTATCTTCGTTCAGGATGGAAAGTTGAGGGAAGTCGGGAAATGGAAATTTGAAATCCCTGACCGACAAGGCCGTCAAGTTATGACGGGACTTTGCAAGAATACGGATGTTGAAAGTATTAGGTCGGTGTTTGTTTATGCGAGCCCTACAGGATCTACGACGGGTTACACAGGGTATGGAATAAGCAATCTGACTTTGACTGAACCTGAGTATCTGACAATAAACTATTATGACAGTTATGATTACAGGTCCCTAGTCCATTTTGCTGATTCCCTGCCAGCCGTTCCAACGACGTCAGATTCTCTCTTTACTCAGGTGTACACCAATATTGTGGAGGGTAAGGACATCTCGGTCATCGGTCAGTTGACAGGCAAGCTTGTGCGTGAAGTCTCAGGTGAAGGATGGACTTTCAGCTCATATTGGTATGACGAACTTAACCGCCCGGTGCGAACTGCTTCTCATAACACAAGCACCGGCATCGTGGACGAGGTTTTCACTAACTATAACATTTCCGGAAAGCCTGTTCTAAAGAAACGAATTCACCTGCGTGGGGCGGACACTGTTTTTACTGAAATGCAGGAGTTCCGCTACGACCGTATGGGGCAGCACGTGGAAACGCTTCACGGAATGAACGAAAAGGAAATGAAGCCGATGCTGCGAAATGTCTATGATGATGTAGGAAGGCTCGTGAAGGTTGTTTATGGGGAGAGTTTGGACAGTCTGACATATTCCTATAACATCAGGAACTTGCCGACTTCAATCTCCGGCACAGACTTTTGCCAGAATCTGTATTATAACATCAGCCCGGGTACACGCCGGCATAACGGATTTGTTAGCGCTGTTAGTTGGAAGGTGGGTAATCATCAATGGCAGGGCTACAAGTACGGCTATGATTCTGCCGGACATCTGATTGTTGCAAGTTATGCTGAGGGTTCTGCCCTTATGGATAATATCGGACGATACGATGAGAGTTTCACATCTTATGACCTCAATGGGAATCTCCTTGGGCTTAGGAGAACGGGGCAGACTGGAGCGAATTCTTTCGCGAGGGTGGATGACCTAACCTTGGAATATGACGGAAACCATTTGGTCAAAGTGAGCGATGCTGTGGCAACGATGCATCCGAACGTGGCATACAACCGCTTCAACGGGGGCTCGCGGACGGAGGTTCAATATGAGTATGATGCTTGCGGAAACCTAGTGTACGACGACAATCGCAGGCTGTCTCTTTCATATAATCATCTTTCATTGCCGGATACACTTTCTTTTGAAAATGGCGGCAGGCTTCTGTATGGCTGGGATGCGGAAGGGCGGAAACTTTCGCTTACTATTGAGGAACCGGGAAAGGAGGATGTCCGCAAGGACTATCTCGACGGCGTGATATATCGTGACGGCGTCCCGGAGATGCTTCAGACAGCAACGGGCTACTATTACTTTAAGGATGGCAAGTATCGCCATTTTATAAGGGATTATCTCGGCAGCGTTCGCCTCGTCCGTAATGAGGACGGCGCCGTGGAAGAAATCAATTCTTACTATCCGTCCGGTGCATTGCTTTCTGCCCCTGTTCCGGACACGCAGCCACACAAGTACTCCGGTAAGGAGCGCATTAATGAACTCGGTCTCGGATGGTATGATTTCGGAGCGCGTCATTACGACCCTGTGCTTATGCGCTGGCATTCTTCTGATGTCTGGGCGGAAAAAGCGGCAAATGTGTCTCCTTATGCATTCTGTTTGAATAATCCTGTTAACTTTGTGGATTCTGATGGCAAGTTTCCTGAGATTATCTGGGATTTGTTCAGTATCGGAATCGGAGCCAAGAGCTTTGCGGACAATGTCAAGGCTGGTAATGTCTGGGGTGCTGTGTTTGATGCCGGAGGCATTGTGGTGGATGTGGTCGCGGCGGCAGTTCCGATCATTCCGGGTGGAGTCGGAGCCGTGCGTGCCGGAATCAAGGCCGCCAAGGCAGCGGATACTGTCGATGATGTGGTGGATGCAGCGCGTGCTGCGGATAAGGCTCTTGATGCAGCGAAGACTGCCGACCGGGTTGACAATGCCACGGATGTTGCCAAGGGGATGAAGCGTCGTGGGCCAGAGGCGAATAGAGGCAATGCAAAGCCGCACGGAAATGCAGATCACAATAAAGCTATAGATGATAAGATTGAAGAATTGAATAACTCACGAACTGCACGAGATATCAGAAAGAATCAAACTCAAGTAGATTTCGAAGGTAATAAAGTCGGTAACAATCGTCCTGATGTCCAGTGGAATGCTGGTGGTGTTCATCATAATTATGAGGTTGACAGAACCAAGAAGAACAGCGACCGTCACAAGAAGGTTATTGAAAAGAATGACCCTAAGGCTGAGTTTGAATATGAACTGATAATAGATGGTTTCACACTATTTGACAAAATCATAAAATAATAAGAATATGATAACACGTAATTTCTCATTTATAGAAGGATATATTGATG
>ERZ1026860.711-NODE-711-length-19915-cov-4.103877_pt1 | contig 19915 bp, 14 predicted proteins | sample MGYA00380160_ERZ1026860 | MGnify/ENA primary metagenome ERZ1026860 (study PRJEB33269, sample SAMEA4719796) | human gut metagenome | biome: human-associated habitat; feature: organic feature; material: feces | place: Cameroon | collected 2013-10 ... | reverse complement strand
AAAATATAATCAAACGGCGGAGGAGCCCCTGAAAAACGCCCGCAACGCCGCGGCGGGGGCCCTGCGCAACCTGGACCCCGCCGTAACCGCCAGGCGCAGGCTGGACGCTTTCTTTTACCAGATTGGCACCATTGAAAACCCGCCCTATGACGATTTGGACGGGATGCTGGCCTTTTTGGAGGGAAACGGCTTTCCCACCAGCCACTACGAGGCGCACGCCGCCACCTATGAAGAAATCTGCAGCCGCATTGACGCGGTGGAGGACAAGCGGGAATCGCTGGACTTTTTGATCGACGGCGCGGTGGTGAAGGTATGCGACCTGGCTACGCGCCGCGCCATGGGCAATACGGAAAAATTTCCCCGCTGGGCCGTGGCCTATAAATTTGCCGCTGAGGAAAACGTGGCCACCCTGCTGGACGTTACCTGGGAACTGGGCCGCACCGGCAAGCTGACCCCGCTGGCCCACCTGACCCCCAGCGAAATCGGCGGCGTTACCGTCAAGCGGGCCACCCTGAACAATTACGGCGATATTCAGCGCAAAAAAGTGGCGATCGGCTGCGAGGTATGGATTCGCCGCAGCAACGACGTCATACCCGAAATTACCGGCCGGATGGGCGAAGCGTCGCCCAATGAAAAGCCCATTCTGCCCCCCACTCACTGCCCCGCCTGCGGACAGCCCCTTGTGGAACGGGGCGCGAACCTGTTCTGTCTGAACCGGCGCACCTGCAAGCCCCAGGCCGTGGCCCGGCTTGCCCATTTTGCCGGACGCAACGCCATGGACATCGATACGTTTTCCGACAAAACCGCCGAGCTTCTGTACGACGCTTTGGGGGTGCGGGACTGCGCCGACCTGTATAAGCTAACGGTTAACGATTTGCTTGTTCTGGACGGTTTTCAGCAAAAGCGGGCGGAAAATCTGGTGGCCGCGCTGGACAAAAGCCGTCACTGCACCCTGGACGCATTTCTGTTTGCCATTGGCATTCCCAACGTAGGCCGCAAAACCGCACGGGATCTGGCGGAGCATTTCGGCAGTCTGGAGGCGGTGGAGCAGGCGACTCAGGAGGAGCTGACCGCCATTCCGGATGTGGGCGATATTGTGGCCGCCAGCGTGGTGGAATTTTTCAGCTTCGCGGAAAACCGGGAAATGGTGGAACGCCTGCTGGCGGCGGGCGTGCATCCGGAGCATGAAAGCAACGTCCTTTCCGATGCGCTAAGCGGCAAAACCATTGTGGTAACGGGCACCCTGCCCACTCTGACCCGCGAGGAGGCGGAAAAGCTGATTGCCCGGCACGGCGGCAAGCCGTCCGCTAGCATCAGCAAAAAAACCGCCTTTGTGCTGGCCGGGGAAAAGGCGGGCAGCAAGCTGACCAAAGCCCAAAGCCTTGGCATTCCCGTCATTGACGAAGCCGCGTTCCTGGATATGCTTGAGTAAAAGGAGAGATTTGCGTGAGCCGGCAGGAAGCGATCACCCAATACCAACAAGCCCTGAAGGCAGGCCAGAAATGCTACCGGGATCTGGTTCACCGGGGCCTGTACCCCTATCCCCATGTGCTGGATGAAATTCTGGACGATTCCATGGTTGCCCGGCGGGTGGATTTGGGCATTCTGGATATTCCGGCTGAACGGATTGTGGGCACCCGATACGCGGGGCGGCGCAGCGCCTTCGCCGCAAACTTCATGCCCCTTCTATCCTCGGAAACCGAATTTGCCAGCAAATGGATCAACCTGTGTGAAAGCGCCCTGAACAGCGGCATCCGGGACGCTGTGACCTGCTGCGAATATCTGGGGCGCTTTTATGTGCAGGAGGGCAACAAGCGGGTCAGCGTATCCAAGAGCTTTGACTCCCCCACCATCAGCGCCCATGTGACCCGGCTGGTGCCCGTGCGCACCCGGGATACCGCCATTCAGGTTTATTACGAGTTTATGGACTTTTTTCAAAAAAGCGGCACCTACTGGATGCTGTTCAGCCAGCCCGGCAGCTATGCCAAATTGCAGGCGCTGCTGGGGTACGATGCGGACCACGTCTGGACGGTGGAGGAACGCAGCCAGTTCAGCCTGGCCTATATCCGCTTTCGGGAGGCGGCCCTGCGGCTGACCCATCCGGAGGCGTTTGAGGAAATCTGCGACGCCATGCTGGTATGGCTGCAGGTCTACTCCATGGACCAGCTGCTAAACGCCACCCCCGCCGAGCTGGTTCGCACCCTGACCGCGATCTGGCCGGAGGTGCAGGCCGTTCGCCAGCCCGATTCCATTGAGGTAAGCACCGCCCCCCAGGAAGCCAACGTGGGCCTGTTGAACCGGCTGTGGCTTCCCAGTCATTTGAATGTGGCGTTTATTAACGAATACACCCCGGAGGAAAGCACCTGGATCAGCGGGCACGACCGGGGCCGTCAATATCTGGAAAGCGTTTTTCCCAAGGAAGTGGCGTGCCGCACCTACCTGATTCCCCCAAACGGCGATGCGGAAGCCGTGATGGAACAGGCCATCGCCGAAGGGGCTCAGGTGCTGTTTACCACCACCGCCCCCCTCATTGCCGCCTGCCGCAAGGTCGCCGTGAAGCATCGGGACGTGCATATTTTAAACTGCTCCGTGTCCATGCCCTATCCCGGCGTGCGCACCTATTACAGCCGCATTTACGAGGGCAAATTCATCTCGGGCGCTATTGCCGGAGCCATGTGCAAAAACGACACCATCGGCTACATCGCGTCAAATCCCATTTTTGGCGTGCCCGCGGGCATTAACGCCTTTGCCCTTGGGGCCAGGCTGACCAACCCCAACGCCCGCGTGCTGCTGAAATGGTCCTGTGTGTCCGCCGACCCCATTCAGGAGCTTTTGGACGCCGGGGTGGATATCATTTCCAACCGGGACGTTCCCGGCCCCGCCCAGTCGGAGGATACCTGGGGCCTGTGTCAGCTTCAGCCGGACGGCAGGCTGCTTTCCCTGTCGTCTCCCTATTGGAATTGGGGAAACTTTTACGTCAAGCTGGTGGCCAGCCTGCTGCATGGCGGCTGGGAGGAGGCCGACGACAGCGCCAAGGCCGTTAACTACTGGTGGGGCATGAGCAGCGGCGTGGTGGGTGTGCATTTGTCTGAAAAATTGCCGGAGGGCGTGCGCCAACTGGCGCAAATGCTGCGCCGGGCCGTTATCGACGGTGCGATTTTACCCTTCCACCGCTTTATCCGCGCGCAGGACGGAACCCTCAAAAGCGAAGGCTCCCACTTCTTCTCCGCCGAGGAGCTGCTGCACATGAACTGGCTGTGCGACTATGTGGACGGGTCTATTCCCACCTATGACGAATTGCTGCCCATGGCCCGGTCCATTGTGCGCCTGCAGGGCATTTACCGGGACGAACTGCCCGTAGAAAAGGATGGAATCCTGCTATGAAAATACTGCTGCTTGCCGATAAAGAAAGCGCCTACCTGTGGGATCATTACGAACCGGGCAGGCTGGACGGCATCGATCTGATTTTGTCCTGCGGCGACCTGAAGGCCAGCTACCTGTCCTTTCTGGTAACCATGTCCTCCGTGCCGCTGCTGTATGTACATGGAAATCACGACTGCAATTACGCCATACAGCCTCCGGAGGGGTGCGACTGCATTGACGACAAGCTGGTAACCATAGGCGGCCTGCGCATACTGGGCCTGGGCGGCAGCCCCATGTACAATGGCAACAAGCATCAGTACACCGAGGAGCAGATGCAGCGGCGCATCAAAAAATTAAAATGGCAGATTCAGCGTGCCGGCGGAGTGGATCTGCTGCTGACCCACGCCCCCGCCAGGGGCTACGGCGACGCCGAGGACCGGGCTCACCGGGGCTTTGAGTCCTTTGTACAGCTGCTGGACACCTACCATCCCAGGTACATGGTTCATGGGCATGTGCATATGAATTACGGCATGTCCATTCCCCGCAGGCAGCAGCGGGACGGCACCACCATCATTAACGCCTGGGACCGTTATCTGCTGGATACCGATCAGCCCTGATTCTTTTACAAATGGTACGCCCACCAATGTATTGCTTCCCATCCAAAAATCGGTTATAATGCCTGTAACAAGAGGTAAAGGAGGATTCCTTCATGAAAAACCGTCTCATCCGTGCAGCGGCGCTGCTGTGTATGCTCACCCTGCTTCTTCCCGCGTGTGCGCTTGGTTCCAGCTACATGTATGTCAAAACCGCCAACGGCAAAAGCCTGAACATGCGCGAGGATTACAGCACGTCCGCCGAGATTATGACCTTTATTCCCTACGGGGCCAAGGTTGAGGTGATTGAGTTTCTGGAAAGCGACTACTGGGCCTATGTACGCTACAACGGCTACTATGGCTACTGCATGACCCGCTACCTCAGCTGGGACAAGCCTTCCTCCAGCGGCGGCGGTTCCTCCTCCAGCGGAAGCAGCGAATCCTTTAAATCCTTCCAGCGGGTGCATTATGTGGCTTATGTGAATCCCTCCACCCCTTCCGGCTATGTGAACATGCGCTGGATGCCCAGCAAAACCGCCGCTGTGGAAGCTGTGTACCATGCGGGCGACACCCTGCTGGTGCTGGCGGAGACCCGCAGCTGGTGCCAGGTTTACGATGAAGAACAGGGCGTATGCGGCTTCATGATGCGCAACTTCTTAAGCCAGAAATAACAGATTCATTGGAGGTAACAACCATGATGAAACGTTTGATTGCTTTGGTTCTGTCCGCTATGCTGCTGTGCGTGCCGCCCATGGCCGGGCTGGCGGAAAGCTATACGCTGCTGAAGCTGGATGATACCGGCCTGACCATTACCCTGGAAACGTCCGAAGCTGTGGATTTGCAGTTTGAGCAGGATATGCCTGCCGGTACAGCCCGCGTAACGGTGGTCAGCGCCGAGCATGCGGATGTGGTCATCTCCATGATGCCGTCGGAGCTGTACGCGGGCCGTTCCATGGCGGATTTGTCCGAAGAAGAACGTGCCGACCTGATGGAAACCGCCGGTATGCAGTACGAGGCTCCCACCTTTACCGTAGACACCACGCCGGATGGAAACCAGTACATTCATGTTTGTTCCAACCAGGCGGACGACATTGACTCGCTGTTTACCATTTACAAGGGCTATTTTGTAGAGCTGATGCAAAGCCGCCCCGACTTTACGCCCCTGACGGAGGAGGACGAGGCCTTCTGCTATTCGCTGCTGCAGGGCATTGAATTTGCCGAATAACCCAGCCACGCGCCCAGCAAATGAAACGGTTTCAGTCAGAGGGACCTCAGCCCCTCTGGCAATTTCCGGAAAAGGTTTTCAGTTTGAGCCCAGCCTCCTATTGGAGCTGGGTCCAGACTGTCGAAAAACCCCTGGGAGGCATCGGAGGGCCGCAGCCCTCCGATTTTGGTTCCGAAACCGGCGGCGTGTACGTCGGTTTCGGCTGCCTTGCGCAGCAAGGCTTTCCTTACGCTCTTTGCCGCCCGGCGAGCCGCAGGCGAGTAGGCAAAGAGCGCTTCCCGTCAGAAAAGATCGCCCTCAGGCGAGCTTTTTTGACGGCCTGTGCCCAGTCTCCTATTGGAGCTGGGCCTTTTTTTCATTACAGATATCTGCCGGTAACGCTGGCCGCGTTGCACGCCAGCTGCTCCGGGGTGCCGCAGGCAACAATGGTTCCCCCGGCCTGACCGCCTCCGGGACCCATATCAATCACATAATCCGCGTTGCGAATGATGTCCAGGTCATGCTCAATCACAATCACCGTCGCACCATGGTCAATCAGGGTTTGAAACACCTTCAGCAGCACCTGCACATCCAACGGATGCAGGCCGATGCTGGGTTCGTCAAACAGAAAGACGGAATCCTCCTGGGTTTTGCCCAGCTCCCCGGCCAGCTTCAGCCGCTGGGCCTCCCCACCGGACAGGCTGGGGGTTTCCTCGCCCAGGGTCAGATAGCCCAGGCCCAAATCCTGTAATACCTGTAATCTTTGCGCGACAGCCTTCATATCGCCGCAAAATGCAATGGCGGACTGAATATCCATGTCCATCAGCTGTGGAAGCGAGCAGACCTGTCCCTGCCGATTGGTCAGCGTAACCTGCTCCGCGGCTTTGGCGTAGCGCGACCCATGGCAATCCGGGCAGGGAATCTCCACGTCCGGCAAAAACTGCACATCCAGGCTGATAACGCCCGTACCATCGCAGGAGGGGCAGCGCAAACTGCCCGTATTGTAGGAAAAATCACTGGCCTTGTAGCCCTTTTCCCTGGCAGCCGAGCTGCGGGCATAGGCTTTGCGCAATTCGTCATGCACATTGGCATAAGTGGCCACCGTGGACCGCACGTTCATGCCGATGGGCGTTGCGTCAATCAGCTTTACATGGCTGATGCCGGGGGCCAGCACGCTTTTAACATGGGACGGGAGCTTTTCGCCTTTGGTCGCCGCGTCCAAAGCGGGGGCCAGACTTTCCAGCACCAGCGTGGTTTTGCCGGAGCCGGACACGCCGGTCACCACAGTCAGCCGCCCCTTGGGAAAGTCCGCCTTCAGCGGCTTGACGGTATGAATCCGATCCGTTTCCAGATGGATGCCGCCCCGGGCAAAAAGCGCGTCGGAATTCAGCGCCGGACGGGCCCGCCGCCGGGCTTTTTCGGACAGGAACGGACCGATTTGGGACGCCGGGTTATGCTGAATCTGCTCAATGGTGCCCTGGGCCATTACATGCCCGCCGCCCGCTCCTGCCTGCGGCCCCATTTCAATCATCCAGTCCGCTTCTTTCAAAATCTGCGTGTCATGGTCCACCAGAATCACAGAATTGCCGTCCCCCACCAGATCCCGCATCACCCCGGTCAGCCCCGCGATATTGGAGGGGTGCAGGCCGATGGACGGCTCGTCCAGCACATACAGCACGCCGGTGGTGCGGTTGCGCACAGCGCGGGCCAGCTGCATCCGTTGCCGCTCGCCGGTGGACAGGGTGCTGGCCGCCCGGTCCAGCGACAGGTATCCAAGGCCCAAATCCATCAGCCGTTTCGCCGCTGTCAGAAAGGAATCGCAGATGCTTTGCGCCATTGGCCGCATGGCCTGCGGCAAAGTGCCCGGCACGGCCCGCACCCAGTTCGTCAGCTCATCCAGCGTCCTCTGGCAGGCCTGATCCAGCGTCAGCCCATGCACCATGGGCCAGCGCGCCGCCTGACACAGCCGGGTTCCTCCGCATTCCGGGCAAACCTCCTGCCGCAAAAAGCGCTCCACCCGCTTCATGCCCTTTTCATCCTTGACCTTAGCCAGGGCGTTTTCCACCGTATAAACGGCGTTATAATAGGTAAAGTCCAGTTCGCCCGCCTGATTGGTATTTTTGGCCTTGTAAAAAATATGCTTTTTGACCGCCGGGCCATGGTACACAATGTCCTTTTCCCGGTCCGTCAATTCCCGAAACGGAACGTCCGTGCGCACGCCCATTTCCCGGCAGACGTCGGTCATCAGCGACCACATCAGGCTGTTCCAGGGAGCCACAGCTCCATCATCAATGGACAGGGAATCGTCCGGCACCAGCGAATCCATATCCACTGTCCGCACACTGCCGGTTCCCCCGCATTTGGGACAGGCTCCCTGACTGTTAAAAGCCAGTTCCTCCGCCGACGGCGGGTTTACCACAGCGCCGCACTCCGGACAAATCAGCGGCTTGCCCGCGGCCACCGCCAGCGACGGCGGCACCTGATGCCCGTTGGGGCAGCGATGGCTCGCCAGCCGGGAAAACATCAGCCGCAAACTGTTCAGCAGTTCCGTCCCCGTTCCAAAGGTGCTGCGGATTCCCGGCACGCCCGGTCGCTGATGCAGCGCCAGCGCCGCCGGTACATACAGCAGTTCCTCCACCGCCGCTTTGGAGGCCTGGGTCATTCTGCGGCGGGTATAGGTGGACAGGGCCTCCAGATAGCGCCGGGAGCCCTCGGCATTCAGATGTGTATAAGAGACAGGGCTACAATCTGGTGCAGCGGAATATCCACATCCACGTTTTTCAGGTTATGCACCCTTGCGCCCCGAACCAGCATATGGTCAATCATACAAGCACCTCGTCAGTTATTGTCTGGAAACATAGGACAAAATCAGCAGCGTGCCGTCTTTGACGCTGACGGTGGCCTGAACGCCTGTGTAATGGTTGCTGACCCCCAGCGGAAAATCGCAGGTAAGGGAGCCGTTCTCCAGCGGATATTTCAGCCCTTTCAAGGTCACCCCATCCGCCCGGCTGCCATGACAAAACACGCTGACCAGCGTGCCGGCGGGCCGGTCAGGCAGGGTCAGCTGTCCGTTATGCAGGGCAAAAGCGTCGTATTCCGGGTCCACCAGGCGGATGGACGCGCCCTGCCTGGCATAAAAGCCCATGGTTTGCAGGTTGGCCAGCAAATGGTCCACCCTGCCCCCGCCGCAGCCGTACAGAGCAAAGCTGCGGTAGCCGCGCCGCCAGCCTTCCCGCAGGGCAAGACCCGTATCCGTATCGTCCTTTTGAACAGGAAAGCACAGCACGCAGGTTCCCGGAGCGGCTTCGGATTCCGGCATGGAATCAAAATCGCCCAGCAGCAGCTGCGGCGTGAATCCGTATTGCCTCAGCGCCCGGTAACCGCCGTCGGCGGCAATCAGCAAATCCTCTGCGGCGGGGGTTAGTCCCCGGGGGGTAAAATCTCCCGCCCCTACAATATAACAGGTGTGCAAGGCCGATTCCTCCTTCAAAAATCCACAGCATTGTAGCATAAAACCCAAAGAAAGACAAACGAAATGCAGGCAGGTGTTGAAAAATCCCCGCCGCATCGCTATAATAAAAAAGTCATGCAAATTTTGGCGTTCCCCTTTATTTCTAGCCCAGTTAAGAAAGGTTTTGCACACATGATTCGCACCTATTCCGATAAGCAGCGGCTGCTTACCTCCCATTGCGATATGCTGGGCGCGTGGAAGCCCAGCGCCATTCTGGAAACCATGCAGGACGTATCCGGCGCTCACAGCCAGCTGCTGGGCGTGGGTCACGACGCGCTGCGCAAGGAGGGCCTTGTGTGGGTGGTGAACCGTTACGAGCTGGTCATGAACCGTTACCCGCACTTTGGCGATGTGGTCACCCTGCAAACCTATCCCCTGTCGGCGCGGCATGGCTTTTACACACGGTACTATGCCTTTTTAGATGAAAGCGGCCAGGAATACGGCTATGCCTGCGGCCTGTGGAGCCTGCTGGATCTGCAGACCCGGTCCATGATTACCGGGCCGGTACTGGCGGACCGTATGCCCGATAACCGGGACCTGCCCGCCAAGCTGAAAATTCCCGGCATGGCGGTGCAGGTGCAGGGCGATGTGCAGACCGCCTCCTTTGCCCCTCAGTTTACGGACATGGACGACAACCTGCATGTAAACAACACCAAATACCTGGACTGGTGCGTAAACGCCCTGGGCATTGACGCCATGCAGGCCAACGAGCTGGCTCGTTTTGTCATCAATTACCAAAAAGAAATCCGGCCCGGGCAGCGGGTGCAAACCCAGCTTTGCCATAGCGGCGACGATTTTTCCTACGCGGGTTTTGTGGGTGACGAGCACCATTTCACCATTTCGGGGAAATTGCGCGCCCGTTCGCAGCAAATACAACCATTCTAAAAAGGGGGCACACACATGAAAAAAAGATTATCCGGGAAGGAACTTACCCTGGTTACCAGTATGCTGTTTGGTATGCTTTTTGGAGCGGGCAACATTATCTTTCCCATTCACATGGGCCAGCTGGCCGGCAGCAGCATCTGGCTGGCCATTATCGGCTTTTGCGTATCCGGCGTAGGTTTGCCCATTCTGGGCGTGGCGGCGCTTGGCAGCAGCCGCACCGACGGTCTGGCCGAATTAAGCGGCAAGGTTGGCAAGGGCTACAGCTATTTCTTTACCTGCGCCCTGTATCTGACCATTGGACCCTTCTTTGCCATTCCCCGCTGCGCGGCCGTGCCTTTCAGCGTAGGCATTGAGCCCCTGCTGCCGGAGGGCGTATCCGCATCGCTGCTATTAGCCATTTTTTCCGTACTTTTCTTTGCGGCGGTTTTGTGGTTTTCCCTGCGCCCTAGCGGCATTTTGACCTGGGTGGGCAAGGTGCTCAATCCCCTGTTTTTGATCTTTCTGGGAGTACTGGTGCTTACCGCTCTTATCAAACCCATGGGGTCCATCAGCGCGGTGGAGCCGTCCGCGGATTACGAATCCAGCCAGGCGCTGTTTACCGGCTTTCTGGACGGCTACAACACGCTGGATGTGCTGGCCAGCCTGGCCTTTGGCATTATTGTGGTTAACGTCATTCGCGGCCAGGGCGTGCAGGAGCCGGGGGATATCGCTTCCAACACCCTGCGCGCCGGCGTTATGACCGGCATTCTCATGACGGCTGTCTACCTGGCCATCGCGCTGGCGGGCGTGCTGACCCGCAATGTTTACCCCGTCAGCAAGGATGGCGGCGAGGCCTTCTATGTGCTGGCCCACCATTACTTTGGCACCGCCGGGGCGCTGATTCTGGCCGCCATGGTTACCCTGGCCTGCCTGAAAACCGCCGTGGGCCTGATTACCAGCTGCGCCGAAACCTTTGTGAGCCTGTTCCCCAAGGGACCGGCCTACCGCTTCTGGGCCATTCTGTTCTGCATTATTTCCCTGCTGTTTGCCAACCTGGGCCTAAGCAAAATCATCACCTATTCCATTCCGGTGCTGATGTTCCTATACCCGCTGGCCATTACGCTGATTCTGCTGGCCCTGTTTGGGCACCTGTTTGGCCACGACACCCGGGTCTATGCATGGGTTACGGGCTTTACCTTTGCCGAGGCGCTGTTTGACCTGTTCAAGGCGCTGCCCGCCAACGCTCTGCTGGAAAAGCTGGTGGGCTTTGGCCGGGCCATCTTCCCCTTCTTTGATTTGGGTCTGGGCTGGGTCGTGCCCGCGCTGATCGGCCTGGCGATCGGCCTGACCATCCACTTTACCCAAAACACCCAAAAGAAGCAGGCTGCCTGAAGCCATGCAAATCCCCGCCGCTGGATGCGTTTTCCGCGGCGGGGATTTTGTTATGCAATCAGGGCTGCCCGCCTGAAAGGACGGACAGCCCTGGCGAAACACCTGCCGCCTTCCCGCGCTTTCCCTCGACCGCGGTGCGCCCCGCACGCGGCTTGGCGTTTTTCAATCAAAAACGCCATGGCAGGATGGGCCGTGCTTCAATCATAGCTTGCCCGCCGCCGGGCAGTCTATGCATCTTTTTTGCAAAAGGGGACCTGCTTTTGCAGGAAACAGGCGCTTTGTTCCAGAATTTATACAGACTAGGCTTTTGATGGAGGGGCGGCTCATGATCCTGTACGATACCATCCGGCCGGATATGGAAAGCTATCACGCCGGGGAGATTCTTTTTCGCCGGGGCAGCGTATCTCCAGCATCTACCGGCGAGGACGCGCTATGCTATAAGGTTGGCTCCAACCCAACCCAAACGGTGCTGCTGTACCGGGACGGGCAGGCGGTCTGCACCTGCGGCGCCGGGGACGCTCCCTGCGAGCATATGGCCGCGGCCCTGCGGATGGCCCAGGAGGATGGGCGGCTGCGCAGCCTGCGGCAGGAAAGCGAGCTGTCTCTGGGGGACAAAATGCTGTTTGCCCTAAGCCGCGCCATGCCTGGCGGCGAAAGCGTGCGTCTCTCCCCCATTTTGCGGCTGTATGGCGACGGGCGCATCGGTCTGGGTCTATCCATCGGTCAGGAGCGGCTGTACGCCGTCAAAAACATTGCGGATTTGCTCACCTGCTATCCTTTGGGCGCGGTTCTGCCCTTATCCGATAAATTTACCTACCAGCCCTCCACCATGCGTTTTTCCCGGGAGGACGAGCGCCTGCTGGTGCTGCTGATGAACCATATTCCCCTGAAAGCCGCCAGCCTGGCCGATTGGGAAGCGGGTCTGACGGCGGACCGTGAGGACCGCAGGGGCAGCCCGGCCACAGACGGCCGCTTCCTGTTGCTGGATGGCGCTATGCTAAACAGCGTGCTGCGCTACTTTGAAAACCACGCCTTTGTTTTGATGACGGACAGCGGCAAGCAGGGACAAAGCGGCATTCGTACGGTGGAGCTTCCGCTTTGCTTTGCGGTAGCGCTGTCCCCTACCGAGCTGACCGTTCAGACCGAGGGACTGCAAAATGTGCGCATGCTTACCCCAGACGCCCGGTATGTGCTGTCCGGCGGCCGGATTGTGCATCTGCACAGCGCCCAGGCCCGTATTTGCCGCCTGCTGTGCCAGGAAGGCTCCCGTTTTCGCTATCCCGCCAGGGATGCGGAGAATACGCTGGCCATCCTGCTGCCCGCTCTGTCCACCGTGGGTACGGTAGCCCCCTCGCCGGAATTAAGGGCCCGGCTGATTACCGCCCCCTTTCACCCCGTGGCCTATCTGGATCTGGTGAGCGGCAATGTGGAAGCCAATCTGGAATTTCATTATGGCGACATCACCCTGCACCCCTTTACCACAGCGGAAACAAACGCCGCCCCCACACTGGAGGACGGCCGCCTGCTGCTGCGGGACGGCCGGGCAGAAAGCGAACTGCTCAGCTTTTTTTCCGACGCGGGCTTTGTGGTGCGTTCTGGCCGCATTGTGCTCAAGAAATCCCGGGATATTTTATCCTTCTGCACCCAGGGAGTGGGCGAACTAAGCAAACAGTGCGAGGTGTACGCCTCTACCGCCTTTGAAAAAGTGAAACCCCGCCGTTTAACCGCCAAAGCTTCCTTCCACATACGCAGCGGACGGCTGATCTTTTCCCTGTTGGAGGAAAACCAGCCTGTGCCGGAGGTGCTGCCCATTTTGCAGGCCATTGCGCAGCGGCAGCAATATGTCCGGCTGAAATCCGGCGAATTTCTGGATGTGCGCGACCTGACAGGGCTGGCTCCTGTGGTGCAGGAGCTGCTGGACGCCGCCGCTCTGGACGATCCATCCGCCGACGCTTCCGCCCGGGAACTCAGCTTTGGCGCGTACCGGGCGGCGTACATGGTGAGCATGCTGCGCATGGCGGGCGCTCAAACCGAGGCCGCGCCGGAGGTGGAAAGCGCCATCGGCGCGCTGTCCAGCGCTGAGGAAACCCGCTATGTGCCCCAGCGGCTGCAAAAAAAGCTGGCGGCCTACCAGCAGCGCGGCGTCAGCTGGCTTTTGTCCCTGTACGAGGCCCGCATGGGCGGCATTCTGGCGGATGAAATGGGCCTGGGCAAGACTGTGCAGGTCATTGCGGCCCTATCCGCCGCCCGCCGCAAGGACGGCGTGCAAAAAAGCATTATTGTCACCCCCACCTCCCTTACCTATCACTGGCTGGCGGAGTTCAAGCGTTTTGACGACAGCATGCGCGTGCGGGTAATCGCCGGCCCCCGTGAGGAGCGCCGACGCATCATTGCGGACATTCGGCAGGACGATCAGGTGGACATCATTTTAACCAGCTATCCCCTATTGCGCCGGGACATTGATTTGCTAAAGGATTTATCCCTGCGCTTTGCCGTTCTGGACGAGGCCCAATCCGTCAAAAACGCCCAAAGTCAGGGCGCGGTAGCCGCCAAGGAACTGGACGCGCAGGTGCGCATTGCCCTGACCGGCACCCCCATGGAGAACCACACCGGCGAGCTATGGAGCATTTTTGACTTTGTGCTGCCCGGCTATCTGGGCACGCAGGCCTCCTTCCTGCGGCGCTACGGCGGCGGGGAGTTTGCCGACGAGCTGCGGGAGCGCATTCGTCCCTTCCTGATGCGCCGCCTCAAGAGCGAGGTACTCAGCGACCTGCCCCAGAAGCACGAGCAATCCCTCTACGCCGCCATGACCCCGGAGCAGGCCCAGGTTTACAACAGCCTGATGGAAAGCCTGCGTCAGCATGTGGGGCAGGCTTTAGCGGACGGTTCCCTGCCCAGGGCGCGTATGCAGGTATTGAGCATTCTGCTGAAGCTGCGGCAGGTTTGCTGCCATCCCAAGCTGTTTTTACCGGATTACGAGGGTACCAGCGGCAAGCTGGAATTGCTGGTTCAAACCGTGCACAACGCCATTGCGGCCAAGCACCGGATTTTGATCTTTTCCCAATTCGTGGGCATGCTGCAAATCATCCGCAAGCGTCTGAGCCGGGAGGGGGTACAGACCCTCTATCTGGACGGCGAAACCAAGCCCGCCAAGCGGCAGGAGCTATGCGACCGTTTTAACGGCGGCGAGGGCCGTGTCTTCCTGATTTCGTTAAAGGCCGGCGGAACCGGTTTGAATCTGACAGGAGCGGATCTGGTCATTCATTATGATCCCTGGTGGAACCCCGCCACGGAGGACCAGGCCACGGATCGGGCGCACCGCATTGGCCAGACCCGGGATGTAGACGTAATCCGCTTAATCGCCCAGGACACCATTGAAGAAAAGGTAACCGATCTCAGCCGCCGCAAGCGGGCCATTTTTGACCGGGTTGTATTAGCAGGCGAAACGGAGCTGAGCAGTCTGACCGAGGAGGCCATTCGTTCCCTCTTCTTCTAGGGGACAAGGCCCCTGCTGAACCGCTTCGCGGAGGCAAGGCTTGTGCGTTTGGCGCAGAACATTTTGTTTTTTCTGGACACAGAAAAAACAAAATGCCTTGCGCTAGTCACTTCCGTTTATTACCAATGGCAAGGCCCCCTGCTGGGCCGCTTCGCGAGAGGCAAGTCTTGCGCTGGCTGCATCAAAACGGGTATTCAATGGGATATCTTCGTTGAGCATCCTGCCGGATAATCGTCATAAAGAATAAGCAGGCTGGTTTTCTTTTACGAAAAAAATCAGCCTGCTTTTCCATTACAGCCGCAATCCCTTTACATCCTTTACCCGCGACAGAATCACATGGGTATGCATCTCCACGATGCCCGGCAGACGGTCCAGCACGTCGCTCATCAATCTTTCCATTTCGTCCTGATCCGCCGCCACGGCATGCACATGCAGCCGGCAATGACCTGTCACCCGGTAAATCTGGGTCACCGTTGGGCAATCATTCAAAAGCCGCACCACCTGGTCAAAGGTATCCGGCCGGGTTTCCATCTCGTAATAGCTGGAAATAGCGCTGCCCAGCCTTTGCGGGTTTACAATGACGGTATATCCCTCGATAACGCCCCGCTGCTCCAAAGCGTCCATGCGGTTTTTAATCGCCACCCGGGACAGCCCCAGCCGCTCGCCCAGTTCAGAATAGGTATACCGGGCGTTTTGGGTCATCAGGTCCAAAATTTTACGGTCTTGTTCATCCAGGCCACTCAAATACACACGATTTTCTGTCCTTTCCGTTTTCTTTCGTTTCGTAATATATATCTTGCGTTTTGTAATGTCAAGTGGTATACTGACTCTGCTACTTTTTTCATTCAGGAGGCGCACATGGTACGCGACTTAACCCGCGGCAGCATTTCCCGGTCTTTGATTCTTTTTGCCCTGCCCATGATGGCGGGCAATCTGCTGCAACAGTTTTACAACATTGCCGACACGCTGATTGTAGGGCGTGCTCTGGGCTCCGGCGCGTTAGCCGCCGTAGGGTCCGCCTATACGCTGATGACCTTTCTGACCTCCATTTTTCTGGGGCTCAGCATGGGTGCTGGGGCGTTGTTTTCCATCTATCAGGGGCGTGGCGATCAGGAATCCCTGAAAAGCGGCGTCGTCCATGCCTTTGTGCTGATTATGGGCATTACCCTTGTGCTGAATGTTTGCGTATATGTGTTCTTGGATCCCATTCTGGCCTTCCTGCAGGTGCCGCCAAGCGTATTGCCCGGCATGCGTGAATATTTGCTGGTAATTTTCGCTGGTCTGATGGCTACGGCACTGTACAACTACTTTTCCTGCCTGCTGCGGGCGCTGGGAAACTCCACGGTGCCGCTGGCCTTTCTGGCGGTATCGGCGCTGCTGAACATCGCTCTGGATTTGCTGTTTGTATTGGTGCTTCATCTGGGCATCGCGGGGGCCGCCTGGGCAACGGTCATCGCCCAGTTTGTATCCGGCGTGGGCATTCTGCTTTATGTGCTTACCCATTGTAAAGCGCTGCTGCCTTCCCGGGAAAACCTGCGCTATAATCCGCTGATTCTGCGGGAGCTGTTCAGCCTGTCCGCCCTGACCTGCTTGCAGCAATCCGTCATGAATTTTGGCATTCTGATGGTACAGGGGCTGGTGAACAGCTTCGGCGAAACCGTAATGGCCGCCTTTGCCGCCGCCGTCAAAATCGACACCTTCGCCTACCTGCCGGTGCAGGACTTTGGCAACGCCTATTCCACCTTTGTGGCGCAAAACTTTGGCGCGGGCAACACCCAGCGCATTCGGGAAGGAAACAAAAAGGCGTTTGGCATCAGCGCCCTGTTCAGCGTGTGCATATCGGCCGTGGTGTGTCTGTTTGCCGGGCCGCTGATGGGCCTGTTCGTCCATAGCAGTGAAACGGCGGTGATTGCCTGCGGCGTAAAATACCTGCGCATCGAGGGCGCGTTCTACTGCGGTATCGGCTGCCTGTTTTTGCTGTACGGCTATTTCCGGGCCATTCAGCAGCCGGCCATGTCCATGGTGCTTACGGTGATTTCCCTGGGCACACGGGTAGCCCTGGCCTATCTTTTATCCGTCTGGATGGGCGAAACCGGCATCTGGCTGTCCATCCCCATTGGGTGGGTGCTGGCGGACATAACCGGCCTGTGGCGTATGCTTCACAAAAAGCGTTTGACCACGCCAATAGCATGAGCCGGGCACATTTCCTGACAGCAAAAGCAGGAAATGCAGCCTTTGCGGCGAAGCACCGCCTTTTTCTCCTTGATCTCAATGATATGCTGGGGGCAGGACTCCGCACAGCGCCCGCAGCCCACGCAGCGATCCGTATCCACCCTGGGATAGGAACGGCGGCGGCCAAAAAAGCTGTGAAACAACCCGTTTGGGGTCAAAAAGCGCTCGCTTCCCTTTACCGCGTCGGGCAGGACAAAGGGCGGGTCGGCAATAGGCAGTTCGTCCCCGGCCAAGGTGATGCCGTCCGCTGGAAAACCGCGCCGGCGGGCCGCGCGGATGATGGGCGCCTGCTTATCCCCAAGGCCCATCAGCTTTGCCGCCTGTTCATCCACCGCATAGGGCGAGCGGGAGCAAAGGGTCACGCCCATATGGCGCACCGTGCCGCCGCCGGGGCCGTTGCCCTCCATGCAGTCAATGGCGTCCAATACGGTCAGGTTGGGGCGCACCGTTTCGCACAAATCAATCAGCAGATCGCTGAAGCCGTCCACCGTAGGGCGCTTGCAGTGCCATTCCGGCTTTTTCAGTCCGGGAATACAGCCAAACAGGTTTTTCACCGCGCCGCTCATGACCGTCAGGCCATGGGTTTTGCATTTGGCGCAGTCAATGATGTAGTCCGCCTGCAAAATCGGGGTCAAAATGGCAAAGCCGTTTTTTGCGCCATAGGTTACATCCCGGTTCAGGGTCACAAGGCCCTCCAGCTCCTTCATGCCGCTGACGGCGTACAGCTTTTCCAGCACCGCCAGATTGTAGGTGCCGCCGGGACTGTCCGCCAGCACAATTTGCTTCACGCCCTGCTTTTTCAGCCAGCGGGCAATGGCCGCCACCAGCGCGGGATGGGTGCATACCGCCTGAGACGGCGCCCGGGCCGCCAACAGATTGGGCTTGATCAGCACCCGGGTATCCGGGGTTAAATCCTCCGCCACATGCAAAGCCTCAAAATGGTCGGAAATGGCCTGATCCAGCGCCTGTTCCTCATATTCCGCCACCCGGCGCACCGATACCATCGTCATGTCTGATTCCTCCTTAGCATTCCTTCCAGCCGAAGCAGCGCGGTTTCCGCGCAGCTGTCCTGAGGCACCCGGCCCTGCTTCAACTGGTATTCATAATCCATCAAAAAATCATAGGCGGCCCGAAGCCGCTGCCTGTCAAAGCGGCGGGCCTGCTGCTGGGTACGCCCCACGGAAAAGGGCGGAATACCCAGCAGCGACGCCTGGGCCTGCTGAGGCGTGCGCTCGTCCAGCATGCAGCGCATGTGGTACAAAATGCGGTACTGGCGAAGCAGCATGGCCAGAATGCCCACCCGGTCCTCACCGGAGCGCACCATATCCTTCAGCAGTCCAAGGGCGGTATCCATATGCCCGGCCACCTGCGCGTCCACCATCTGAAACACCGTGCATTCCGTTGACCGGGTGCAGATAGCGTCAATGTCCTGCGCCGTTACCTCCTGCCGGTCTTCCAGATAGGCGTTCAGCTTTTCCATCTCCTGCCGCAAAAGCGCCGCGTCCCGGCCCACGGTAAACACCAGGCGGCCCGCGTTGTCGGCGCTCAGCTGCCTGCCCATGCGCCGCATGCTGCGTATGCACCAGTCGGCGCATTCCCCGTCGCTCATGGGCGAAAAGTCCACAATGGCGTTTTTCTTTTTCAGCAGGGTATACAGCTTTTTGCGCCCGTCCGCCTTGCCCTTTACATAAAAGATCAGGCAGGCGGTGGGCGGCACATGCCCCAAGTAATCGGCGATGGCCTGGGCCTTGTCCTCATCCTCAGCCTTGCGTCCGGCGGTCAGCAGGCTGCATTCCCGCACCACCACCAGACGCTTGTCGCCCATAAAGGGCAGGGTTTCCGCGGCGGCAATCAGGCTGTCCGCGTCCGGGTCGGTCAGGTCCACCAGATTCATTTCCTCCAGCCCCGGCGGCAGCAGCCTAGCGCAAATCTGCTTCAGGGCCTGCTGCTTGATATACTCCTCTGTGCCCTCAAACAGGTAGCATTCGGCAATTTTGCCGCTTTTCAACGTGTCGAAGAAGGCGGTATGGTTCATAGAGGATTCCTTTCTTTGTAGGGAGTAATGACCAGCTGCCCATGCTGAATCGTCAGGGTAATATCGCCGCACTGGTCGGTGCGCAGGACAGGAATATCCTTCAGCCGCTCCAGCGTGGCGGGAGACGGCAGATACGCGCTGCCGGACGAGCAGCTGATCAGCGCCGCCTGAGGGCGTACCGTATGAAGAAAATCCTCGCCGGTGCTTTTGGCGCTGCCATGATGGGCCACCTTGAGCACATCGGCAGAAGCGGCGGCGTATTTTTCATACTCGCCGGTCAGGTCCGCCGCGCTTAAAATGCGGTAGCCGCCAAAATCAATGCACAGCACCATGGACATGGCGTTGGCGTCGCCGCCGCTTCGGGGCTGATCCGGCCACAGCACTGAAACCGCGCTATCATTGTAGCGCAGTCTGTCCCCCTTCGCAAGCTCTGTGACGCAAATTCCCCGGTCCCGCATGCGCTGCAGCAGGGCCAGCGCGTCAGGGTCCACCTTTTGCGCGCATGCATCCTTTGGCAGGTAAACCTGCCTGATGGGGATATTCTCCTCCAAAAGCGCCTGCACGCCGCCAATGTGATCCATATGCAAATGGCTGATAAACAGCGCGTCCACACTCCGCCCCTCGTTCAGCAGAATATCCAGCGCCGCCTGCCCGTCGTCCCCCGCGTCAATCAGGATGGTCTGATCCCCGTCCAGCAGCAGGGCGCTGTCCGCCTGACCCACCGCCAGCTGTATATACCGCAGAGACGGCGGGCGCTGGTAAACCGCGCAGGTGATTCCCAGCGCCAGACACAGGCCCGCCGCTAACGCCTTGCGCCCCCCGCGGCCCGGAACGCGGCGGCTGAGTATCAGCGCGGCCACGCCGATGGCAATGCACAGCAGGGGATTTGGAGCCGCCACCCGAATGGACGCATAGGGCAGCCGGGACAGCAGGCTTACCAGCCAAAGGAAGCCCCGGGTCAGCCAGGAGGCAAGGATGCCAAGGGCTGATCCCACCCAGGGAATCGCAGACGCAGGCAGCAGCAGAATATATAGCGGCAGCAGCACCCCGGCCGCCAGAGGCATCAGCAGCAGGTTCATCAGCAGGCCATAAAGCGGCAGCTGATGAAAGTAAACGGCCGTGGGCAGCAAAACGCCCGCCTGCGCCGCTGCCGACAGGGACAAGCCCCGCGCCAGTCTGCCCCGCAGCCGCCGATACAGCCTGCTGCGCTTCTTCCGATCATCCG
>ERZ1026860.710-NODE-710-length-19918-cov-3.814076_pt1 | contig 19918 bp, 20 predicted proteins | sample MGYA00380160_ERZ1026860 | MGnify/ENA primary metagenome ERZ1026860 (study PRJEB33269, sample SAMEA4719796) | human gut metagenome | biome: human-associated habitat; feature: organic feature; material: feces | place: Cameroon | collected 2013-10 ... | reverse complement strand
AATCGACAATGCCGCGCACGCGTCCGATTTCCATGCCGTTTTCGTCAATCAGAAAAGTCGTCGGCAGTCCCAAAACGCCCGCCGCCTGCGAATACTTCGCCTGCGGATCGGAATAAACACGCAAATTTCTGACACCGCGGGATACGAAAAAACGCCGCAAAGTCGGAATGTTCTCCAACCCCGAAGACAGCGCGATGACTTGGAACTTCATACCGCCCATTTCTTTTTGCAGCCGGTCAAGCATCGGCAGTTCGATAACGCATTGCGGGCATCCCGTCGACCAAATGTTCAGCAGAATAATCTTGCCGCGGAAATTGGATATGCCGACATCCTGCCCGTATTCGTTAAAAAACGTCGCGGTCGGCGTGCTTTTGGGATAGGAAAGCGTGAACAAATCGGGCGCGCGCGCGCTTTTCAGCGTTATTTGCGCCTGCGCCGAAAAGGAAAACAACAGCAAAAAAATCAAAAACACGCTTTTCATAAAAAAAGTATCCTTAAAAAGAATGAAAAAGTTTTTAAACTCTGATAAAGTTCGCAAAAAAAAGAGGGCTTGCCATGAAAAAACTGTTTATCGTCCTGTGCATCGCTTTGTCCGTCACGGGATGCGGCAAACGCGGACGGCTGGATTTTCCGCCGAACGCCGCTTATCCGCGTCAATATCCCGCGCCGCGAAACCCCGTCACGGTTGAACAAAACGCTCCAAAACAGGAAAATCGTCCCTCCTCGTTGCTGGAATTGAACGAACAGTTGATAAAGGAAACACCATGAACCCCGCGTTGATTTCCAAAATCGCCGCCGAAGTCGGCACGCCGTTTTACCTGTATTCCGAACAAAAGCTGCGGGATAATTTCAAGTCTTTCGCGGATGCGGTCAAACCGTTGAAAAAAGCAACCGTCTGCTTTGCGGTCAAAAGCAATTTCAACCCGACGATTTTGAAAATTCTGGCGGGTATGGGCGCGGGCGCGGACATCGTGTCGGGCGGCGAATTGGAACTGGCGTTGCAAGCGGGCGTTCCCGCGGACAAAATCGTGTTTTCGGGCGTCGGCAAAACGCGCGCGGAACTGACCGCCGCAATTATGGCGGGCATCAAGCAAATCAACGCCGAATCGGAATCGGAAATCCGTTTAATCAATGAAATCGCAATCGGTTTGAACAAAACCGCCGCCGTCGGCATTCGCGTCAATCCCGATGTGGACGCGCGCACGCACGAAAAAATCACCACGGGCAAAAAGGAAAACAAGTTCGGCATCGATTGGAACGACGCGCGGCGGCTGTTCCTGTCCGCCGAACAATTCAAAGGGATTTCCCTGCACGGCATCGAAGTCCACGTCGGTTCGCAGATTTTAGAGCTTTCCCCGTTCCGCGAAGCTTTCGTCAAAACAAAAAAAATGCTGAACGATTTGAAAGAACACGGCGTTTCGATTCAAACCGTCGATGTCGGCGGCGGTTTGGGCGTTGCTTACAAAACGGACGAATCCGCCCCTTCCCCCGCCGACTACATCGCGGTTTTACAGGATGTTTTGGGCGATTTCGACGGCGAGTTCGTGTTTGAACCGGGACGCTGCATTTCAGGCGACGCGGGCGTGTTGGTCGCGTCCGTCGTGCGCGTCAAGCAAACGGGCGACAAGCGTTTCGCCGTTCTGGACGCGGGCATGAGCGACCTTGTCCGTCCCGCGATGTACGACGCATATCACAATATTGAAGCCGTCAAAGGCGGCGAAGCGTCCGAACGCTACGATGTCGTCGGTCCGATTTGCGAAAGCGCGGACATCTTCGGCAAAGACAGAATGTTGCCCGAACTGAACGAAGGCGATTTAATCGCGATTGAAACGGCGGGCGCGTACGGCGCGGCTATGGCGTCCAACTACAACGGACGGCCTTTGATTGCCGAAGTGCTGACCGACAACGACCGTTACGCCGTCATCCGCCGCCGTCAGACCGTTGCGGAAATGACGGCTTTGTGCCGTCCCGCCCCGTGGATTTAGAGATTTAAGGCTTTAACGCTTTGATTTGCAAAGTGGCGCGTTCCGCCTGCGCGGGGGGGCGTCCGACTTCCAGCTTTACGGGCGTGGCGGCGTTCGCTTTGAACGTCTGCCGAACGGGAAAATCGGCTTGCGTTACTTCCTTTCCGTTTTTGTCGTAATAAAAGACTTGGAATCCCTGCCCGTTCACATCGACGGCAGAACGGTTTTGAACGACCGCGTTCAAAATCAGCGTGGTCTGATAATCCTTTTCCACATATTCGGGGCTGAGCGAACGGAATTCCAGCGGCGTCTTATTCGGCAGGTGAAAGAAAAAAGCGTAAATCCCGATAGCGATAAACACCATGCTTGAAAAATACAGCGGGCGGAGCCAGCGTTTTTCGGCGGGCTGTTCTTCGGGCGTTTGAAAAATAGGCTTGAACGCGGTCAAATCGGATTCGTTTGCGAACGGATCGGCGTCGGCATCGGGAAAAACAGGCAAATCGTCGACTTCGTCGCCGTCCGTCGGAAAAGAATGTTCCGTTTCGTTTTTTTCTTCTTCGACATCTTCGGTTTCCGCGGCGGGTTCCCACAAATGACCGCACATGGCGCACCTCAGCTGGCGCGCGGTATCGACCTGTTCGGCGGGAACGTCATAAACGGTATTGCATTTCGGACAAGTAAAAAACATTGGTCTTTCCCTGTGGCATTTTGAACGATTGTGTTATAGTATACGCGAAAACAAACGGATTACAACAAAGGATACAGGCTTGACACCGCAGAATATCGTTGAATTCGACACCGTCGGACTGCGCTACGGGCAAGGAACGGAAGTTCTGCGCGACATTACTTTTGCGCTGCCCGCGGGGTCTTTTCATTTCCTGACGGGGGAAAGCGGCGCGGGGAAAACGTCGCTGCTGAGCCTGCTGTATCTGGCAAAAGCGCAAACCCGCGGTCATATCAAGCTGTTCGGCAAACCGACGCTGGCGACTCCGCGCGACGAACTGCCCGAAATCCGCCGCAGAATCGGCGTCGTTTTTCAGGATTTCCGCCTGCTTGACCACTTGTCCGCCGTGGACAACGTCGCGCTTCCTTTGCGAATCGCGGGCTTTCCCGAAGACGAGATAAAAAAACGCGTCACCGAACTGCTGATTTGGGTCGGATTGGGCAATCATCTGAACGCCAAACCTCCCACTTTGTCGGGCGGACAGAAACAAAGCGTCGCCATTGCGCGCGCGGTCATCAACCGCCCCGATTTGCTGGTCGCGGACGAACCGACGGGCAACATGGACGACAAATCGGCGGCGCGTCTGCTGCGGCTGTTCGTCGAACTGAACCGCCGCGGCACAACGGTCGTCATCGCAACGCACAACGAAAGCCTGATTCGCGCTTTTCCGTTTGCGCGCATGCATTTAAGCAACGGACGGCTTGCGATTTACCCCGCGGGCATGCAATTCGGAGACGACCTTCATGTTTAGACGTCCCAGTGATTTACCTTTTTCCAAAGACGGCTTGAGCTGGTTTCTGCCGTGGATGGTCATGCTGATGGTGTTTTTCGCCACTTTGACGACGGCGGGCACCTTGTCGCTGAATTCGATGCTGGCGCGGTGGAGCCGTTCGATTTCGGGGTCTTTGACCGTCCAAGTCCTGCCGATAGAGGAAAACGGCAAAATCAACCGCAAAAAAACACAAATGGAAATCGACGAAGCGCTGTCCGTCCTGCGTAAAATGGCGGGCGTTTCTTCCGCCAATCTGCTGACCGACCGTCAGATGAAAGATTTACTGAAACCGTGGCTGGGCGACAGTGTTTTGCTGGACGATTTGCCCTTGCCCGCTTTGATTGACGTGCAGCTGCTGCCCGATACCGCCGTCGATTTGGACATCTTGAAAGCGCTGTTGAAAAAAAGCGCGCCGAACGCGTCGCTGGACGTTCACAAACTATGGCTGGGCAAACTGATAAAATTGACGCAAAGGCTGGATTTTCTGGCATCGACTTTGTTGATGCTGGTCATTGCCTCGACATCGATTATCGTGATTTACGTTACTTGTTCGTCTTTGGCGGTGCATAAGCCCGTCATCGAACTGCTGCATCAAACGGGCGCGCATGACGCGTACATCGCGCGGCAATACGCGTTCAGAATGGGAACGCTGGCGGCTTTCGGCGCAATTCCCGGCTTTGGCTTTGTTTTGCCGATTTTGTTCATGCTGTCGTCGATTGCCCGTGAAATCGAAGGCGGCTTGCTGTCCGAAGCCCGTTTCGACGCGGCAACATGGGCTTTGCTGGGGCTGATTCCCGTCGCGGCAATCACTTTGGCGACCCTGACCGCGTATTGGACGGTTCATCGAACGTTAAGGCGGCTGTTATGATGAAAAAAATCAGCCGTTTCCGCCTGTTCGCATTGCTTTTCTGCACCGTCGCCCTGTGGATGGCGGGATTGTTCGGCTTTGCCGCCCGAGTCAATCAAAAACCCGTCGACGAAACCACAAAAACCGACGCGATTATCGCGCTGACGGGCGGGACGGAACGGCTGTCGACCGCCGTCGATTTGTTAAAGCGGGGGTTGGCGGAAAAGCTGTTGATTTCGGGCGTCGACCGCAAAGTCGATCACTTGAATCTGTCTCAAGCGATTGACGAGTTGCCGCCCGAACTGAACGACAAAATCGTGTTGGGACACATTGCGCGAAATACGACGGAAAACGCATTGGAAAGCTTGGCTTGGATGAAACGAAACGGCTTTACCAGCCTGCGGTTGGTCACCGCTTCCTATCACATGCCGCGCAGTTATTCCGAATTCAAAAATATCATGCCCGACTTTACGATTTTGCAGCACCCCGTTTTTCCGCAAACGTTCAAACACGCGGATTGGTGGAAATGGCGCGGCTCCACTGCTTTGATTGTATCCGAATACATGAAATTCCTGTTTGTTTCTTTGCGCAATTTACTGCCGTACCGCTTATCCGCTCTTGATTCTTCGGAGGTTTTTGAAAAATGACGTTTATCCGTTCTTTGATTTTCGACATTTACTACATTCTGGCGACAATCTTTATCTGCACGCTGGGATGTTTGATTTTCTTTGTGCCTCAACGTCCCGTTATCGCCCGCTGGTGGGGAAAAATGATTATTTGGGGCATGCGCGTTATTGTCGGATTGGACTTTGAAGTGCGGGGAATGGAAAATCTGCCGCAAGATTCCCACCGCTACATTGTCGCGTCCAAACATCAATCCGCCATGGAAACAATGGCGTACCACGCTTTGCTGCCTCTGCCCGTGTATATTTTGAAAAAAGAATTGCTCTATATCCCTCTGTTCGGCTGGAATCTGCTGCTGATGGGCAGTATCCCCATCGACCGTTCGTCGGGCGCGAAAGCCATGCGCACCATGCTGGAAGGCGCGCAGAAACGATTGAGCCAAAATCGTCCCGTCGTCATTTTTCCCGAAGGAACGCGCACGCCGCCCGATCAACCGACGAAATGCAATCCCGGCGTGGCTTTGCTGTACGAAAAATGCGACGTCCCCGTTATTCCCGCCGCCGTCAACACGGGTTATTTCTGGGGTAAAAAAGCGTTTTTGAAAAAACCGGGGAAAGTCATTATTCAATTCCTGCCCGCCATGCCCAAAGGATTGGCGAAACGCGAATTTCTGACCGAACTGCAAAACCGCATCGAACAAGGGTGTCAGGCCATCAAGCCGATGTAAAAACAACCCGCCGAAACACAAAGCCCGAAAGGAAGCGCATCCTTTCGGGTTTTTGTTTGTTTTCCTTGTTGACTATACCCCCCCCCCCTATGGTATTTTGCCTTTTTATAGGGGGACTTTATGAAACGCATTTGTCTGTTCGCAGGATTCAGTCCGAAGCAAAAAATCGAAGAATACGTTGTTTATTATTTGAAAAAACTGTCAGAAACAGCCGACGTTTACTATTGCGCCGACAACGATTTGCCCGATGCGGAAACCGCAAAAATCGCTCCGTTCGTCAAAGGCGTTTTTTCAGGGAAACATTCAAAATACGATTTCGGGTCGTGGGCGAAAATCATCAACGCGCTGGGCTGGGATTTCATCGAACACTACGACGAAATGATTTTGGCAAACGATTCCTGTTTCGGTCCGATTTTCCCGCTTCAGCCGATTTTCGATAAAATGGACGCTTTGGATTGTGACGCATGGGGGCTTGCCAAAAACAAATTTTTGATGAGTTTTTTTCTGGTTGTCAAAAAACGGATGTTTTTAAGGGACGACTTCAGGGCTTTTTTCAACAATTTGGAACCTTCCACCGACAAAAACCATTTTCTTCAATGCGAAAAACAGCTGAGCGGCATTTTATGTTCGGGGAAAACGGCGGCTTTTTTGGATAAAAAAGAGCTGAAAAACCTTTATAAACAACACCGCCGCGAAATCAAATCCGCCTTGCGTCAAGTGATTCCGTTTCCGATTCGACTTATCATGCGGATGCGAACCAACAAAATCCGTCTGTACGACAACGAAGCGCTGATTTTGCCGTTTTTGGGATTTCCGTTTGTCAAAAAGAACGCTTTTTATATGTTCAATTCCGTTATTCCGATGTTCGGATTGGCTTTCGTTCAACGCTTTACCGATTATGACACGCGTTTGATTTCCGCCGTAACGGAACAATATTGCTCTCAACAACCCTCTGTTTCAAAATACATCCGATTGCGTTTGAACGCCGCCCTTAACCAAAACAGGCAGCACAGACTTAAATCACGCCAAAGTGCTTTAAAGCGTTGAAAATACCGTCGTGTTCCACATCATCGGTGATGTAGTCGGCGGCAGCTTTGGCGGCATCCGCGGCATTGCCCATAGCGATGCCCGTTCCGACGAATTCCAGCATATCCGTATCGTTGCCGCCGTCGCCGAACGCCATGGTGTCGGCGCGGTCAATACCGTATTTTTCCAAAACGGCGGTGATTCCCGCGCGCTTGCCGCCCGTTTTCAATGTCAAATCGACAGCGCCGTCGCTCCAGCGAAAAGCGGTGCAGTCGTGCATTTGCGCCATCAATCCCGCTTGTTCGTCTGCAGTGACGAAAGCTATCATCTGATAGACGTCTTCCGCCAATTCGCGGCAATTTTCGGCGGGCGGCAGTTCGCGGTTCATCACGGTGCGCACGCGGTCGTTGATTTCGGTGTAAACGTACCTGTCCGCCGTTTCCATAATGCCCGCCAACTTGTGCGATTCCAGATAGTCCATAAAGCGATTGCGGGTATCCGCCGACATTTTTTTGGTAAAAAACACGCCATCTTTGTCCGCGCAATACGATCCCGTCAGCGCCAAAAAGCCGTCAAAATCGAAAATATCCTTTAAAAACGCCGTGCCTTTCAGCGGACGCCCCGTCGCGACGAACAGCTTGACGCCCTGCGCGCGCAAAGCCCGCAAAGCCGCCAAGGTCGAATCGCAAATAACGTGCGCTTTGTAATTGACCAGCGTTCCGTCAATGTCGAAAAAGACCGCCTTAACCATCGGATTGTTCGTCGTCATGCACCGCCGTTAAATCGCGCTGCACCTTTTCGCTGGCAAGCAAAGCGTCGATTTTGTCGGCTTCCTCTTGCGCGCCGTCCGCCAGAAAATGAATTTCGGGCGTCAGACGCAGGCGGATTTTCGTTCCGACGATTTTGCGGAAAAATCCCGCCTGCTTGTTTAGTGCTTTTGCCAAACCGACAGCCGTCGCCGGTTCAATCGACAGCACGGAAATATACGCTTTGCAGTACGAAAAATCGGGCGAAATTTTGACTTCCATCACCGAAACGGGCGGACAGTCCAAAAAATCCTTCGGCACGTTGCCGCGCTGGAAACAGTCCGCCAAGATATGGCGGATTTGTTCGCCGACGCGCAGTTGACGCTGTGTTGCAGGTTTGGAATTCGACCTCATGGCTTGGTTTTCCTCCTTAGACGCGGATATCTTCCAATTTGGCGGCGACTTCTTCGATTTCGTAACATTCGACCGTATCGTCGACCATGATGTCGTTGAAGTTTTCAAAGCTCATGCCGCATTCGTAGCCTTCGCGAACTTCCTTGACATCGTCCTTGAAGCGTTTCAGCTGAGCCAAAGTCCCCGTATGGTAAACAACGTTGGAACGCAGCAGGCGAACTTTCGCGCCGCGCTTCATCAAGCCTTCCTTGACCATACAGCCCGCGACCTTGCCGACTTTCGAGATGTTGTAGACTTCGCGAATCTTCGCATAGCCCAAAATCTTTTCTTTCAGTTCGGGCTCGAGCATGCCTTCCAAGATGTTGTGAACCGCGTCGGCGACTTCGTAAATCACGGAATAGTAGCGGATTTCGATGCCGTCGCGCTTTGCCGCGGTACGCGCCAAAGTGTTCGCGCGGACGTTAAAGCCGATAATCAGCGCGCTGGACGCTTTCGCCAGCGTTACGTCGGATTCGTTAATCGCGCCGACCGCCGCATGCAGAACGCGGACGCGCACTTTGTCGGTGGCAATCTTGTTCAAAGTCGCGGTAATCGCTTCGACCGATCCTTGGACGTCGGCTTTGACCACGACGGGCAGTTCTTTGACTTCGCCCGCCTTAATCTTGTCAAACATCTGTTCGACGGCGGAACGGGTGCTCTTGACCTGCAGAGCTTCGCGTTCTTTGCGCTGGCGATAGTTCGCGATTTCGCGCGCCTTGTCTTCGTTTGCAACGACGATAAAGTCGTCACCCGCGCAAGGCGTGCTTTGGAAACCGATGACTTCGACGGGAACGGACGGCGTCGCGCTGTCAACGCGGTGACCGTATTCGTTTGTCAAAGCGCGAACACGTCCCCAGTTGTTGCCCGCGACGAAAATGTCGCCTTGGTTCAACGTGCCGCGCTGAACCAAAACGGTCGCGACGGAACCGCGGCCTTTTTCCATTTTGGCTTCGATAATCGCGCCTTCCGCCGAATGGTCGGGATTGGCTTTCAAATCCAAAATTTCAGCCTGCAGCAAAATGGCTTCCATCAGCTTGTCCAGATTGATGCGCTTTTTCGCCGACACTTCGACGGACAGAACGTCGCCGCCCATACTTTCGACGAAAACGCCGTGCTGCATCAAATCTTGCCGCACTTTTTCGGGATTCGCCCCCGGAACGTCGATTTTGTTAATCGCAACGACAATGGGAACGCCCGCCGCTTTCGCGTGGGTAATCGCTTCAATCGTTTGCGGCATAATGCCGTCGTTCGCCGCCACCACCAAAACAACGATGTCGGTAACTTTCGCACCGCGGGCGCGCATTTCCGTAAAGGCGGCGTGTCCCGGCGTGTCGATGAACGTAACTTTCTGACCGTTTTCCAACTGAACCTGATACGCGCCGATGTGCTGTGTAATGCCGCCCGCTTCATGCCCCGCGACATCCGTCGAACGCAGCGCGTCCAGCAAAGACGTTTTGCCGTGGTCGACGTGTCCCATAACCGTTACGACGGGCGGACGGGGCTGTTTGGATTCTTCGGGGTCGGGAGCGTCGCGCAATCCTTCTTCAACGTCGGCTTCGGCGACGCGGCGGGCTTTGTGTCCCATTTCTTCGACAATGATTTGAGCAATATCGGCATCAATGGTCTGCGTAATGGTCGCCATCACGCCCATTTTCATCAAAGCCTTGACCACGTCCGCGCCGCGTTCGCTCATCCGAGCCGCCAATTCCTGAACCGTGATGGTTTCGGGAATGATGACTTCGCGGTAAACCTTTTCGGCGGGTTTCGGCGCGCCGAACATTTTTTGGCGTTCTTTTTCGCGCGCGCGCTTGATGGAAGCCAAGCTTCTGCCGCGACCTTCCTCGTCGTCGCCGCGCATCAAAGCCGACATATTGCGGCCGCCGCGCCATCTGTCTTCTTCGCCGCCGCCGCGTTTGGATTGACGGCGGTCGTCGTCGCGGGATTCCTTGCGCTTGAACGCCGTTTTGGCGCGGTGCTGTTCCGCGGCTTCGGCTTCTTCGGGGCTCATCGACGGCTGTTGCGGACGGGCGGCGGGCTTGTCAAATTTTTTAACGGGCTTCGGAGCTTCCGCCGTTTTTTTAGCCGCGGGGGCGGGGGCGGGGGCGGAGACTTTCTTTGCGTCTTCCGCCGCCTGTCTGGCTTTTTCTTCGGCTTCCGCCTTTTCGCGTTCGGCGCGTTCGGCGGCTTCCTTTGCTTCGCGTTCGGCGCGCAGACGCGCTTCCTCCTCGGCTTTCACTTTGGCTTCTTCATCGGCTTTCATAGCCGCTTGCAGCACCTTCAAGCGATGAGCCTTTTCGCTGTCCAATCCTGCGGAAGAATCGGCGCGGACGCCCTGAATATTGCCATGAGCGTCGGTTACGAAAGAACGCTTTTTGCGGACTTCGACTTGAACGGATTTGTTGCGGCCGCCCGCCACGCTTTGATGCACGCGGTTCACATCCACCGTTTTTTTCAGCCCCAAAGTGGGACGGGAAAGAGTCAACGGAGTTCCTTTGTTTTTATCGTTAGCGTCTGTCATAGATAAATCAGCCTTTTCCTACGCAAATTAAAGTTCTTTTTGACGAAAAGCCGCCAGCCGTTTGATTTCGGCGACCAGATTTTCCGCCGCGCCCCCCGCCGTCAAAGCGGCATGGACGCAAATTCCCGCACCGACAGCCTGCGCCATTTCGTCCGCCGTCAGCACGGTATAAACGGGAACGTCGCCGCACAAGCGCTTTATTTTCGCGCACCCGTCGATTGAACCGTCGGATGCCTGCAGCACATACGCCGCGCGCCCTTTTGTCAAAGCCGCCTCGACTTTTTCAAAGCCCGTAACGACCTGCCCCGCTTTGCGCGCAAATCCCAGCAAGCTTTGAATCCGCTTGACAAACAAGGCGTCGATACGGTCGGTCAAGTCGTCCGCACAGCTCACTTTAGCGCGAGCCGCCTTTCTAAACAAGCCCTTTGTCACCGCGGTTTGCACGGCGTCCCTGTCGGCGGTTATCCATATGCCGCGGCCGGGCAGCTTGTTCGCCAAATCGGGGCAAATCTCCCTGTCGGGGGAAACGCCGAACCGAATCAGCTTTTCCACGGGCAAAACCTCGCCCGAAACGATGCATTTGCGCACCGTTTCGGGATTGGCTTTGCGTTCGACACTGCCGCGGGGTTTCCCGTGCCAGAGCCGTTTGGGTTGTTTCTTAGGCTTTTTCGCCGTCGTTTTCAAACCAATGCTCCCGTGCTTTCATAATCAAAGCTTCGGCATCATGGGCGGTCATCGCGTTTTCACCGACGATTTCCAACACTTCGTCGGTCGCCAAATCGGCGAAATCGTCCAGCGTTTTGACACCTTTTTCAGCCAGTTTGACAATCATTTCCTGCGTCAAACCGTCCAAGCCCATCAAGCTGTCGTCAACGCCCAGTTCTTTGCTGCGAACGGCGAATTCGGCGTTGCGTTTTTCGATGTAAGCTTTGGCGCGGTTCTGCAATTCGGTCGCCAAATCTTCGTCGAACCCTTCGATGGAAGCGATTTCTTCCATCGGAACGACGGCGATTTCGTCAACCGAATTGAAACCTTCGGCGACCAACAGATGCGCGATAACGTCGTCAACGTCCAAAGCGTCGATAAACGCTTGAGTGCGGACTTTGACTTCGCTCTGACGGCGTTCGGATTCTTCGGCTTCGGTCAGGATGTCGACGTACCAGCCCGTCAGCTGCGACGCCAAACGGACGTTTTGACCGCGTCCGCCGATGGCAAGCGATTTCTGATCGTCGGGAACGACGACTTCCATACGGTGGTCTTCTTCGTCCAGTACGACCTTGACGACTTCGGCGGGCGCCAAAGCGTTCACGATAAAGGTCGCGGGATCGGACGACCACTGGATGATGTCGATTTTTTCGCCCTGCAGTTCGTTGACAACCGCCTGAACGCGCACGCCGCGCATACCGACGCAGGCGCCGACGGGATCAATCGACGAATCGGTCGCCGTTACCGCCATTTTCGCGCGCGAACCGGGGTCGCGGGCAACGGCTTTGATTTCAATCACGCCGTCATAAATTTCGGGAACTTCCTGCGCGAACAGTTTCGCCAAAAACTGCGGATGCGTGCGGGACAAAAAGATTTGAGGTCCGCGGGTTTCCAAACGCACGTCCATAATGTAAGCGCGGATACGGTCGCCCGTGCGGAACGTTTCGCGGCGAATCATTTCGTCCCAGCGCAAAACGGCTTCGGCGCGTCCGATATCGACAATCACGCTGCCCGTTTCGACACGCTTGACAATGCCGTTGATGATTTCGCCGACGCGGTCTTTGTATTCGTTGTACTGGCGGATGCGTTCGGCGTCGCGGATTTTCTGACCGATAACCTGTTTCGCCGTCTGAGCGGGAATACGGCCGAAGTCAATGGACAAGGAATCTTCGCGATCGTCGATAACGTCGTCGCCGACATTGACGTTCGAATCGATTTTGCGGGCTTCGCGCAGCGGCATCTTCTTTTTCCCGTTGTCTTCGATATCCGCGTCGCCGGCATCGTCGGCAATGACTTCGTAAATCGGGTACGCCAGAATTTCGCCCGTTTTACGGTCGATTCTGACATAAACGTCGGTTCCGTATTTCGAGCGACCCGCCTTTTGAATCGCCGCTTCCATAGCCGTTAAGACTTCGTCTTTTTCAATGCCCTTGTCGCGGGCAACCGCTTCGGCGACCTGCAACAGTTCGGGACGCGGTAAAGCTGCCGTATTTTTCATTGATTTTTCCTCAGTTATCCTCATTAGTCTGCGAAGCTTCGCATGCCGCAATCAATTCGTCCGTCAGCACCAATTTGGCTTTGGCGACATCGGCGAACGGGATTGACACGGGCGCGCCGTCGAATTCGACCAGAACGTTTTCGCCCTCGGTTCCCAGCAGTTTCCCCTGAAAACGCTTGCGCCCGTTAATCGGAGCGGACGATTCGACTTTGGCTTCAAACCCTTTGAACCGATTGTAGTCGTCCAATTTCACCAAAGGTCTGTCAATTCCGGGGGAGCTGACTTCCAACGTGTAATTGCTTTCAATCGGATCTTTTTCATCCAGCACGGGGGACAGCGCGCGGCTGACGGTCGCGCAGTCATCGACGGTCAACGGCGTTCTGTCCTTGCGTTCAATCATGATTTGCAAGCTTTTGCGCCGTTCGCCGCCCGACAACAAAATACGCACGATGTCATAACCCAGATCATCGCACACGGGCGCAATCAAATCGTTCAACGTTTCGTACAAAGCCATCGGCTGTTTCCCTTTTCGTACAAAAAAAGCGGGCTGTTTCAGCCCACCCTCATAAAAACTACAAGAATGTATGTCAATACGGATACCAGAATTTTTCGCCGTATTCAAGCCTTTTATTGGAAAAAATAAAATTTTTCAAACCCGCAGGCTTTCATCTGTTTTGCAAGCGGTTCGGACGCGCCGCGAATCACGCGGGACAGATTGCGCTTTGCCGCTTCCTGACACGCCAAGAGCAGCATGCCCATCGCCGCGGTATCCATGGACGGGCATTGCGCCAGATTGAACGCCACCTGCGGTTCGGATTGGCGGCGCACCTGCAAAAACACATCAAAAAAAGCGTCTTCGTCATCGGCGGTAAAAGCCCCCGAGACGACAAATTCGCGTTCCTGCGCGTTCGCATTGACTTTGATTTTCATTTTATTTCTTTCTGAATACCAGATAAACGGGCTTTTTGCCTTTGTCCAAAGCTTTTAATTCATAGCGCGTGTTGACCCAGTCGGCGGGCGGTTTGCGCCAATCGTCCGCACATTCCGCCGTCCATTCAAAGTCGGGCGAATCCATCAAATGCTGCAAAGCCCAGCGAATGTACGTCATATCGTCGCTGGCGATTCTCAGTTCCCCGCCTTTTTCCAGCAAGCGCGCCAATATCGGCAGATTCTTGGGACCGATAAAGCGGCGGTCGCGGTGTTTGCGCTTCGGCCACGGATCGGGGAACAGGACGTAAATACGCTGAAAACCGCCGTCCGTGAAGTGTTCAAACAAGTCGCGCACGTCGTCGTCGTACACGCGCACGTTATCAGCGCGTCCGTCCGCCAATCCGACGTTTTCATCCACGTCGCCGCGGCGTTCCTTGCCCGTCAAATGCGTCAAAAGCGACGTGATGCCGTTCAAAAACACTTCCGCGCCGATAAAGCCCGTATCGGGATGGCGGCGGGATTGTTCGGCAAGGTGTTCGCCGCCGCCGAATCCGACCTCCAGCCACGCGTGCGCGACGGGGAACGGAAACAGAGTCTTCGGGTCAACCTTTTCGCCGTCGCCGAAAGCGCGCAGCCGCACTTTCGGCAAGAACGAATCCAGCAGAACGATGCGGGATTCCTTTAATTTCTTGCCCTTGCGGCGACCGTAAAAGCGATGTTCCTTAAACCCTGTTTCCGTCATAAGTCACCTCTTAAAATTCACGGCGCAGAATGTCCGCCAAGTCCGTCTTTTCCCACGGGAAAGCCCCTTCGACATCGGGCGTGCGTCCGAAATGACCGTAGCGCGACGTCGGCAGATAAATCGGACGGTTCAGCTTCAGATGAGTGCGAATGCCGCGCGGACTTAAATCCATGACTTCGGGCAACAGTTTTTCCAGCTTTTCCTCGTCCACTTTGCACGTGCCGTACGTTTCCAGATACACCGCCAAAGGCTTTGCGACACCGATGGCGTAAGCAACCTGAATCATCGCTTTGTCCGCCAATCCCGCCGCAACGACGTTTTTCGCCAGATAACGCGTCGCATACGCCGCCGAACGGTCGACTTTCGTCGGGTCTTTGCCCGAAAAAGCGCCGCCGCCGTGCGCCACCGCGCCGCCGTAGGTGTCGACGATGATTTTGCGCCCCGTCAATCCCGTGTCGCCGTCGGGACCGCCCGTGACAAAACGCCCCGTCGGATTGACATAGAATTTTTTGTCGTCGACCGTCCAGCCGTTCGGCAACAGCCCGTTGACCACGCCGCGCACCGTTTCGCGGATTTCGTCGTAAGGAACGTCTTCGGTGTGCTGAGTCGAAACGACAACCGAATCGACGCCGACGGGAATTCCGTTTTCATAAATCAAAGTTACTTGGCTTTTCGCGTCGGGACGCAACCATTTGACTTCGCCCGAATGACGCAAGCGCGCCAATTCTTTCAAAATGCCGTGCGACAGATGCAAAGTCGCGGGAGAATACTCCGTCCCCGCCAGTTCGTTGGTCGCATAGCCGAAAATAATGCCTTGGTCGCCCGCGCCTTCCTCTTTGTTTTCCGATTCATCGACGCCGCGCGCAATATCGGACGACTGTTTGTGCAGATAATTTTGAATCTCGACGGTCTGCCAGTCGAAGCCTTTTTGTTCGTAGCCGATGTCCTTGATGCATTTGCGAATGGCATCCTCCATCATGCGTTTGTCGACGGTTTCGGGCAAACGGGCTTCGCCGCAAATGATGACGCGGTCGGTGGTCGCCATGGTTTCGACGGCGGAACGCGCCTGCGGATCGTGCGTCAAAAACAAATCAAGCAACGTGTCCGAAATGCTGTCGCACACCTTGTCGGGGTGACCTTCGGATACGGATTCGCTGGTAAACAGGTAATTTTTCCTCATCAATGTACTCCTCATGTCCAAAAATGTATGAAGCGGGCATAAAAAAACGCCCGCTTTGTTTATAAAGCAAAGCGGACGTTTTGAAAACGATTTTTATTCTTCGTCGAAAGAAACTTCTTCTTCCTCTTCGTCCAATCCGAAATGCGCCAGCGAACGCATCAGTTCGAACACTTTGCGCGCGGCGCGGCGGTCGGTGATGCTGTAGTACGCGCGCACCAGTTCCAACGTTTCGCGCTTGTTCATCGGATCGTAGGGGAACGGGATGGCTTCTTCCGCCAACGCCGTATTGCCCGCCAGCATGCGCGGCGAACGTTCCGCGACCTGTTCGTCCATCTGGTCAAAGAAATAACCGATGGGGACTTCCAGCACTTTGCTGATATCGAACAGACGGCTGGCGCCGATACGGTTCAGACCGCGTTCGTATTTCTGCACCTGTTGGAAAGTCAATCCGATGGCTTCGCCCAGTTTTTCCTGACTCATTCCCAGCAAAGTGCGGCGCATTTTAACACGCGCGCCGACATGAACGTCAATCGGGTTGGGGGCTCCGTCCGCGGTTCTGCCGCGGGAAGCGCCGCGAGTCCTTTTATATAATGCCATTTTTTGTTCCTTCGCAATCTAAGGTTTTACACTACTGCTAATATAGGAAGCATTTTTTGTTTTAGCAAGCACTTTAATCCTTTCTTCTTCGTTCAAAAAGATGAATTTTTGTTTTGCGGTTTTCGTTCAAGCGGTTTATTTTCAAAGGATGACAACGACCGATTTGTTTTTGGCAAAAATATTTTTGTTCGCGTTTTCCTATCCGAAAACGCTTGCTTTGATTTGTCTGGCGGGAACGGCAGTGCTGTTCGGCGCTGTCGCAATCGCCTGTCGCGCCGTTAAAAAGACCGCCGAAAGCCGCAACGCCGCTTTTATCGCCCGCGAAGCGCTGGAAACCCAGTCCGACGGCTTTTATCTGTGGGTTTACAACTCCGTCGGCTTTATCCAAAGCACGGGGTGTTCGCGGCGGCTGGCGGTTTTGCTGAATTTGGCGGACGGAACGCAGGCGTCGTTCGAATCTGTTTTGGAAAAACTGTCGCCCGACAGCGCGGACGCCCTGTCCCGCGCTTTGTCGGTCATGCGGACGACAAACACGCCTTTTTCGCTGGAACTGACGGACGGAACAAAGGCTTTTCTGGCGGAAGGCAAACGCCAGCTGACCGCCAAGCAAACGGGCGTTTTGGATATTTTGTGGGTGCGCGACATCACCGCCGTTCAAAATCAAATCGCCGAATTGTCGCTGCAGGAACAAAACCTGCGCAAACGGCAAAAGTTATCCCAAGAAGCCCTGAACGCCCTGCCTTTTCCCGTTTGGCTCCGCAGCGCCGATTTGCGCATCAGTGCGTGCAATGCGGCGTATGCGGAGGCTTTGCATGCCGATTCGCCGCAGGAAGCCGTCGAACAGGGAACGGAGCTGATTTATGAAAAATCGCCGCGCGACGCCCGCGTGCTGGCGGCGTCCGCCCGTGCGGCGGGCAAAGAACGCAAAGTCCGCGAATTCGTTGTTATGAACGGCAAACGCCGAAAGGTCGAAGCGTCCGAAATTCCGCTGAACAATCAGCAAACCGTCGGCTTTGTCCGCGACATCACGGCGGAACAGGAGCTGCAGGACAGTTTGGACGCGAACATCGCCGCGCACAACGGCGTTTTGGAGCATTTAAAAACCGCCATTGCCGTTTTCGACGCCGACACCAGACTGCAGTTTTACAACACGTCGTTTTTGAATTTGTGGGATTTGGATGAAGAATGGCTGGATTCGTCACCGACGTATTCCCACTTTTTGGACGCGCTGAGGAACAAGCGCCGATTGCCCGAAAACCGCGACTTTGCGGCATACAAGGCGCGCGAGTTGAAAAATTTTTCGTCGCTGGTGTCCGAAACGGTTGAAATCATCCACCTGCCTTCGGGCATCGCCCTGTGCCGCACCATCATTCCCCACCCGCAGGGCGGATTGCTAATGACGTACGAAGACGTGACGGGACACCTGACCATGGAACGGTCGGTCACCGTTTTGAACGAAACGCAGGAAACGGTGTTCAACCACTTGCGCGAAGCCGTCCTTTTGTTCGGACGCGACGGTCGATTGAAAGCCGCGAACGATTCCTACAAAACACTGTGGAATCTGAAAGAAACCGCGTCTTTCAGCGTGCCTGAAATTATTGAAAAGCAAATGGCTTTTTTTGAAACCGACAAAAACCGCGACGCGCTGAAAGAACAGCTGACGGGCGTGATTACCGCCCATTCCGGCGAAGTGTTCCAAATTCTGCGTCCCGACGGAAAAGTTTTGGAGTTTTCGGCGTACAGCGTCCCCGGCGGCGGCATTTTCGTTTCTTATGCCGATGTGTCCGAGGAGGAAAAATTCTCCGCCGCCGCCGCGGAAAAAGACAAAATGCTTGTCCGATTCAAACAAGCCGCCGCCCAAACCGACCGTTTGCGCGAAACGTTTTTGAACCGCCTGCGCGGCGAAATTCTGGCAGCCGATTCGACCGAATCTCAGTTTTTGCTGGATCAGACGGTCGATTTGGCGCTGATTGAAAGCGGTTCCGCCGTATTGGAATTGGACAGCGTCGATTTTGCGTCCGTTTTAATGGGGCTGATAAAAACCACGGCGGAACAGGCGCGCAAAGCCGCCGTTTCCCTGCAGCTCGACCCCTTTGACGCGACGCAAATCATCGCAGACAAACGCCGTTTGAAACAAGCTTTGTTCGCGTTTTTAAGCTTTGCCGTCGCCGACGCCGCCCCGCAAAGCACCGTCGTGCTCTCTGTCAAACCCGAAAAAAGACGCAAATTTTTGAATCTGGAAATCGCTTATTCGCCCGCCGCCGAATCGGACGAATCCGTGTTTGACAAGCGATTCGAAACGCAATTCGCCAAAAACCTGATCGAAATGCACGGCGGAACGGTCGAACAGCTGTGCCGACAAAACGCCGTCACGCTTAAAATTCTTATCCCCGTCAAATAACATATTGAAAACAAAGGCTTTATTTTTTCGGAACTTTTTGTCGAAACATCTTTCCTTTCGTTTTCGATTTGTGTATACTGAATCGTAACGAACTTTGATAAAAGAACGGATAAAAACAATGCAGGAAAACAATAAAAAACGGATACGCTTGACGGAAAACAGCGATTTTGTATGGTCTCAGCGCAACAAATTGGAAAAGCGCGCCGATAAAAACGCACATTCCAACACGGTGCAAAACGACAACATCCTGTACAGAAACGCCAAAGCGGCAAAACAGGCGGAAGACAAGCTTTACGCCGAAAAAATGAACGCCGCCGAAAAGGGTCGCGAATCCAAACGCGAACACGTCCGTTCGGAACAAAGCCGCCAAATCCGCGAAGGATTGGGCGTCCGCGACGCCATGCTGCGGCAGGAACATAAATTGGGCATGGACGGCGCGCTGTCCCGCGACGAATTGATGAAAGCGCAGTATTCGCCCGAAATGGTCGGCAAAGTAAAACCGATGAACGTCAAAAAGAACGACGTCCGCGGATTGGAGGGCAAACGCAAACGCCGCCGTAAAGCGCGGATGAGCTTGTTGCCCAGCGAACGCAGAAACCGTCTCAACCGCAAAAAGCTGGAACGCAACCGCGACAAGGAACGCGCCCGCATCGCCGAAAAGGAAACCGGCAAAAAGCTGACGGCGAAACGGTTGCGCGAACTGCGCGGGCTGAGCAAAAAACAGATCAAACGGCGTGATTTGGCTCAGGTTCGCCGCGAACGGGAACAATCCGCGACACGCACCAACATGGCACGGACGATTCGCAAACGCGACGACTACACGCGTTAAAAACTTTTTCATAAAAAACAAGCCGCGGTTATTGACTTTGGCCGCGGCTTTTCCTTTAATAAGGAAAAAATCAACGCCTTTTCGCAAAGGACAACAAAATGCGCTTTCTTATCCGTATCGGAATTATCTGTTTGGCGATGGTCTGGTCTTATGTGGGCAGTCTGAAGCTTCAGAACACCAACCCCGGCGATTTCATCATCGGCGGCGGAATGATTGCGCTGGGCGTGGTCGCTTTGTTTTTAATGACCCGCAAGCTGTGGAAAGTGCTGGGCTGTTTTGCGACGCTGGGACTGGTCATCGTTTTTATGGGCGGCATGGTTTTGCTGGTTTCCGGCGGCGACATTGTCAACAATATCATGAATGCCGTCACGGGCAAAAAAAGCGAAGCCGTATCGTCCGAACTGCAGACCGCCCCTGTTTTGCCCGCGCAAGCCGCGCCGACGGCGGCGGGGCAGGATGCCTCTGCCGTTCCCGCCGACGCTTCCGCTCAACCCGTCGCTCAGCAGCCCGCTCCTCCGCCCCCGACGCCTGTTTTGCAGGGGGCTGTTTCGAAAATTTTGGGCGGTGACAAAATCATCGTCAACGGCATGCCCGTTCGCCTGTACGGCATTGCTTCGCCCGTTTTGGGTCAAAAA
>ERZ1026860.706-NODE-706-length-19976-cov-12.609156_pt1 | contig 19976 bp, 22 predicted proteins | sample MGYA00380160_ERZ1026860 | MGnify/ENA primary metagenome ERZ1026860 (study PRJEB33269, sample SAMEA4719796) | human gut metagenome | biome: human-associated habitat; feature: organic feature; material: feces | place: Cameroon | collected 2013-10 ... | reverse complement strand
TTGCTTCACTGCACCTTTTTTCTCTTTCTGCCTTTTGTGCTCGCATGTGGTAGACTTCTTTATTTCATATACTATATGTTGTTTATCTCTCCCTTTTCTACTTTTTGTGGATATATCTTGATTTTATTTTCTCTGCTTCTATTTTTATTTTCTCTGCTCGTTTTTTAATTAGTTATTTGTAGCTTAATCAATCCGGAGCAATACGGAAATAAAGAAAAGGGTATAAAGTTGTGACAACCTTATACCCTATCTGCTATTAAGTTTTTCCGTTGGTTTATGTAGCCGAACTGTTTTCAACTTATCCAAAAATAGGACCGAATATTGCGCCTATCAATACCACTACAACCGGCCAATAGAACATTGCGAATAAAATTGCAAAAGCTAATGGATAAGCCAATGGGTAAAGTAATGGAGTTATTCCGCTTGATAACACCATTCCATTCACTGACTCGATAAACTGTTTGAAATATTCGGAAGATAGATACGGAGCAACTGCCTCAGGAAATTTAGTTAAATTTTCTATTATCTCAGCAATCATATTTTCACCTCCAATCAATATGAAATTTCAAACTGGAATCCATTATCCAGATCATTGTAGTGCAAACAACCAATATCGTTTGATGTACATTTTTCAGTATATTCTTTACAAGAATATTTACGGCAATCCGGATATGTGCCTGAAAGCTTTTGTAAACTGCAAGAACAGGTACACAGAGACGGATGAATAGATTCTTGGCAACGATGACACGCCGTGTGACCGGGAAGAGGCGTCCTATAAGTGTATCCCAACATCTTTATATTTTCCCAAGCCTTTTCCTCATCAGAGATATCTTCTGCATTTTCATTTTCTGAATGCGTTGACCACTCCTGATAAATAATGTAGCCGAACTGTTTTTAACCTTTTTCTCGGTTAAATCACTTTGCCAAGCCTGCAAAAAGCTTTACGTTGTCAAAGCAGCACTTATATTTGCCCTGCTCGACACCGTGAATAATCTCGCAGACCTTATCGTTATACGGGGTCGGGACACCGTACTTTCTGCCATATTCGCATACAACACCGTTGATTGCGTCGACTTCGCAAAGTCTGCCCTTTTCAAGATCCTGAAGCATACTTGCCTTGAGAAGTCTGTGCTTCTTGATGCAAATCGGAATAAGTGCAAAGGAAATCTTCTTCTTGATTCCGTTGCCTTTATAATAAAGAAGCTTGACAATGTCCTTACCCTGAACAGGCTCAATCCTTATACCTGCTGCATTTGCCACGTCAATACATTCCTTGATTATATTCTGACAGCAGACTCTGGACTCCTTATTCTCCGCCGCATCGCCGAAGGTTCCGCCGATTACAGCGGACATGCCTGAAAACGCACTGTTAATAAGGAGCTTTGACCAACGAACACCCATGAAATTGTCTTCAATCTCAACGGGACACATTTTTTCAAGCAGAGCCTTAACCTGCATGAGCTTTTCGTCCTTTTGGCCGTTCATTCTGCCGAGGCCGAACGACATACTGTCGGGTTCGCTCGTAAGCTCCGAAACGCCCTTGCCGTGGAGAGTTGCACCCCATGCGACGGTACAGCCCATTGTTCTGTCCTCGCCGACGACCTTGGAAACCGAAAGCTCGGGAAGTCCGTTCTGAAGTGTGCAGACGATACAATCGTCGGTCATGTTCTTCTCAAGATTGCGAAGAATATTTTCGTTATCAAGCTGCTTTGTGAGCAGGATTATAAGCTCATATTTCTCGGTCATCTGATCGGGAGTGAGTGCATGAACGGGGACTGTCATGTTGACTGTGCCGACAATTTTCGCTCCGCCCTTGTTCATTGCGTCAACGTGCTCCTTATTCCTTGTGATAAGGTCAACTTCAACGCCTGCCTTTGAAAGATATGCGCCGAGAACCGTACCGAGCGAGCCGGCGCCATAAATTGCTGTTTTCATTATAATGCCCTCATTTATTATGATTTTATATTCTTGCTACACCCGAATCACGAGCCGCCTGAGCAACAGCTGCCGCAACGGTCTTGCCGACACGGGGATCGAAAGGCTTCGGAATAATATAATCTGCGGAAAGCTCCTCATCGGAAACAAGGCTTGCGAGTGCCTTTGCCGCCGCAATCTTCATCTCTTCATTGATGTCGCTTGCACGAACATCAAGCGCTCCACGGAAAATTCCCGGGAATGCGAGAACGTTATTGATCTGGTTCGGGAAGTCGCTTCTGCCTGTTCCGACAACCGCTGCGCCTGCCGCCTTGGCAAGATCAGGCATGATTTCGGGAACAGGGTTAGCCATTGCGAGAACGATCGGGTCCTTAGCCATCGACTTGATCATATCCTCGGTAACAACTCCGGGAGCGGAAACACCGATAAAGATGTCTGCGCCCTTCATTGCATCGGCGAGTGAACCTCTGAGGTGATTTTTGTTTGTGAAGTCTGCAATATCCTGCTTAGCCGGCTTGAGGTCGTCGCCGTCACAAATTATACCCTTACGGTCGCACATGATGATGTTGCCTATACCCATGCTTGTGAAGAGCTTTGCGATCGCAACGCCTGCCGCACCTGCACCGTTGAATACGGCTGTGCAGTCCTCAATCTTCTTGCCGACGAGCTTCAAAGCATTGATAATTCCCGCCGAACAGATAACTGCGGTGCCGTGCTGGTCATCATGGAAGATAGGAATATCGGCTTTTTCCTTGAGCTTTCTTTCAATCTCAAAGCATCTCGGAGCGGCGATATCCTCAAGGTTGATTCCGCCGAAGCTGCCGCAAAGCAGAGCAACGGTGTTTACAAATTCGTCAACATCCTGTGTCCTGATGCAAAGAGGGAAAGCGTCAACACCGCCGAACTCCTTGAAAAGAACGCACTTGCCCTCCATAACGGGCATACCTGCCTCGGGGCCTATATTGCCGAGACCGAGAACAGCCGAACCGTCGGTGATAACGGCAACGAGATTTGAACGGCGTGTAAGCTCATAGCTCTTATTGATGTCCTTCTGAATTTCAAGACACGGCTGAGCAACGCCGGGTGTGTAAGCAAGCGAAAGGGCATCCTTGTTATCAACCTTTGCTCTTGCGATTACTTCTATCTTACCCTTCCACTCATAATGAAGCCTCAGGGATTCCTTTGCATAATCCATTATAATTGTCCTCCGATCAAATTATTTTATTTCTCCCACGGGAATACATAGTTAAGCTTGAGGTCATCACGAACCTTGTTCATTTCAGCCTGAACGGATTCGTTTATCGGCACGCCGGAATCCTTTCTCTGAAGCCAAACGTTGTACTCCTTCTCGCCTGCCGAGAATATGTGATCATGACCCGGTGCCTTCTTGGAAGCACGAACGGAGCGAATAATCTCGCCTGCCTTTTTCCTTGTCTGCTCCTCGCCGAGGAAGTGATCCGTATCAATGGCAATAAAGAAATGACCGAGATGATAAGGTACAAGATTGCCGTTTTCGTCCTTGCCGTCAAGCATCTTGCCGTAGTTACCGTCCTGAAGAGCGGCCGAAAGAAGCTCGATAACCATAGCGTAGCCGTAGCCCTTATATCCGCCGAGAGCCTCGCCGATACCGCCGAGGGTCGTCAAAGCGGCTGTGCCGTTACGAATCTTTTTGAGAGCCTCGCCTGCGTCGCCCTCAACGGGATTGCCGTTGATATCAATAACCGTGCCCGGATGAACAGGCTCGTCAATTCTTGCATAATACTCAATCTTGCCGTTCTGCGTAATTGATGTTGCACAGTCGATAACAAAATTAAAATCCTCATCGGTCGGAATGCCGATCGTGAGTGGGTTTGTTCCGAACATGCCTTCAACACCGAAGGTCGGAGCAACGGACGGACGTGCGTTTGTACCGGTGATTCCGATACAGCCTGCTTTTGCCGCCATTGACGCATAGTAGCCCGCAATACCGTAGTGGCAGGAATTACGAACGGCAACCATGCCCATACCGTATTCCTTAGCCTTTTTGATTGCCATTTCCATCGACTTGTAACCGATGACCTGTCCCATACCGTCATGACCGTCAACAACAGCCGTTGTCGGAGTTTCCTTAACAATTTCAAAATTCGTGACCGGATTCTGAATACCTGCCTCGATTCGGTCGATATAAATCGGCTTGAATCGGTTGCAGCCGTGGGATTCAATACCGCGTCTGTCCGATTCAAGGATAACGTCAACAACAATCTCGCAGTCCTCAGCCGGAACACCTACACCCTTGAACGCATCAACCATAAAATCATGCAGTGTTTTCCAATCGCATACAACTTTGCCCATAATAAAACCTCCTATGTTAATAAATAATTTATAAATTAAGATTGATCTTTATCAATCAAAATCGTCCTCCTGTGCCCAGTTGCGTGAACGCTCAACGGCACGTTTCCAATCCTCGCAGAGTTTATCTCTGACCTTTTTATCCATCTTCGGTATAAATACCTTCTCAACCTCACGGTTCTTTTCAATCTCCTCGGGCGTTTTCCACATTCCTACGCAGAGACCCGCAAGATATGCCGCGCCGAGAGCCGTTGTTTCAACCGTCTTCGGTCTGTTGACAACCGTTCTGATAAGGTCGGCCTGAATCTGCATCATGATGTTGCTGACGCTTGCACCGCCGTCAACTCGAAGCTCGGAAAGAATTATATTTGAATCCTTCGTCATGGCTCGGAGAAGGTCGGTCATCTGGAAGCAGATCGACTCAAGAACCGCACGGCAGAAATGAGCACGGTTAACGCCTCTTGTAAGTCCTACGATAGTTCCTCGGGCATACATATCCCAGTACGGTGCGCCGAGACCCGTGAATGCCGGAACAAGGAACATTCCGTTTGCGTTCTCAACGCTTTCGGCAAGCTCGTCAACACGGGGTGCGGTATCAACCATGTGAAGCTCATCTCTGAGCCACTTGATAACCGAGCCTGCGTTGAAGGCACTGCCTTCGATCGAATATGTAGTCTTGCCGTTGATGCTCCATGCAACGCCGGTAAGAAGATTGTTTTCCGAACGAACTCGCTTTTCGCCCGTGTTCATGAGCAGGAAGCAGCCTGTACCGTAGGTATTCTTCGCCTGACCGGGATTGAAACAGGCCTGGCCGAACAGTGCGGCCGGCTGATCGCCGATTGCACCGCAGATCGGAACACCCTCAAGCTCCTCAATACCGATAATTCCGGGAGCGACCGTGCCGTAGACCTTGCTCGATTCAACAGGCTCGGGAAGCATACACATCGGCACACCGAGCTTTTCGCAAAGGAACTCGTCCCACTGAAGCTTGTCAACGTCAAAGAGCATTGTTCTTGAAGCATTGGAATAGTCCGTGACATGAACCTTACCACCGGTCAGATTCCAAATAAGCCATGTTTCAACCGTTCCGAAAAGAAGCTCACCGTTCTCGGCTCTCTCTCTTGCACCCTCGACATTATCAAGAATCCATTTGATTTTTGTACCCGAAAAATAGGCGTCGATAAGAAGTCCCGTATGCTCACGGATGTAATCGCCGAGTCCCTCTTCTTTGAGTTGCTCACAAAGCTCTGCAGTACGGCGGCACTGCCAAACGATGGCGTTATATATCGGCTTGCCAGTCTCCTTATCCCATATAATTGTTGTCTCACGCTGATTTGTTATACCTATTCCCGCGATTTCCTTAACATCAAAATCACCTGAATTGATAACGGTTGAAATTGAATGCATCTGGCTGTAAAGAATATCCATCGGATCATGCTCAACCCAGCCCGACTTGGGATAAATCTGTTCGAATTCATTCTGTGCCTTGGAAACAATGTGTCCGCGCTTGTCAAATACTATTGCACGGGAGCTTGTCGTTCCCTGGTCAAGTGCTAAAACATACATAAGTTTTTCCTCCCTGTATAAATAACGAGCAGTATAAAAAAGAACAGAAAGACAAACTGTTTCGAAAAACAGCCGATTTTCCGTTCATTGAATACGTTTCATATTATAACCGCCGCCTATTTTTTAAGTACAATTATTGTACCTTATTTTTTCTGAAAAGTCAACACTGTTTATCCTCTCAATGTATAAATAAATGTGTATATTTAACAAAAATTCGCCTTTCACTCCCAATTTTCGGCTTAACCGTTTTCGGAAAAATTAATCACACGACATAATCTGCGGAAAAACTTTTCTTTGTCACCAACATTCCCTTTTCCCATACAATGTTAGTGTAAGACGAAAGGAGGTCAGAAACATGGGTTGCTGCAATAACTGGATTCTTATTCTCATAATCATCCTCTTATTCTCAGAGTGCGGTTGCGGCTGTGGCTGCGGAAACAACGGTACATCGTTCCTCAACAACAACGGTTGCGGTTGCTGACATTGACTGAGAAAGACGCCTGCGGACAGATGCTCGCAGGCGTCGATTTTTTATTGCAATACCGCTCAATTACGGTGTCACCCTATAATATTGTTAAATTTTTAATTAGTTTCGTTTCTATTGAATTTGTCGATTTTTCATAGTATAATACAATAGTATGTAAGAAAAAGGGTGAATTGCTTTGGAAAACGGTGCAAAAAAGAATTTAAACAAAAAATCGCTCATTGCCGTAATACTTTGTGCCGTCATTGTTTTCGGCATTGTTTCATATGACTTTATAAGCGGCAGAAGCTCCTGCGAAAAAACGAGCGTTGCCATGGGTACGGTCGTTACGGTCAGGCTTTTCGGCTTCGGTGCAAAGAACGACCTTGATAAAATCGAAACGGAAATCAACGGACTCGAAAATTCCGTCCTCAGTTGGAGAAAGGAAGGTTCCGACGTCTACAGAATCAATAAAGGTTCAGGCACGCAGGTTTCCGTTTCACCCGACACGGTTAAAATTATCGGACAGTGTATTGACATTTCGGACGATTGCGGCGGCGTTTTCGACATAACAATCGGCAACGTTACGAAGCTTTGGGATTTCGGCGGCAATCATCAGCGTCTGCCCTCCGATGATGAAATCAAAACGGCACTCGGCAGCGTCGGCTACAAGAACGTTTCAATTTCGGGCAACGCTGTTCAGATAAAAAAAGGTCAGTCACTTGACCTCGGTGCAGTCGGCAAGGGCTTCGTATGTGATAAAATCAAGGAGCTGCTCGACAAGGGCAGAACAAAATCCGCTGTTGTTTCGGTCGGCGGCAGCCTGCTTATTTACGGCAACAGAACATTCTCCGTCGGCATAGTCAATCCCGATAACGACAAGCAGTCAATGGGAACTCTGAAGCTCAAGGACACCTGCGTTTCAACCTCGGGGAATTACGAAAAATATTTTGAGCAGGACGGCAAGCGTTATCATCATATTCTTAACGCAATAACAGGCTACCCGGCAACGAGCGAGTTCAAAAGCGTTACCGTGGTTTGCGAATCCGGACTTATCAGCGATGCACTCTCAACGGTATGCTATATCGCAGGCTACCGCAAAAGCATCGAAATCCTCAAGAAATTTGACGCAGAAGCGGTTTTCATCTTTAACAACAACGCAGTCAGAGTCACCGACGGCCTCTCGGGCAAATTCACGGTAACCGACGACAGCTACACTCTTGACAAATGAAGTTATTCAAACGAACGGATTTAATTATAATAATTGCAGTTCTTCTCGCAGCGGCGGCGATATCCGTTCCGAGGTTAATGAACTCGGACAAATTGACCGCAGAAATTTATGTTGACGGCAAGCTTGAAGAAGCAATAGACCTTTCATCGGTTGAGAAAGAATACATAATCTCTCCGAACAGCGAGCCGAAAGTTGAGATAACCGTCGGCAATAATGAAATATATTTTTCGCATGCCGAATGTAAGGACAAGCTCTGCGTTAAAAGCGGAAAACTGACCTCGGGCGGCGAAACGGCAGCATGTCTGCCGGCGAGGGTTGTTATCTCGGTCAAATCGATTAAAAACAAAACAGACATAATGACTTATTGATATGAAAGATAAAAATCGGACAAGAAAAATAGCCGTGACGGGCATAATGTGTGCGCTTGCACTTGCACTTTCCTACCTTGAAACGCTTATCCCCGCTTATCCGGGTTTTCCACCCGGAGCAAAGCCCGGACTTTCCAACATAGTTACAATGTTCATGGCGAGCTGTGCCGGGTCGGGATACGCATTTTTTATAACAATCATCAAAGGACTTTTCGCAGGCGTCACAAGAGGAATGACGGCAATGCTGATGAGCCTCTCGGGCGGAATTCTCAGCACTGCGGCGGCGTGCCTCCTTTTCAGATTTTGCAAGAATAAATTAGGATATATCGGCATCGGAATCATCTGTGCCGTTTGTCACAATATCGGCCAGCTTGCGACGGCATGTATCATTTCCGGTACGGCTTCGCTCATCGTAGGCTACGGACCGCTGTTGTTAATATTTGCAATCGCGACGGGATTCCTTACCGGAACGATTCTCAAGGCGGTTATGCCTAATCTGGCAAAGGCCGTTAAACTAAAAAAATAAATGGGAAATTCCCATATAGCAAAGGGGTTGAACAAATGGGTAAAATCCACGTGGACGGAGTTATCTCGGCAGTCAAAAAGGTTCGTGGCGGTGTCAAGGTTGACCACCACAAAAACACGGCAGGCTGCGAGGTAGTTCGTATTCCCGTCCCGAAACAGGTAGTTTTGCCTATGCAGCAGCACATCGGCGCTCCGTGTACCCCGACTGTTAAGGTCGGTGATACCGTTGCAGTCGGTCAGGTAGTCGGCGACAGCGATAAATTTGTCAGCGCACCGATTCACGCATCAATTTCGGGTACCGTAACATCAATCGGAAACGTCAAGCTTCCGAACGGGACCATGGTTCAGGGCGTTACAATCGAATCCGACGGCGAGATGAGACTTTACGAGGGTCTCCAAGCTCCCGAGGTCAACACAAAGGAAGAGCTTTGCAAAGCAGTCAGAGATTCAGGTCTTGTCGGTCTCGGCGGTGCAGGCTTCCCGACCCATGTTAAGCTCAATGTTCCGGCAGATAAGAACATCGACACTCTTATCATCAATGCCGCCGAGTGTGAGCCTTACATAACCGTTGACTACCGTGAATGCATCGACAATTCATGGGATATCTGCTCGGGCATAAAGACAGTTAAAGAGCTTCTTAACATTCCGAATGTTGTTATAGCGGTCGAGGACAACAAGCCCGACGCTTTTGAAATTCTTCATCAGATCGTTGATAAGGAATCCGGTACAGACAGCTCAATCAAAATCATGCAGCTCAAGTCCGTTTATCCTCAGGGTGCAGAAAAAATGATGGTTCAGTCGGCAACAGGCCGTCAGGTACCGCCCGGAAAGCTCCCGGCAGACGTCGGCTGTATCGTTATGAATGTCACCTCGATCGCATTCATCGCCCGTTATCTGAAAACAGGCAAACCGCTTGTCAGCCGTTCAATGACCGTTGACGGCATGGCCATTGCCGAGCCGAAGAACGTTCGAGTTCCGATCGGCACAAGCTTTGCCGACGTTGTTGAGTTCTGCGGCGGATTCAAAGAGGATCCGGTCAAAATTATCGCAGGCGGTCCGATGATGGGTATGGCAATTACCGATATCAACTATCCGATTTCAAAGAGCAACAATGCTTTGCTTGCTTTCTCGGCTAAGGATGCAAAGATTTTCAGAGAAACAGACTGTATCCGCTGCGGCCGTTGTGCCGCCGCCTGTCCGATGAGTCTTGTCCCGACAAAGATTGTCCGTGATTCAAAGACCAAGGACGTTGACGCCCTTCTCAAGGATGGCGTTATGGTCTGCATGGAGTGCGGCAGCTGTGCATATTCCTGCCCGGCCAAGAAGCCGCTTGTCCAGCACATGAGACTTGCAAAATCAATCATCAGAGAGGCAGGTGCAAAGAAATGACATTAAAAAACAAGCTCGTTGTCAGCGCATCTCCTCACGATCGCAGTCCGAGGACTGTAAGAAGTCTGATGCTTGACGTTATTATCGCACTTATTCCGGCTCTTATCGCTTCGGTTATCTTCTACGGTCCGAGAGCCTTGCTCATTGAATGTGTCAGTGTTGCGACCTGCGTAATATTCGAGTATATCACCAGGATCGTATTCAAGCGCAGCCAGTCAATCGGCGACCTCAGCGCAGTTATTACAGGACTTCTGCTTGCTTTCAACCTGCCGGTTTCCATTCCGCTTTGGATGGTGGTTATCGGCTCGCTCGTTGCGATAGTTGTTGTAAAGCAATTCTTCGGCGGCATCGGTCAGAACTTTGTCAATCCCGCTCTTGCCGGACGTATCGTTCTTCTGACCTCCTTCCCGGTTGCGATGTCAACCTGGACTCAGCCGCTCACATGGACTATGTCAAAGCTTGACGGAATCACCTCCGCTTCTCCCCTCTCGTCTATTCACGAGATGACTTCGGGCGGTGCGGCTCCCGACGTTTCGCTTGTCGAAATGCTCATCGGCTGGCGTGCCGGCTGTCTCGGCGAAACATGCGCCGTTGCTCTTATCCTCGGCGGTATCTATCTCGTTGTCCGTAAGGTTATCTCACCGACAATTCCGCTCACATATATCGGCACGGTTGCCGTTATTATGCTCATCGCAGGCAAGGGCGATTTCCGCTTCGTTGCATATGAGCTTCTCGGCGGCGGACTTATGCTCGGTGCAATCTTCATGGCAACGGATTACACAACCTCACCGATTACCCCCAAAGGCAAGATCATCTTCGGCATAGGCTGCGGTCTTATCACCTCGATAATACGAATTTTCGGCAATCTTCCCGAGGGCGTTTCCTATTCAATCATCATCATGAACATTCTTGTTCCGCTGATTGAAAACGTTACGCTTCCCAAGCCGTTCGGCACTCCAAAAAAAGAAAAGAAGGAGGCTGAGGCAAAATGAAAAAACAAATTTTGATCCCTACGGTTGCACTCTTTATTATCTGCCTTGTCGCAACGACCTTGCTTGCGTTGGCAAATAACGTAACCGCTCCTATAATCGAAAAGAACTCGGCAGAGTCCGAGGCTCAATCCCGTATGGAGGTTCTTGCAGACGCAAAGAGCTTCGAGGACAAAACCCTCAACGGCATCAGCTACGCAGTCGGTCTTGACGGCAGTAAGCAGACAGTCGGCATGGTTTTCACAACCACATCAAAGAGCTACGGCGGCGACCTTCTTGTTATGACAGGCGTTGACAATGAAGGCAAGGTCACAGGAATCCAAATTCTCTCAATCAGCGACACTGCGGGTCTCGGCATGAAGGCACAGACAGACTCCTTTAAGGATCAGTTTAAGGGTCTTGTAGACGGAATTAAGGTTGCTAAAAACAGCGCAGACCACGACAATAACGAGATCCTCGCTCTCACGGGCGCAACGATTACGTCCAACGCTGTAACTACGGCGGTCAACGAGGCTCTCGCAAACTACAAAACTATCACAGAAAACGGAGGCGCTAACTGATGGCTGAAAAGAAATCCTTAGGCAAGGAGCTTACCAAGGGTTTTATCATTGAAAACCCTGTTCTTCGCCTTGTACTCGGCACCTGCCCCACCCTCGCCACAACGACCTCTGTTTCAAGTGCGATCGGCATGGGCGTTTCGGCTTCAATCGTTCTCATCTGCTCGAACATCGTTATTTCGGCATTGAGAAAGGTTATTCCGCAGAAGGTCCGTATCCCGGCATACATCGTTATCATCGCTTCGTTCGTTACAATCGTTCAGATGCTTGTCAAGGCATTTGTTCCCGTGCTCAACGAACAGCTCGGCGTTTATCTTCCGCTTATTGTTGTTAACTGTATTATCCTCGGCAGAGCGGAAGCCTTCGCAAGCAAAAACGGCGTGCTCGCCTCGGCAGTCGACGGTCTCGGCATGGGAATCGGCTTCACCGGTGCACTCTTCGTTATGGGTACTATCCGTGAAATCCTCGGCGCAGGCACATTCCTCAACGGAATCAGCGACCTCATCGGCGGCAGCTTCAACGGATTCTCGATTCCCTTCCTTAACGAAAACCCGATGCTTATATTTATCCTCGCTCCCGGCGGATTCTTTGTATTCGGCATGGTAATGGCTCTTGCAAATAAGATTGCCGAGTCTAAGGGCAAGCCCAAGGCTGTGCTTCACGGCTGCGAAAACTGCCCGATGGCTAAATCATGTGCCATTAGGGACACTCATGAGAGCTGTGAAGAGAAGAAGGAGGCTGAAGCATAATGGAAATGACAAAAGGCCTTTTGAGCATATTGCTCACAATGATTCTCACTCAGAACTTTGTTCTTTCAAGATTTCTCGGCATCTGTCCGTTTCTCGGCGTTTCAAAGAAGCTGAACACGGCAGTCGGCATGTCGCTTGCCGTTATCTTCGTTATGGCTCTTTCAACGGCGGTTACATACCCGATAAACAAGTATCTGCTTGTTGCCAACAATCTTGAATATCTTCAGACAATCGTTTTCATTCTCGTCATCGCCGCACTCGTTCAGATGGTTGAGATTATTCTCAAGAAATATATGCCGGCACTTTACAATGCTCTCGGCATCTATCTTCCTCTTATCACGACGAACTGCGCGGTTCTCGGCGTTGTAACCCTCAACGTTGACAATGGCTACAACTTTATGCAGTCGCTCATCTGTGCTATCGGCGGCGGCGTTGGCTTCATGATTGCCATGATAATGTTTGCAGGCGTTCGTTCAAGACTCGAATCCTGCGACATTCCGAAATTCCTTAAGGGTCTGCCCATCACACTTGTTGCCGCCTCGCTCGTTTCCCTTTCGTTTCTGGGATTCGCAGGCGTTGTTGACAAGATCTTTGCATAAGGAGGCGAGCAAATGAATCCTATTGTTTTAGCAATTCTGATCGTTTCGGTCATCGGACTCATCGCAGGTCTCGGACTTGCAGTCGCTTCCATCGTCATGGCTGTTCCCGTCGATAAAAAGGCGGAGGCTATACGTGAATGTCTGCCCGGCGCAAACTGCGGTGCATGCGGATTTTCGGGCTGTGATGGCTATGCAGCGGCTCTTTCAAAGGGTATTACAACAAACACAGCTCTCTGCGCCCCCGGCGGTAACGACGCTTCAAAGGCTATTGCAGAGGTTACGGGTCTTTCGGCCGGCTCGGTCGCTCCCATGGCGGCAGTTGTCATGTGTCAGGGCTTCTGCGGCAAGGCGGAAACCAAGATGGAATACAACGGCGTTAGCTCATGTGAAATGGCAAAGCAGCTTTTCGGCGGTCCGAAGGAGTGCATCTACGGTTGTATAGGTCTCGGCGACTGCATGAATGCCTGTCAGTATGACGCAATTCACATCTGCGACGGCGTTGCAAGAATTAACCCGGTAATGTGCAAGGCATGTAAGCAGTGCCTTAAGACCTGCCCGAATCACATCATCAAGATGATGCCCCTGCACGACGCAAAGGCGGCCAACCTTTGCGTAAATCACGACAAGGGCGCAATTACACGCAAGGAATGTGCAAACGGCTGTATCGGCTGTATGAAGTGTGTCAAGGCGTGCGAATTCGGCGCAGTTGAGGTCAAGGACTTCTGTGCTAAGGTCGATTACAACAAGTGTACAGGCTGCGGCAAATGCACCGAGGCTTGTCCTGTTAAATGTATCAACCTTATCACGCTTGATTAACAGAAATAACGATACCCTCCGACATCGAAAAGTCCGTCGGAGGGTATTGTTTTATAATGATTTAAAATTGCGAAGTTGGAGTAGTATATACATCAAACCGAAAAATGCTTTATCCGCCAAAAGAGATAAAAACCTGAACTTGAAGATTAGGTAAAGAAGCCGCTTTCTTTCAACGCAGGCGTATGTATATACGTCAAGTTGGAAAAAGCGGCTTATTGCTATTCAGTTTTATTCCTGAGCGAGAGATTTTGGATGAAGAAAACATTTTTTCTCGGTGAAGGCGTATTCTTATACATCAAACTGGAAAAAGTCTTATCCGCCAAAAGAAACAAAAACCTGAACTTGAAGATTAGGTAAAGAAGCCGCTTTCTTTCAACGCAGGCGTATGTATATACGTCAAGTTGGAAAAAGCAGCTTATTGCTATTCAGTTTTATTCCTGAGCGAGAGATTTTGGATGAAGAAAGCTTTTTCTCGGGGCGCAGGCGTATGTATATACGTCAAGCCACGAAAAAAGTCTTATTCGACAAAAGATCCGCTCAGGAGGGTTATTCGGCTTTGGTTTCGCAATAAATACAGCGATATACCCTGTTTTCGCCGGTTCCTGTAAGCTTAAAAATATGCGGAAGTTCCTGCTCGGTGGTGGTTATGCAACGAGGATTTTTGCATTTGATGATATTTTTAAGCTGTTTGGGGAGGGAAACTTTTTTCTTCTCGACAAGCTTGCCATCCTTGATAATATCAATGGTGACACCAGGATCAACATAGCCGAGAACATCAAGGTCAACGTCGTAATCAGAGTCGATTTTTATGATGTCCTTTTTGCCAAGCTTACGGGACATTACATTTTTGATGATGGCAATGGAGCAATCCAGCTTATCAAGCTCGAGGAGATTGTAAATCTCCATACCTTTTCCGGCCTTAATATGGTCGATCACTATACCGTTTTTGATGGAATCTATGTTCATACTTCTACCTCCAGGAGCTTGAGAATGAGTGCCATTCTCATGTATTTTCCGTTGAGAACCTGCTTGAAATAGCATGCACGGGGATCTTTATCGACAGCAACGCTGATTTCGTTAACACGAGGCAGTGGATGAAGAATTGACAGATCGGGTTTTGCGTTTGCAAGCTTATCGGGAGTGAGAATATAGCTGTCCTTGAGTCGGAGATAATCCTCCTCGTTGAAAAATCGCTCTTTCTGAACTCGGGTCATATAGAGAACATCAAGCTCGGACATAACCTTTTCCAAATCGGTTGTCTGAATATATTCAAGGTTTTTCGCCTTGATAACATCGTTCTTGACGTAGCTTGGAAGCTTCAACTCCTCGGGAGAAATCAAAACGAATTTCACGTTGTTGTATCTTGCAAGGGCTTCGATGAGCGAATGGACTGTTCTGCCGAACTTAAGGTCGCCGCAGAAGCCTACAGTCAGGTTATCGAAGCGACCCTTTTCACGGCTGATTGTGAGAAGATCTGCGAGGGTCTGCGTAGGGTGGTTGTGTCCGCCGTCACCTGCATTAATTACGGGAATTGACGCATTGAGCGACGCAACATAGGGTGCACCCTCCTTGGGATGACGCATGGCAATTATATCGGCGTAACAGGAAATGACCTTAACCGTATCGGCTACGCTTTCTCCCTTGACGGCTGAGCTTGACTTTGCATCCGCCATTGAAAGAACGTTACCTCCGAGCTCATACATAGCCGCCTCAAAGCTGAGCCTTGTGCGTGTTGACGGCTCAAAGAAGAGCGTTGCAAGCTTTTTTCTGCGGCATACTTCCGCATACTTATCGGGGTTTGCGATTATATCATTTGCACGGGCAATAAGCTCGTCAATCTCCTCAACCGAGAGATCAAGAATACTTATAACGCTTCTCATTTTATGCCTCCTATCCAGCTTTCATCGGACGGATTGTTTCTGAAAGCTATAAGTCTTTCAACATCCGTCGGTGCGATATATCCTTCCTGAGCCGCAATTTCGGCGATTACATCAAAATTGGTAAGGCTAACGTTTTTTACATCTGCCGCAGCAAGGCGGTCAAGACCCTTCTGCATGCCATAGGTGAAGATTGAAACAATTCCGAGTACTTCGGCACCGGCCTCTCGGAGGACATTTACGACCTCGATAACACTGCCGCCGGTTGAGATAAGATCCTCAACAACAACGACCTTCTGCCCTTTTTCAAGCTTGCCCTCAATCTGATTTTTTCTACCGTGATCTTTAGCTCCCGAGCGAACATATCCCATCGGAAGGCCCATAATCTGAGCAGTGATGGCAGCGTGTGCGATACCTGCTGTTGATGTGCCCATAAGAGCCTCAGCCTCGGGATAAACTTCTTTAACGGTCTTGGCAAGAGCCTCTTCAACGTGAGTACGAACCTCGGGGTAAGCGAGAGTCAGTCTGTTGTCGCAATAAACAGGGCTTTTTATGCCGCTTGCCCATGTGAACGGCTCATCGGGGCGGAAGAAAACCGCCTTAATTGAAAGAAGGTCTTTTGCAATCTGAATCTGAATGTCTGTCATAATATCTGCTCCTTAATCTACAAATTCGTTTATACATCTTTCGTATGCCGCAACAGGATCAGCCGCCGAAGTTATCGGACGTCCGACTACAATGTAGTCCGAGCCGATTTTCTTTGCCTGTTCGGGAGTCATAACTCTGACCTGGTCTCCCTTGTCCCCGTCGGCAAAACGCACACCCGGAGTTACTGTAAGAAATCCGCTTCCGCAGACCTCATGCACCTTGCCTGCCTCTAAGGGCGAACAAACAACGCCGTCAAGTCCGGCAAGCTTTGCATTGTGGGCATAGTGCATAACAACCTTATCCATGCTCTCGTTAATAAGCAGGTCGTTTTTCATTCTTTCCTCACTTGTTGAGGTGAGCTGAGTTACGGCAATGAGCAGCGGTCTTGTTCCGTCGGGACGTGTGAGGCCCTCGATTGCCGCTTCCATCATTGCGATAGTTCCGCCTGCGTGAAGATTTGTCATATCAACATCAAGCCTTGAGAGCACAGCCATTGATTTCTTCACCGTGTTCGGGATATCGTGAAGCTTGAGGTCAAGGAAAATCTTGTGTCCTCTCGCCTTAATCTCTCTTACGATATCGGGACCCTCGGCATAGAAAAGCTCCATTCCGATTTTAACAAACGGCTTTCTGCCCTTGAAATTGTCAAGAAAAGCCATCGTCTCCTCCCTGCTTGAAAAATCGCAGGCTACAATTACGTCCTTACCCATTGTGTGCTCCTCCTATTATTTCGTTAAGATTGTTTATTTTGTATTCTTCCATTGCTTTCGGCAATGCTTCGATTATATTCTTGCAAGCAAACGGATCAACCAGGTTTGCCGCTCCGACCTCAACCGCCGTTGCTCCGGCAAGCATCATTTCAATCACATCGTCGGCACTCGACACACCGCCCATTCCGATAACGGGAATATTGACTGCCTGTGAAACCTGATAAACCATTCGTACGGCTATCGGGAAAATCGCCGGGCCTGAAAAGCCGCCCATCACGTTTGCGATTACCGGCTTTCTGTGGTGCAGGTCAATTCTCATGCCGAGCATGGTGTTTATAAGGCTGATTCCGTCAGCCCCTGCGTCCTCGCACGCCTTTGCTATTTCGACAATGTTCGTAACATTCGGCGAAAGCTTCAAAATTAAAGGCTTCGTTGTCACTGCCTTAACCGCTCTTGTGACCTCGGCCGCAGCTTTCGGATCTGTTCCGAAGCTCATTCCGCCGCCGTGTACGTTCGGACAGGAAACATTGACCTCAAGCCAGCCAACCTGCTCCTCTTTGTCAAGCCTTTCACAGGTGTAGGAATAATCATCGACCGAAAAGCCGCTGACATTTGCCATAACAGGCTTGTTAAAACATTTTTTAAGCTTCGGCAGTTCGTCGCTTATCACCTTATCAACGCCCGGATTCTGAAGACCGACGGCATTTATCATGCCTGCCGTGCACTCGGCGATTCTCGGCGTGGGATTGCCGAATCTCGGACTTTTCGTTGTGCCCTTGAAAGAGAACGTTCCGAGCATGTTTATATCATAAAGCTCGGCAAATTCATAACCGAAGCCAAATGTGCCCGAGGCCGGAATGACAGGATTATCAAGCTCAATTCCGCAAAGATTAACCTTTGTTACCATACTATTTCCTCCCTTTCAAGTACCGGGCCGTCCTTGCAAATTCGCTTGTTGCCGTATTTTGTCTTGCATGTGCAGCCCATGCACGCTCCAAAACCGCAGCCCATGCGTTCCTCGAAGCTGTACTGTCCGCTCGTCTTTGCGATGCTTTCAATCGCCTTGAACATCGGCATCGGGCCGCAGGTGTAGAAATATGTGTAATCCAGGTTTTTCAGAACATCTGTTACAAAGCCCTTTGTTCCGACGCTTCCGTCAGCCGTTGTAACGTAAACCTCGGCACCCGTCGCCTTGAATTCATCAACGCCGAACACTTCTTTTTCAGAATTGAAGCCAAGTATTACCGTTGCTTTTTTGCCCTCCGACACAAGCTTTTTGCAAAGCAGATACATCGGCGGAACACCTACTCCTCCGCCGATAAGCACGGGACAATCGCCGCTTTTTGACGTGTCATAGCCGTTGCCGAGACCGCTGAGTATATCCAGCTCAGCTCCGACGGGCAGCTCGGACATTTCCTTTGTTCCGTTGCCGACGACCTTATATATTATAGAAAGCTTTCCGTTCTCACAGTCGCAAACCGAAATCGGACGGCGCAGGAAAAATCCGTCAAGCTTTATATTTATGAACTGACCCGGCTTGGTTATCGCCGAGGTGTCACCCTCAAGTGACATAAAGTAAGTTTTTTCGGCAATCTTTTTATTGTCTGTTATTTTCATCATTACCTGATTCATTCTTCAGCCTCCCAAACAATTTCGCCGTTACAAACCGTTTCCTTGCATTTGCCGTAAACCGTCATGCCCTCAAACGGAGTGCTTCTTCCCATCGAAGCAAAATTCTCCGGGTTTACCGTTTCCTTTTCATTGAGGTCGTAGACTGTAAAGTTAGCCGGTTCTTTGATTTCAAAGCCTGTTTTAATTCCGAAACGCTCGGCAGGATTCACGCTCATCAGCGTAACAAGCTTATGCAGACTAATGATTCCGCCCTTGACGAGCCTTGTATAGAGAATCGGGAAAGCCGTTTCGAGTCCGACAATTCCCATTGCACTGTCCTTGAGACCCTTTGATTTTTCCTCAATCGAGTGCGGTGCATGGTCGGTGGCAATCATGTCAATCGTTCCGTCGCATATGCCCTCAATGAGTGCATCTCTGTCATCAACACTTCTGAGCGGAGGATTCATCTTAAATCTGCCGTCCTCCTTGAGGTCTGCGTCGGTAAGGACAAGATAATGCGGGGCGGTTTCGCAAGTCACGTCCACGCCCCTGCGCTTTGCCTTGCGGATAAGGTCGACGCTTTCTTTCGTCGAGATGTGGCAGACATGGTATTTGCAGCCGGTCTCCTCGGCAAGTCTGAGGTCTCGCTCAATCTGTTTCCACTCGCTCTCTGAGCTGATTCCCTTATGACCGTGTGCTTTGGCATATGCACCCTTATGAATATATCCGCCGTTAAGAATGCTGTTGTCCTCGCAATGGGCGACAATAATTTTATCAATTTTTTTTGCTTCAAGCATTGCTTGACGCATCATTTCCTCAGTCTGAATTCCGCTGCCGTCATCGGAAAACGCAACAACCTTATCGGCAAGCGACTGCATATCGGAAAGCTCAGAGCCATTCCTGCCGACGGTGATTGAGCCATATGGCATAACATTAACCGATGCATCCTTTTCGATTATATCAAGCTGCTCATTAAGATGTTCAACGCTGTCCGGGACAGGATTAAGGTTCGGCATTGTGCAAACCGTTGTATATCCGCTCCGTGCGGCGGCAAGCGTACCGGTTTTAATAGTCTCCTTATAAGAAAAGCCCGGCTCTCGAAGATGAACATGAACATCTACGAAACCGGGAAAAATATGCTTATTTGTAAGATCATAGGACTTGGTATACTCTGCACAAAGCTTACAGCAAACACAAAGGACACGGCCTTCGGAAACAAATATATCCTGCTTTTGGAATCCCGAATCCGTATAAACCAATGCGTTTTTCAAGATGTATTCTGTCATACGAGCCTCCTGAATGAGCAACAAAAAAGAACCCTGTCTATAACAAGGTTCTTTGATTCAGACACACAAAAACACAGGGCATATGCCCTATCGTCCATTATTCAAAACCTTGTCGACATCTCTGTATCGCTCTTAAAGATTTCTTTTGATGTATAATACCACAACCGACCGATAAAGTCAACACCTTTTGAGAAAATAATGAAGAACACGGCGGAAACCGACCTGAACCGGTTTCCGCCGTGATTTAGTTTACATCAAGCTTTTGCGCAATACGATCAGCTGGCTTTACCTGTCTGCTGGTTGATAGCGGCGGTCTTATTGATAACATT
>ERZ1026860.703-NODE-703-length-20128-cov-4.522991_pt1 | contig 20128 bp, 17 predicted proteins | sample MGYA00380160_ERZ1026860 | MGnify/ENA primary metagenome ERZ1026860 (study PRJEB33269, sample SAMEA4719796) | human gut metagenome | biome: human-associated habitat; feature: organic feature; material: feces | place: Cameroon | collected 2013-10 ... | reverse complement strand
TCAGCGTTCCGTCAGTTTCAGCGGAAACTCGCCCGTTATCGGAACCACGAAAAGCAAGGCGGACGTTTGCTACATCCCGCTTGCCAACCCGCTGGCCCAAACCCTGATGCCTTTTGAAGAGGAAGAAGGCTTCATCCTCGGCGGAGAACGGCCCATCACCCAATGTAAATTTCTGTGGGCTTGGGAACGTATGAATAAAACCATCTGCCTTTATGGAGCAACGCCCCACATTCTGCGGCATTCGTTCATCACGGCGGCGGTTCCCTATGTGGACGTCAAAACTCTTCAAAGCATTGCCGGACATGCGGACATCAGCACCACCCTGAACCGCTATGCCCACCGGCAGATGGATAGAATCATGGCGGCGGGGGAAGCCCTTCAGGGGATGTATGGAGGGGAAAATGCACCGGCTTTACACCAAACCGCATGTGCCTCAAACCTTTACGAATCAACACTTCAAAGGATACTTTAAGTCCCTGATTGCACCAGAATATGCACCAATTCCCCCTTTTCCGCCAAAAACACTCTAAAATGTGGAAAACTTTCTTCCTTTCTGCCGCGAAAAAGGTTCCCAATCTCCCCGCCCCAAAATCCCGAAAAGGTTGACAACGCCTTCCGTTCGTGGTATCATATCTTTTGCTCGCAAGAGTGCATATGCGCCCGTAGCTCAGTTGGATAGAGTGTCAGACTCCGACTCTGAAGGTCATGCGTTCGAATCGCACCGGGCGTACCATCAACCCCCGCAAGATCCATTATCTTGCGGGGGTTTTTCTATATAAATGGACGATAGATTTATTCAAAAAGCCCTGCCTTTCCTGAGAAAGGCAGGGCAAAACCGTGGATGGGCTGGTTAGTTCAGCATGGTGTCCACATCAGAGATGTACTGCACGGTGCCGTCCACAATCTGGCCGATAGCGCCGCCGGAGAACAGGTCGATGTTGCCATACTTGTGATAGGTGCCGATCAGCACCTTGGTGTCGGTGGTGCCTTGCAGCGCCTGCAGGAAAGCGGCGGCGTCGGTGGTGCCGGCACGCTCATAGGCGTCCGCGATCAGGTAGACCATGGAATAGGCCACGGCGGATTCATAGGTCAGCACATCCGCGCCGTATTTGGCGGTGTAGTCGCTTACAAACTTCTGGATGGCGTCGTCCTGCTTGGTCAGCACGCAGTCGGATACGCAGTACCAGCCGTTGATCCATTCGGAAGCGGTGGCCAGCACGCTGTTCTGGCCGCAGGCAGCGGAGCCTACCACGGGGCATTCGATGCCCTGCTCATAGATGGCGCGGGCAGCCACGGGAACCGCGCCGCCGGAGGACCAGATGACCAGCACGTCGCAGTTGGCGTTCTTCAGGGAGGTTACCTGGGCGGTTACGTCGGTATCGTCCACATTGTAGGCCTCGCCCACAACGGTAATGCCGTTCTTTTCCGCGTATTCGCAGATAACGCCATAGCCGCCAACGCCAAAGTCGTTGTTGTTGTACAACACGCCTACGGTAGAGCCTTCGCCCATGCCCAGGTTGTTCATAATAAAGGTCATGGCCAGGCCGCCCATGATGGTGTCGCTGGAACGGCCGCGGAACAGGTACTCATTTTCCAGGTTGGCAAAGGCGGGGCTGGTGCCGGTTACGATGATGGGCGTTTCAGCTTCCTTGCACAGCTCCTCAATGGCCAGACCCTGAGTGGAGAAGGCGGGACCAACGATGATGTTTACGTTCTCATCCTCCAGCAGCTTGTTGCAGGCGTTGATGGCAGTGTCGGTATCGGTGGAAGCGTCCTCCGCTACCAGCTGCAGCTGAATGCCGCCCAGGATGCCGCCGGCGGCGTTGATTTCGTCCACGGCCAGCTGTTCGGCATTGCGGTACGCCTCACCGGCAACGGTTTCCTTGGACAGGGAGCACAGAGAGCCAATCTTAATGGTTTCTTCCGCGGCAGCGGCGGTCAGAGACAGAACCAGAACCAAAGCCAGTACGACCGATAGGAACTTTTTCATACTTACCTCCATACATTTTGGTACTCGTGTGGTTTCAGGGTGACAAAACAAGGATTGAATTGGCTTTGCTTCACCTCCTTGGTAAAGAGCAGGTAAATTATTGAACGGTGACGAAGCCGCGGTTCTCCCGGAAAACCCGCGGATGGATTTCGTTACCGATTCCCGGGCGCTCGGATACGGAAATTTTGCCGTCCTTGGGCAGGTGGTTGTACAGGGCCATTTCATAGTTGCGGTTGTTTTCGTGTACAATGTGATGCTCGTGAATCTGGAAGTTGGGAATGGCGGTTTCCAGGTGCAGGGCCACGTCGGTGGACAGGGGACTTGCGCATACATGAGCCTGCACGCTTACATCGTACACATGGGCCATGTCGCAGATCTTTTTGGTTTCGGTCAGGCCGCCGCAGTTGCCGATATCCGGCTGAATCACCTGCAGCGAGCCGTTTTCAAAATAGGGCTGATACTGCCAGCGGGTAAAGATGCGCTCGCCGGAAGCCTGGGGAATGTTGACACGCTCACGAATCAGCCGGGCCATTTTGGGGCTGGGGGTGGTGGCTTCCTCAAACATGAAGATGTTGTATTTTTCCGCCATCTGGCCTACCTGTACAGCGCTGTTTACATCCAGGAAGCTGTGGTTTTCCATGATGATGTCCACATGGGGGCCCACCGCCTCGCGGGTCGCGGCCAGACGTTCCTCCACAAAGGCCAGGCGGCGCTGGGGGAATAGGCCGGTGCGGGTTTCGGTGGTAAAGGGCACGCCGTCGCAGTGACCGTAGAAAAAGTCGGTTTTAATGCAGTCGTAGCCCTCGGCCACAGCCCGCCTGGAAGCCTCGGCGTACTCCTCCGGCTCCTGAATGTTCACCCATTCATCGGTGTTTTTGCGCCAGCCGTTCAATTGCAGCTGGGAAGCGTAGCAGCGCAGTTCCTTGCGGAATTTGCCGCCCAGCAGCTTATACAGGGGAAGATTCAAGGCTTTGCCCTTAATGTCCCACAGGGCGATATCGATGGCGGAAATGGCCGCAAAGATGACCGGGCCTCCGTTTTGGCCCCAGAAGGTGCATTTGTGCAGCATGTCCCAGATAACCTCGTTGTCCATGGGATCCATGCCGATAATCAGCTTGCTGTAGTCCTGAAGCAGGGCAAAGGCGGCGGAGGATCCGCTTACATAGGTCAGGGCGGCTTCGCCATCGCCGTAAATTCCCTCGTCGGTGTAAACGCGGCAGAATACCGGCCGCCAGTCATCCGACGTGGGGGTAAGGGTTTTGCCCATGAGAATGTCTACCTTGGTAATTTTCATGTGATTGCTCCTTCCTGTGTTAGCCGCCCAGATAGGCCTTCTTGACCTGGTCGTTATTGATCAGGTCGTCGGAGGAACCTTGCAGCGTAATTTTACCGTTTTCCAAAATGTAGCCTCTGTCGGAAATGCGCAGGGCCTTGTAGGCGTTCTGCTCCACCAGCACAATCGGGATGCCCCGTTCCGACCGGATGCGCTGAATGGTTTCAAACACATCGCTGACGATGATGGGAGCCAGTCCCAGGGACGGCTCGTCAAACATAATCAGCCGGGGGCGGCTCATCAGGCCGCGGGCGATGGCCAGCATCTGCTGCTCGCCGCCGGACAGGGTGCCGCCCTTCTGCTTGCAGCGCTCCTTCAGGCGGGGAAACATCTGGTACATTTCGTCGTACAGGGCCTGCAGGTCGTGGCTGGAATATTTGCGGCAGTAAGCGCCCATTTTCAGGTTGTCCTGCACGCTCAGCTCCGGAAAGATGTAGCGTCCCTCCGGCACATACACGATACCCATTTCCACAATTTTGTCCGTTTTTTCCCTGGTGATGTTCTGGCCGTCAAACACGATATCGCCGCTTTTGGGGCGGTTGATGCCCATGATGCTGCGCATCAGCGTGGATTTGCCAGCGCCGTTTGCACCAATGATGGATACGATTTCCTGCCTGCCAACATCGATGCTTACATCGTGCAGCGCCTGGATTTCTCCGTAAAAAGTATTGATATTGCGAACTTTCAGCATATCCACACCCCTCAGTCCTGAGCGCCGATCGGCAAATAATCTTCGCCCAGGTAAGCTCGAATTACGTCTGTGTTATTTTGAATCTCATGGGGAGTGCCCTCGGCGATCTTTTTGCCAAAGTTCAGCACCGTAATGCTGTGGCAAATGTTCATGACCACGTCCATGTTGTGCTCAATCAGCAGCAGGTCAACGCCGTCCTGATAGGTGCGCTGCAAAATTTCGATAAATTCCCTGCGCTCGGTTGGGTTCAAACCGGCGGCGGGCTCGTCCAGCAGAATGACCTTGGGGTCCAGCATCAGGGCCCGGCCCAGCTCGGTAATTTTTTGGCGGCCATAGGCCAGACTGCCCACCTGCTGGTCCTTCAGCGCGCTAAGGCCGATGGAATCGGCGATGGCGGAGGCTTTTTCACGCATTTCGTTTTCCAGGCGGCGGCTTTCCCCGCCAAAGAACAGAAAGCGCAGCAGACCGCCCTTGGTGTAATGGCACTGGCCGCCGATCATAATGTTTTCCAAAACCGTCAGCGTAGGAAACAGCTTGATGTTTTGAAAGGTGCGGGCCACACCAAGCCGGGCGATGGCGTCCGTGGGCATTTTGCTGCAATCCACCCCGTCGATCAGGATTTGTCCGCTGGTGGGCTTGGTGGTTCCGTTAATCATGCTCAGGGTGGTTGTTTTGCCCGCGCCGTTGGGGCCGATCAGGGCATGAATGCGGCGCCTGGGCACGCTGAAACTGACATGGTCCACGGCGGTTAAACCGTCATACTGCTTGGTTAGCTCCCGAACCTCAATCATGTTGGTTTCCATGAGCCAGCCCTCCCTTCCCGCGGCGTTTTGCAAAAACATTTTTCAAAGATACCAGGCCATTGGGGTTAAAGATGATGGCCAGCATAATAATCAGGCCATAGATCAGCTTGTAGTAGTCGCCGGTAAAGCGCAGCAGCTCCGGCGCGAAGGCCACGATGAACGCGCCCAGAATGCACCCCACAATGGAGCCGCGCCCGCCCAGAATGAGCATGACCACAAAGGAGATGGACAAATCCGTGGTATAGGTGGAGGGCGAGATATACCCGACGAAGCTGGCGTACAGCGCGCCCGCGATCGCGCCGTATACGGTGGACAGCACAAACGCTTTAATCTTGAGGTTCGCCAGGTTCAGGCCGCAGGTTTCCACAGCGTCAATGTTGTCGCGAATGGCGATGAAGGCCCGGCCGTATTTAGAGTGAATCAGCTTGTAGGAAACCAGCACAAACAGAAGCAGCACAATCAGAAAGAAGTAATAATTCTGCCGGGCGGATTTGATAACCAGGCCAAACAGATTGAAGCGGGCAATTTTGCGAATGCCGCTGGTGCCGCCGGTAAAGGAGGAATTGTTCAGGCACAGGCGCACGATTTCGTTAAAGCCAATGGTGGTCAGGGACAGGTACACGCCCTTTACCCGCAGGGACGGATAGCCCAGCAGGTAGCCAACAGCCACGCCTACCAGCGCGGCCAGCGCCAGCCCCAGCCAGGGAGAAGCGCCCGCCTTGGTAATCAGCAGGGCCGAGCTGTAAGCGCCCAAGCCAAACACCGCGGCGTTGCCCATGTTCATCTGTCCGGTCATGCCGGTGATGAAGTTCAGGCCCAGAACGATGATGCTGTAAATCAGCGCCTGACAGAAGATGGTCATGTAGTAATTGTTAAAGCCCAACAGGGGAATCAGCGCCAGCACGGCAAAGGCAGCCGTGGAGGGAAGCAGCAGCTTTTTGTTCTTCATCGCGCGCACCTCACTTCTTTTTGCCAAGAATGCCGTCGGGACGAACCATCATCACAAGAATCATCACGGCAAAAGCGATCACGTCTTTGTACAGGGACGGCACAACCAGACAGCCGAAGTTTTCAATCAGACCCACGATCAGGCCGCCCAGAATCGCGCCGTCAATGCTGCCAAAGCCGCCTACCACGCCCGCCGCGAAGCCCTTCAGAGCAATCATATCCGCCATGGTTTGCTGCACGGTGTAGATGGGGGCGCAAAGCACGCCGATCAGGGCGCAGATGGCAAAGCTGATGGATACGGACAAAACCATGTTGCGCTTTACGTTAATGCCCATCAGCGACGCGGCCATATGGCTTTGGGCCACGCAGGTCATGGCCTGGCCCGGCTTGGATTTGGCGATAAACGCCTTAAGCGCGACTGCCACCAGCAGGGCCACGCCGATGATGGTCAGGTTGGACAGGGAAATGGTTACGCTGCCCATGCGCACCGTGCCCCGCAGAAATTCCTGAGAGGAAAGGGGCGCGGAACCCCATAGCAGCACCGCCGCCTGGGTAAGCACAATGCCCAGCATAACCGTGGCCATAATGGCCACCAGACGGGTGTATTTGCGCAGGGGAATAAAGATGACGCAGGCAATGAGAACGCCAAAGGCGGCGGTAGCCGCAATGGCCAAAAGGCCCGCCGGAATAAAGGCCTTGGACAGCAGGGGAATGAAGGTGCCCGCAAACAGGTAACCGCCCAGCATGATCATTTTGGCATGGGCAAAATTCAGCAGGCCGCAGGCATTCCAGATCAGGGTGTACTCAATGGCTACCAACGCATAGATAAAGCCGTTGGCAATGCCGGTAATCAATAGCTGCGCAATGGTTCCCGCCATGGTCAGTCCTCCTTTATCAGGCTCAAAACCTCGTCCAATGCAGGAATGGAAGCCTGAGCGCCGTATTTTGTGGTGCATAGACCGGCAGCCTTTGTGGCAAATTCAACCGAATATTTAATCGATTTAGAATTTGCCAAACAAAAAGCAAGGCCGCCAAGAAAAACATCGCCAGCGGCGGTTGTATCCACACTGTTCAGCTTTAAGGCCGGTACAAGCTGCGCCTGACCATCCAGCCGAATCATACAGCCACGTTCGCCCAGGGTAACGATAGGATGCTGAAAGCCCCAGCTTTCCAGCATTTCCAACGCCTTCTGCGCGCTGGACTCGCAATCCACGCTGGTTCCGGTAATCACCTGGGTTTCCGTTTCGTTGGGTTTTACAAAATCCACCATGGCGGCAATGTCCTGGGGAATGGGCTCCGCCGAAATGGGGGAAGGATCCAGAATGACTGTCATTCCCATTTCGTGAGCCTGGCGAATGGCGGCGTACACTGTGGGACGCTGCATTTCCAGACTGATCAGCAAGATATCGCAGCCCTCGAAGGCCCGGCGGTTATCCCATACCTCCTGCGGCTGCAAATCCAGGCAGGATCCGGGGTAGAACGCGCAGGCGTTTTGCCCGTCCGCGTTTACCTCCACCATGGCTACACCCGCCATCAATTGAGGGTCCACCAGCATGTAATCGGTATCGATGCCCCAATTTTTTTGCGCCTGGGTTAATTCCACACTGTTGGCGTCTGTGCCCAGCTTGGTGAAGAAACGCACGCTTCCGCCCAATTTGGCCGCCGTAACGGCCTGGTTGTTGCCCTTGCCCCCGGGGTTTTTGGTAAAATGATCGGTTTTCACCGTTTCGCCCGGGGCGGGAAAGTGGGGCAGCCGCATCATCATATCCATTGTCAGGCTGCCCATGCACAAAATTTTCTTCATCGGTTACATCCCTCTCAGGGCCTTTACACGGTCCATAAACATCTTGGTTCGGTCATAGGACACGGGGTTCTTCCAGTTGCCGCCTTCCTTAAAATAGCTGCCGATAATCATGCCGTCGGAGGCCCGGAACATGGAATCCAGATTGTCCAACACAATGCCGCTGCCCAGGAAAATGGGCAGTTTGGTAGCCTTGCGGCAGCCCTCAATCCGCTCCAGCGTAGGCGGCATACCGGTATCAAAGCCGGTAACAATCACGCAGTCGCCGTCCTGGGCCTCAATGTCCATGGCCTGTTCCTCCACGCTGCGGTCGTGGATAATGAAGTGGCTGCCGTGCTTTACATTCACATCACACAGGAAAGCGATGTCCTGCGCGTCAAGCTGACGGCGCATACGGGCGATTTTGCCGCCGATGGCGTCGATGAAGCCGGATTGGGAAATAAAGGCGTTGCAGTATTCAAAAACGCGAATCCATTTGGCGCCCGCCGCAATGGCGCAGGCCAGGGCTTTATCCGCGCCGTTCATGTGGCATTCCGCTCCTACGGGAATGCTTACCTGCTTGCGCACCGCGTACACGCAGGCGGCCAGGGCCGCAACCGTTTCGTCGCCGATGTCCTTGCCGGGCTGGTAGGGGATATCCCACATATTTTCCACCTGTACGCCGTCCACCCCCGCTTTTTCAAGAAGCTGGGCCTCCTGAATGGCGGTTTCGATAATTTTGTCCATCGGCATTTGGCGGGGATCGTACAGGGGAGAGCCAGGCAGCGGCCGCAGATGCACCATGGCGATTACAGGGGTACGGTTTTGAAAGATGTTTTCCAGTCTACTCATGGCCAAAGCTCCTTTTTAAACGATTATATTTTTGGGTAAAAGAAATCCGTTTTTTCAAACAGATTCCCGTTCAATCAAACACACATCCAGCAGCACATACTTACCGCACAGCTGCTGCCTGGTTTCAATGGCCTCAATCAGCATTTTGGCGGCCTGCTTTCCCAGCTTTTCCTGGTTGTTTTCAATGGTGGTCAGCTTGGGATTAAACCATTCCGCCCAGGAAATATTGTCGTAGCCGATAATGCCCACGTCCTCCGGAATGCGTAGTCCGGCCTGCTTAATGGCCTCGATAGCGCCCCAGGCGCCCAGGTCGCTGCAAACAAATACGCCGGTGTTGGGGGTAAGGGTTCCGCTTGCGATCAGCTTCTCCGTCAGCTTATACACGGATTGAAATTCAAAGGTTAATTCGCAGTTGGCGACGGTAATCTGGCTTTCCGGCACGCCGTTTCGCAGCAGGGAGTCCCGAAAGCCGTCCACACGCTGAATGGCGTTGCGGCCCTTTTTGCCAATGCCCGCCACGCAGATGTAGCGCTGAAAATCCCGCTTCAGCAGCCGTTCCGCCGCCAGTGAGCCGCCCAAATAGTTGTTGGCATAGATAAAGCCGATGTTTTTATCCGTGACAAAGCGGGTACGGTCCACCAGCACCATGGGCATCATGGGGGTTTGAGGCAGCATTTCCTCGTCCAGACGGGGAGACAGGTAGACGATGCCCTCCACTCCGGCGTTCATGATGGCGGTCAGCTCTGCCTGCTCCTGGGAGGAATCGTTGTTGTAGTTGCCCAGCACCAGGTGATAGCCCCGCTTGTTGGCATAGCTGGCCACGGTGTTAATGATGTTGCCGTAAAAGGAATTGGTAATATCTGGCACCACCACGCCAATGGTATAGGTGCGCTTGTTGCGAAGGGAACGGGCCGCCTGATTGGGTACAAAGCCCAACTGCTCCATGGCATCCAGCACGCATTTGCGCGATTTGTCGCTGACAACGCGCTTTCCGGTTAATACGTTGGATACCGTCGCCGTTGAAACATGGGCCAGCTTGGCCACATCCTTCATAATCGGCTGCTTTTCTTCCTGCACCTTCACAACCATCGCTCCACAATATTTAATCGATTAAAACTTTCGACGCTATTATACCGTTACCGCTCTGAAAATGTCAAGAGCCTTATCACAATTTTTGCCGATAAAATAAAAATCCCGGCGAATAGGCAAGGAACGCTGTCCTTTTCGTCGGGATTTTCTGGCTTTTAAAAGATCAGTCCCCGTTGGCGGTAAACCACATTTCCGGTTGAATATCCAAAGTGGGGCTATCCGCCTGAATGGCCGCAAGAATCCGCTGCTGATCCTCGCCGGTGGCAAAGACCGGCTGAAAGTTGTTTTCCGGGGCGTTTCCAGATGTAAGCACCGGCATCAGCCGCAGGGTAACGCCCTGATAAATATCCTCCTGAAATTGCAGCACTGCCTGCACAATCAGCCCGTCAAAGGTGGCCAGGTCATGGGTGCCGCCAAAGATCAGGTTGCCCAGGCTGTACACCACCACGCCGCCGTTGCGCTGGTCAATGCCCTGCACCACATGGGGGTGAGTGCCAATGATGATATTGGCTCCGGCGGCGATGGCCTGGTCGGCCATTTGCTCCTGCTGCCGGTTATGGGTGGGGCTGTATTCCTTGCCCCAGTGGCAGGCGTAAACGATTACGTCACAGCCCGCGTCCTTCAGGCAGCGCAGATCGTCCAGCATTTCCTGGGGCTTTTGCCGCCAGACGGTTTCCCGGCAGCCCGCGAAGCCGATTTTGAGCCCGTTCTGCTTGTAGATATACCGGTAGGTATAGCCGCTGTACAGAACGCCGCCTTCTTCCAGCGCCTGTACGGTGCTGGCCCGCCCGGCGCGGCCAAAGTCGATGTAGTGATTGTTTGCCAGGTTCACATGCTCCACGCCTGCGTCCGTCAGGATTTGGGTATAGCTTGGGTCGCCCCGAAAGGTATAACGTTTGGCCCGCTCATGCCCCTGACTGCTGCTTTGCAGCACCACCTCCAGATTGACGGTGGAAAAATCATCGTTTTCAAAGGGCTGCCGAATTTTGTCGAAGCAATAGTCCATGCCTTCCTGGGCAATGACTGTGTCAAAGGTATTTTTCTGCTTCTTCCACCGTTCCCGTGTGCCCAGCACACAGTCGCCGCCAAAGGTCAGCACAATCTCGTCCGCCATGGCTTGCAGGGGAATCAGCAGGAGAAGGCATAAGAGCCATAGCCGCTTCATGCCGTCCTCCTGTCAGCGAACCCGCAGGGCGCGGGACATATCCGCCGTGCCGTCCTGCATGGGGGCCAGCCACATCTCGGCGGGATAGCTGTCCAGATAGGGGAACAGGTACTCGGCCCATTCGGAGCCGTAACCGTTGTTTCCATACACATAGCCGTAATCGTCGTACAGGTTGGGGAATACCGGCTGGCCCTGCCCGTCCACCAGCGTCAGGCTGCTGGCCCAGTCGCCGTAAAGGTCCATGCCGCTGTAGGGGAACAGCAGCGTGCCGTTTTCATCATAGTAGCCCTCGCCGTTTTCCTGAATGTAGCGGGCCAGGCTGTCCGGGCTGCATTCCATTTGCAGGGTAACGTACATCATGATGGGGGAATACACCACCTTGCTTACGCAGGCCCGCACGTCCGGCAGCTGGGTCCATACCATGGGCTGTTCTGTGGTTACCCGGGATCGGATGCTATTGGGAATGGTAAAGGTCACCATGCCCTTTTCCGGCAGCTTCAGGTTGCCATTTTCGTCATACTTTTCCGGGTGATTGGCAAGGGAGTAGTCCTCCAGCGGCTGCCGCTGCCCAATGGGCAGAGAGATGGTCAGGTCGCCGTCGGGCAGGTACACATCCTCGTTATCCAGCCGGTAGTAGCTGCTGACGATGATTTCGCCCGGGGTTTCGCTGCCCCGTTCGCCGCCGCCGGAATTGGCCCCCATGCCGATGCACTGGCCGTTGATCCACAGGTGGTCAATCCACCAGCCCACGCCGTGTTCATTCAGCAGCTGGTAATCCTCCTCGCTCAGACCGTCGCCGGTCTGGCCGTCCCGATACATGCCCAGGGGGGTGTCCACATCCGGCATACGGTAGCGCCAGCGCAGGTACAGGGTAATGCCGTCGTACCCGGCCTCGTCCACGGTAATTTCCACGTTGTTGATCGTTTCCAGATGCACCACCGAGGTCAGCACCTGATCGGCGTTTTTAGGGGTAGCGCCAAAAATTTCATCAAACAGGTTCCAATGCAGGGCGGCAGCAGCTGCGGCGGCCAGCAGCAGCAGCGCCGCGGCCAGCGCAAAGGCCAGGCTCAGCCGAGTCCGTCTGGCCGGGGCAGCGGCTTTTTCGCACCGTTCCTGAACCACAAAGCCGTTCAGGGTGCGGGTCATACGGTCGTGAAACCCTTCCGGCACATCCGGCAGTTCCTGTTGGAGGCGCAGGGCAAAATCCTGATCCTTCATTGCAAATCATCCTCCCATTCTTCGCTGAGATACACGCTCAGCTGCTTACGGGCGCGGGAAACGCGGGTTTTGACCGTGCCCAGGGGAATTTTCAATAACGAGGCGATGTCCCGAAGCCCGAAGCCGCCCAGATAGTGCAGCGAAATCAGCACCCGCATATCGGCGGGCAGGCGGTCCATGGCTTCGTTCAGGGGCAGCGGCCCCTGGGGAGGATCGGCGTACATGGTTTGCTCCTCCATTGGCACAAAGCGGATTTTTTTCTTTCGACGAAGCATGTCCCGGCAGGTGTTGCTTAAAATCTGCATCATCCAGGGACGAAAACGCTCCTCATTTTTTAACGTGTCGCGCTTTTGCCACGCGCGGGTCAGGGCCTCTTGCACGGCGTCGGCGCAATCCTCCTGGTTGCGCAGCATGGACCAGCTGACCTGGTACATCAGCTTTTCCAGCTCCATGGCCCGCGCCTGAAAGGTAACGGCGTCCATGACAGTCCTCCTCCTTTGTGAATGGGTTTGCTTTGCCTGCGCAGGAAAAACAGCTTTCACCACACTAGACGACCGGAGGCAAAGAAAGGTTTCACCCCTGCGAATTTTTCCTGATTTTCATCGAGGTAACGGATTCGCCGCGCGGCTATTGACAACCTGCTCCCTGGGTGCTATCATTACGTTATCCAGATGACGCAGGACGCGCCCCGTTGGTTTCCTTTTGGCAGAGACTGCCGCCTTGGCTGCAAGCGGCGGATGGAAAGCAAAGGACGGACACCACCTGCCGATGGCATCGCCCGGCGCGCGTTACAGCGCCAGCCAATGAGTGGAAGCCTATGGCTTTCAAGCAGGGTGGAACCGCGAGCGTATCATCGCCCGTCCCCGCACACGTTGTGGGGACGGGCGTTTTCTTGTCCCCGGAAGAACGAAAGGAGAAGAAAAAATCCCATGGAACTGAAAATGTTTGACAAGGTTTATGAAGTGGCGGAAAATGCCTCTGTGGGCGACCTGATCAAGGCCCAAATGCCCGATGACCTGAAAAAGTACCTGGCCGTCAAGCTGGAGGACGGCACAATGGCCGATCTGTTCGCCCCTGTGACCAGGAGCCAGACCGTGACCCCCGTCACCTTTGACGACCCGGAGGGCCGCAAGGTGTTCTTCCATTCTTGCAGCCACCTGATGGCCATGGCCGTCAAGCACCTGTATCCCCAGGCCAAGCTGGCCATCGGTCCGGCCATTGCGGACGGCTTCTATTACGATTTTGACATTGAGCCGGCTTTTACCATGGACGACCTGGTCAAGATTGAAAAGGAAATGCAGCATCTGGCCAAAAAGAGCATTCGCCCCCGCCGCTACACCCTGCCCCGGGCCGAGGCCATCGCCTATATGCAGGGCCGGGAGGAGCCCTATAAGGTGCAGCTGATTGAGGACCTGCCCGAGGACGAGGTGATCAGCTTCTATGAAATGGGCGACTTTACCGACCTGTGCGTCGGCCCCCACCTGCCCAACCTGAGCTACCTGAAGGCCTTTAAGCTGACCAGCGTAGCCGGCGCGTACTGGCGCGGCGACGAGCATAACAAGATGCTGTGCCGCATTTACGGCACCGCCTTCCCCAGCAAGGAGATGCTGCAGGAGTATCTGGACCGCATTGAGGAGGCCAAGAAGCGCGACCACCGCAAGCTGGGCCGCGAGCTGGATCTGTTTGACATTCGGGACGAGGGCCCCGGCTTCCCCTTCTTCTACCCCAAGGGAATGATTCTGCGCAACGTTTTGGAGGATTACTGGCGCGAGCTGCACCGCAAGGCCGGTTACGAGGAAATCAAGACCCCCATTATGCTGAACCGCGCCCTGTGGGAGCGCAGCGGCCACTGGGACCACTACAAGGAAAACATGTACACCACCAAAATCGACGATACCGATTTTGCCATTAAGCCCATGAACTGCCCCGGCGGCATTCTGGTATACCAGCGCAAGCTGTGGAGCTACCGCGACCTGCCCATTCGTTCCGGCGAGCTGGGCCTGGTACACCGCCACGAAAAGAGCGGCGCGCTGCACGGCCTGATGCGTGTACGCTGCTTCACCCAGGACGACGCCCACATCTTTATGACCCCCGAGCAGATCAAGGACGAAATCAAGGGCGTGTACAACCTGATCAACGAGGTATATACCCGCTTCGGCTTCCCCTATCATGTGGAGCTGTCCACCCGTCCGGAAAACTCCATCGGTACGGATGAAATGTGGGAGATGGCGACCAACGGCCTGCAGGGCGCGCTGGACGAGCTGGATGTGCCCTATGTAATTAACGAGGGCGACGGCGCGTTCTACGGTCCCAAGATTGACTTCCACCTGACCGACTGCCTGGGCCGTACCTGGCAGTGCGGCACCATCCAGCTGGATATGAACCTGCCCGAGCGCTTTGACCTGACCTACACAGGCGCGGATGGCGAAAAGCACCGTCCCGTGATGATTCACCGGGTAGTATTCGGCTCCATCGAGCGCTTCATCGGCATCCTGACCGAGCATTTTGGCGGCGCGTTCCCCACCTGGCTCAGCCCGGTGCAGGTAAAGGTCATGACCATTACCGAGCGCAGCGACGACGCGGCCCGGGAAATTACCCAGGCGCTGGAGGAAGCCGGTCTGCGGCCTGAAATTGACCTGCGCAACGAAAAGATCGGCTTTAAGGTGCGCGAGGCCCAGATGATGAAGATTCCCTTCATGTTTGTGCTGGGCGACCGGGAGGCGGCGGAAAAGACCGTTACCATCCGCAACCGCAAGGGCGAAAACCTGGGCACCTTCCCCTTTGCCCAGGCCATTGCCATGGTGAAGGAACGCAACGACAACCGTGTAAACGACTAACGGATTTGGCCGCAAAGCCGGCAGACTTTGCGGCCTTCTTAAAACGACATTTTCCGCAACGCAAACCGACAGGGCAGCGCGCCCCTTTTGTCTATACTGGGTAGGCAAAGGGGGGCGCGTTGTTTTGGTTTGTGCGGAGGAATACCTGCTGTGGAACGCGGCCATGAATCTGCTGACCCTGCCCCTGGGCGGACGGATGGCCGGGCTGCCCGCGCCGCGGAGGCGATGTCTGGCGCAGGCGGCGGCCGTAGGGGCGGCGTGCTCGCTGGCGGCGCTGTATCTGCCATGGCTCGGCCCGCTGTGGCTTTGCAGCCTGCCGATGGGGGTGTGCTGGTGCTTTGGGCAGCAGGGCAGGCAAAGCTGCTTGCGGTGCGCCTTTACCACGCTGTGCGCCGCTTTTCTGGCGGGCGGGGCTACGGCGGCGTTGGCGCAAACCGGCCTGCCTGTACGGGTGTGCGGCGGCCTGACCCTGACCATGCTGGCGCTGCTGTGCCTGCTGGTGCGGCTGCGGCCCCAGGCCTTATGCAACGTAACCCAGGTGGAAATCCAGGTGGGGGAGCGGGCGGTGATTCTGCCGGCCATGCTGGACAGCGGCAACCTGCTGGGCGACCCGGTTACAGGGCTGCCGGTGGTGGTTGCGCCCCGCCGGGGAATCCGGCGGCTGTTTCCCGATGTGGAGGATTTATCCAGCCTGACCGGCCTGCCGCTGGGGTTTCGGCTGCTGACGGTGCGCACGGCGGCTGGATCGGCGCTGATGCCCCTGTTTCACCCGGATGTATGCCGTCTGTATGTAAACGGGCGGGCCCGGGAGGCGGATGTGCAGGTGGCGGTGGCCGGGCCGGAATACGGCGGCGTGCAGGCGCTTGTGCCCCTGCTGGCCCTGCGTGAAAACACAAATCATGGCCCGTCTTTGCGGGAGTTGGGAGGAAGAAGCCTATGAGTCAGGTACGGATTCATCAAACGTTTCAACAGCTGTTATCCCTTTTATTTCCCCAGGAGCTTTTTTACATCGGCGGGCCGGATCCGCTGCCGCCGCCCTGTCGCCCCAGGAGGAGCGCCGGCTGGCCCTGCGGCTGAAGCAGAACGATGAGGAGGCCCGCAAGACGCTGATCGAGCATAACCTGCGGCTGGTGGTGTTTATCGCCCGCCGGTTTGAAAACACAGGTATACCTCTGGAGGATTTGATTTCCATCGGCACCATTGGGCTGATTAAGGCGGTGGGCACCTTCGACGCGGAAAAAAAGATCAAAATGGCCACCTACGCCAGCCGCTGCATTGAAAACGAGATTTTAATGTTCCTGCGAAAAACGTCCAAGCTGCGGCTGGAGGTCAGCCTGGATGAACCCCTGAAAACCGACTGGGACGGCAACGAACTGCTGCTCAGCGACGTACTGGGCACCCGGCCAGATACCGTATCCGCCGATTTGGACCAGGAAATTGAAAAGGAAATTCTCCGGGACGCGCTGGACCACCTGAACGCCCGGGAAAGACGAATCATCATGCTGCGCTTTGGCCTGGGCGGTCAGCGGGAACGCACCCAAAAGGAGGTGGCCGACCTGCTGGGCATTTCCCAAAGCTATATTTCCCGGCTGGAAAAGCGGATTCTGGGCCGCCTTCAGACCGAGCTGAAAAGAATCGGGTAGGCGGGGCGGCATACCGCCGCCCTTTCCACCTTTCGCCTTTTGTGGTATACTAACAGAGGTTCCTATACATTACGTCAAGGAGTACCTGCTTATGAAACGCATCGTTCTTACCGGCGGTGGAACGGCCGGTCATGTTACGCCCCATTTAAGCCTGATTCCCCGTCTGCGGGAGGCGGGCTACGATATTCATTACATCGGCACCGAAAACGGCATCGAGCATGAAATGATTGCCAAAATTCCCGACATTACCTATCATGCGGTTAAAAGCGGAAAGCTGCGCCGCTATTTCAGCCTGCAAAACTTTACCGACCCGTTTCGGGTCATTGCGGGCGCGTTTCAAAGCGTACACCTGATGCATAAGCTGAAGCCGGACGTGCTGTTTTCCAAGGGCGGCTTTGTAAGCGTGCCTGTGGTGATTGGCGCGTGGCTGTGCGGCGTGCCCGCCGTCTGCCATGAAAGCGACCTGACCCCGGGCCTGGCCAACCGCATCTGCACCAAATTCGCCAAAAAAGTGGCCACCACCTTTCCCGAATGCGCCAAGGCCATTGGCCCGAAGGGCGTACATACCGGCACGCCCTTGCGCCCGGAGCTGTTTAAGGGCAGCCGGGCCACAGGGCTGGCGCTGGCCGGGTTTGACGGCAGCAAGCCTGTGCTGCTGATGACCGGCGGCAGTCTGGGAGCCCAAAGCGTAAACAAATGCCTGCGGGAATCCCTGCCGGAGCTGCTGCCCCATATGGATGTTCTGCATCTGTGCGGCAAGGGCAATCTGGATGAAGGCCTGAAAGACACCCCCGGCTATTGCCAAAAGGAATTTTTGTCTGCGGAAATGCCGGACGCGCTGGCGGTGGCGGACCTGGTGCTGAGCCGTGCGGGCAGCAATACCCTGAGCGAACTGCTGGCCCTGCACAAGCCCATGCTGCTGGTGCCCTATCCATTGGGGGCCAGCCGGGGCGACCAGATTGAAAACGCCAGGAGCTATCAGCGCCAGGGGCTGGCCCGGGTGCTGATGCAGGAGGATATGACCCCCCGCACCATGACCGACGCGCTGCTGAAGCTGCTGGCAGAACGGGATGAAATGCTGAAAGCCCTGGAAGCCTATCCTGTGCAGGATGGCACCGCCGCTGTGCTGAAGCTGATTGAGGAAGCCCAGAAGTAAAGGAAACCGGCTTGCTTTTGAGAAAAGCAGGCCGGTTTTTGATTTGCCGATTTAAAAAACGTGGCCTCCAAAGAAGTTGGAGGCCACAAGGTTTTTCCCTTTCTGGGCGCTTACTTGATGGTAATGCGGCCCTGAGGAGCGGCGTACTGTTCGCCGATTACGCCGTTCAGCACGGTCTGGGTGTACTGCACCAGCGCGTCTTCCAAAGCCACGCCGGTCTTGTTGCCGGTCTGCTGGAAGGCGTAGGCGAACACATAGTAGGTGTCGCCGCCGGCAGCGGTAAAGTCGTTGGTGGCGATGGTGTACAGCTTCTCGGCGTCCCAGGGTTCGCCGCCTACGGTAGCGATGGTTACACGGCTGCCGGGCTTGGCGGGGGCGTAATAGGTGGAGTTGGGGTACATTTCGCCGTTCTCGTAGGGTACGGTGGTGTCGATGGTGTATTCAATTCCGGATACCTGGGGGAACGCGCCGATGGCATCGGGCGTGGACCAGGTGGCGGCCTCCAGGGCCTCCAGCAGCTCGGCGCCGGTTACCTGCAGGGTGGCTACTTCGTTGCCGAAGGGGAATACGGTTTTCATGGTCTTCATGGTGATGTCGCCGGCCTCAATGCTGGCGCGGATGCCGCCGCCGTTAGTCAGCGCGGCCACCACCTGATCGCCTACCGCCTGCTGGGCGGACCACAGAATGGCGTCGGCGGCAAAGTCGCCCAGGTTGGTTTCCTCGGTGCGCACGCCGGGGGCGCGTTCGCCGTTCAGCAGCACCTCGGTCTTGGCAAACACGGCGCTCAGGGTGGCTTCCACCTCGTCGTTTACCTTGCTGACGATGGCGTCCACTTCCTCATCGGGCTGCAGGCATACGCCGGTGGCCAGGAAAGCGCCGTCGTCGCATTCCATGCTGTACAGACCCGCGGACAGGTTCAGCTTGGCTTCCTCGCCCTCGCCGTCCTTGGTGATGACGACATAGCCAATGGCTTCAGAATATTCACCGGTGGATACGCGCAGGGTATCGCCGTCCATTTCGCCGCCGTCAATGGTGGAGTGGCTGTGACCGTCCACAAACAGGTCGATGCCAGTCACGTTGGCCAGCAGGTCGATGGAGCGGTTGGGCTCGCTTTCGTCGCTGTCGCCCAGGTGGCCCAGAGCGATGACAACGTCGCAGCCGGCGGCCCGCAATTCGTCTACCTGCGCCTGAGCAACGGCGTACAGATCGGCTTCCTTGGCAAAGGTGATGCCCTTTACCTTGTCAGGATGGGCCTTGGTCATGGTTTCGGGGGTGTCCAGGCCAAAAACGCCCACCTTCATGCCGTTGGGCATGTCAAAGGTTTTGTTGGCGGGCAGCAGGGTGGTGCCGTCGGCCGTGCGGGTGATATTGGCGCACAGAACGGCAAAGTCGGCCTTTTCCACGTTTTGCAGCATGTTGTCCGTGCCCCAGTCAAACTCATGGTTGCCCAGGGTGGCGGCGTCATAACCGGCGGCGTTCATAAACTCCATAGCGGCGGCGCCGGTGCTCAGGTTCACAATCGGCGCACCCTGGGAAAAGTCGCCCGCGTCTACCAGCAGCACGCTGGCGCCCATGGCCTGCAGGTTCTTTTTGAAGGCGGCAATGCGGGCGTAGCCGAAGCTGTCGTCGGTCGCCATGGCGCGGCCATGCACATCGTTGGTGTGCAGCACAACCAGAGTGCCCTCCAGGGGCAGGGTTTCGGTGGTTTCCGCCAGCGCGGGGATGGCCATCAGAACCATCGCCAGAGCCAGAACGAGAGAAAGCAACTTTTTCATCCGTCTTTTCCGTCCTTTCCAAATTCAGTTGTGTGAAGGATTTTTCCCAACCGTGGGAACTGCTCCCTTATCATAACAAAGAAAACCCCTTGCGTCAATCGTTCCATTGGGGCGAAAACGGGCGGACAGAGCCGCAAGCCCGTTTTGCATTGAAAATTATGCATCTATGCATAACGGATAGAAAAGCCGGAAACGGCGCGTACTCATCCCCTTTGCGGGCAGACCGCGGCTGTTCCCGGCTCTTTTCAGGAAGACTGCCTGTATTTTTATTCTTTTATGGCCCCGGCCATGACCCCGGACACAATATACTTTTGCCCCGCCAGATAAAACGCTACAATGGGCACAATGGCCAGCACCAGCATGGCCATCATGGCTCCCATATCCACCGATCCATAGCCGCCCTTTAAATACTGCACCGCAATGGGAATGGTTTTGAAGCGCTTTAAATCCAGCACCAGATAGGGCAGCAGGTAGTCGTTCCAAATCCACATGGCTTCCAGAATGGCAACGGATACGCAGGTAGGCCGCAAAATGGGCATCACCACGGAAAAAAACATGCGGGGCGGCGTACAGCCGTCGATCATGGCGGATTCCTCCACGGCTATGGGGCAGCCCTTGACAAAGCCGGTAAACATAAACACCGCCAGCCCGGCGCCAAAGCCCAGATAGACCACGGGAATGGTCCAGGGGGTGTTCAGCCCCAGCACATTGGCCGTTTTGCTTAGCGCGAACATGACCATTTGAAACGGCACCACCATGCTGAAAACACACAGGCGGTACGTCAGGCGGCTCATCAGCCGTTTCACCCGGCTGATATACCAGGCGCACATGGAGGTGCACAGCAGAAT
>ERZ1026860.701-NODE-701-length-20150-cov-4.407116_pt1 | contig 20150 bp, 25 predicted proteins | sample MGYA00380160_ERZ1026860 | MGnify/ENA primary metagenome ERZ1026860 (study PRJEB33269, sample SAMEA4719796) | human gut metagenome | biome: human-associated habitat; feature: organic feature; material: feces | place: Cameroon | collected 2013-10 ... | reverse complement strand
ACGATGACAGAGCTCACGTTCAGAATAACCGCGAAAAACAAAGCAAAATAAAATCAGCCCCGCTTCGAAAGAAGCGGGGTTTGCGTTAGATATGAAGAGTGGCGCTGTATAGAATGGCAAGTTTCAATGAAAAAACAAAAACCACTTGTATCGGCAAGTGGTTTTTCTGGTTGCGGAGGCAGGACTTGAACCTGCGACCTCCGGGTTATGAGGATAGAGTTCAAAGGCTCAAAACCCTTGTGTATCAACGGGTTACGAAATCTCTGACTTGCATTTGACTTGCATTTTTTCAAGGCTTGAGTTTAGCTTGGATATATCGGCGGCTTTCTTTTCCTGGCTGAGGTGCGTGTAGATCTCGAGCGTGGTCTTTACATCACTGTGTCCCATCTGCTGCTGTGCCGTCAAAACATCAACGCCTGCGTTATACATCATTGAGCAGAAAGTGTGCCTTAAACAATGCAGCGTAAAAGGGCGGATTACAAACGGGGTCTTTTGCGGTGCAAATTTTTTCTGCGGGGCGGTGAATGCTCCGTATTCCAAATTCATGTCATAAAGATATGATTCGAGCAGCCTTTTCCACGCCATTTCGGTCATCATCGTTCCGCGCGCCGAAGTAAGCACAAAAACGGAATTGTGCGGGAGAGTTTTCAGATAATCAATCAGCAGTGCCGGCACAAATACCGTTCGAGCTTTGCCGTTTTTAGGCGCTTTGATTTTGCGCTGCTTAAAATCAAAAGATTTGGTTACTGATATAGTGCTGTTGTCAAAGTCGATATCCTGCCAGGTCAGCGCAGTTGCTTCTCCGCGGCGCAAGCCGGACAGCATCAGCAGCATCATTGCGGGCTTCCCGCGATGCTCAAACTCGATTATCCGCCGCTGCTCTTCGGCGGTCAGGGCTCTGCGCTGCGTTGCCGGCTTGGCTGTCGGTAGCTCTACGCGCGCAGCAGGGTTGTAGTCGATGATACGGTTGTCGATGGCAAATTCAAAAACGGAGTTCAAAATTTGCATATATGATTTCAGCGTCTTTTTTGCCGTGGGCTTGCCTGTGTGCGGATTCTTGATGGCTAACCCGCTTAACGGCGTTTCTATGTCTATCGGGCGTATGACATCTATTTTGAGGTCGCCGAACGCATCAATCCAAAAGCTGAGACGACTCTTAATGAGATCCAATTGGCTTGCACTGATTTTGGCGGTTTTTGATGAGATGTAGAGATTCGCCCACGCCGAGAACTTGTCCTGCATGCCGGAGGCGGCTATTCCTTTCTTTAACCGCGCCCTCAGCTCGTCGGCTTTCTCGTTGGCTTCTTTCTGCGTTTTGCCATAAACCGTTTTATATTTTCGCTTACCGTCTACTGTGCCGAGAAAGACTTGCACGGCAATTCTCCCATCGGCGCGCTTTTGATTTGACCTTTTGGGCATAAAAAATCCGCTCCTTTTCACTTGTGTTTTGCTGGAGCGGATGATATAATAATTATATCAATCCACTCTATACGCATGGTGTGTGTTGATTCTCGAGCCCTCGGTGTTCCCGCATCGGGGGTTCTTTTTTATTTAATCGTCATCATCTTCGATGTCGATATCGCCGTTGTAGTCATCGGTGTATGTCTCATCGGAGGACTGAGACTGACGGAATTCCGTTGCCATCATAGTCTTATTAAATTCCGCTGTCGGATCTATCTCATTGACTATAGCCTCAAGCTCGTCCACAGAGGAATAGAAGAACTCTTTTCGGCGGTTGACCTTGTTCACTCGCTGCGCATCAAGGCGGTCGTGTAGGGCGCTCTCGAGGGCCACGGCGTTATCAGAAAATATAAAACTGTGAACATCAAACTTAAACGGTACGCTCGCACTGCCCAGCTCGTCAACGCGATCTTGCGGATAGAGCCTGCGGGTCATACCGATTTTGAACACTTTATCGCCGAACGAACCAAGGTTACTGATTATGTAAATGTTTCCGGCGGTGCCATTCTGAAGCTTGACTATGCTGTCCTTCTTGACTGCGACATCGGAGAGCTGAGACTCGAGTTCGAGGATTCGCGCTTGAAGCAAATTGACCTCTTCGCTGTTGGCCACGGCGAGCTTATCCTTGAGTGCCTGGATTTCGTTGTTATATTTTGTTTCTTCTGCTTCAATTTTTTTCTTTTCTTCGGCGAGAGCTTTACGATCTTCGGCTTCCTGGCGCATCTGCTCTCTGATTGCAAGCTGTTCTTGGCGTGCCTGCTCTTTTTTGACATAGTAGTTATATTCTATCTTTACAGCGTTAATAAACAGATATTCTATTTCGCCGACGAACTTCTTCAGCGTGCCGGCTATATTCTGATTGCCTTCCTCGGCAATGGCAAGATATTTAGCAGTTACCTTCTTTACATCTTCGATACCCTGGTCGAGCTTTTCATATTTCAGGCTCAAGAGGATATTCTGAAGCTCAGCACGAAGAGCAATAACCATGAGTCTGTAGATAGTCTGGTTGGTCTTTGTAGTGTATCTCGCAGCGTACGTCTGCATGACCTGTTCAATTTGCTTGTCGTTTGCTCGGAAAGCTTTACGGAGATCCTTGACGTCAAAACAGTGTAGCTTGAGGGTGACTGTCGGAAGTAAGTCATCAAGCTCGAGCAGGTCAGCTGCGAGAGGCTCAATATCCGCGCCGTTGCCGAATTCCTTGACAGTGTAGCTGATGCTTCTGTAAAGTTCGTTGATTCGGTTAAGCTTATTCTGCGCTGTTTTTAAACGCTTCTCGGCCTTCTCACTAAGCTCTGTTTGTTCGAGTATGGATTCCTGAAGTTTTTCAATAGTCTGATTATAACTATCGATTAGCTTTTGCAGTGTATCTGCAGCGGCTTTTGTCTCATCGTAAGTGGTAAAACCGAGTTCTTCCTGATGCTTTTTGAGTGCATCGAGTTCATTAGTTTTGCTTGATACATCATCATTTAAATGCTGAATTTCATAGTCCTTGTCACTGATTGTTTTATTAAGTTCCTTCGTTCGCTTAGACAACAGCACTGTAAGGACGATACCGACTATACCGGATACAAGTGTAATGGATCCTGCCGTCGATATAGTGGCGATACCAGTCAATATGGACAGTGCGGAGACAATATACAAGCCTATTTGCAGTTTCTTTTCTTTCACATTACAACCCGCTTTCTCAATTAGTTTTTAATTATCTCTCTTACGAGGAGATAAGGAACGCCGATGATGTGATACTGTTCGAGATTTGCGCCCGTCAATTCTTTTGGTGGGTAGGAAGGATTAAGCGGACTGAGTCTCACCATGTCATCAAAGATTTCAACGCGCTTGAGCGTCGCGCATTCTCCGTCATAGATAACAGCTCCGACATCTCCGCTGCGCTCAACAAAGGTTTGTCTCAGTATAAGGACCTTGTCGTCGGTATGATATATGGGGTACATTGAATCGCCGTGTACCTTGAGAACAAAAAAGTCGGATTTGCTTCGTCCCTTGAGAAAAGAGCGCGGGACATCTATTGTTTCGCCGCTCCAATCTTCTATAGCCATCTCGTCGTACCCCGCAGCGATGCTGCCAAGCACCGGAAAAGTAACTACGTCATCAGTTACATTGGGAGAAAAAAGTTTAAGCGATTGTGCTGATGTGTTGTCTTCCCAGCCCATCAATTTAGCCGGTGTAGTTCTGAGCAATTTCGCGATAATCTCAATTTTATCGGATGAGATAGTGGTGATGATGCCGCTCTCGTATTTTTGGACAGTTTGTTTGGAAACGCCGATTTCTCTGGCGATATCCTCTTGCGTTAAGCCGGCGGCCTTTCGTGCATATTTTATATTATTACCTAAAGACATATCTCGCACCTCCATGACCATTGTAGCAGATTTGCGGCAAAAGTCAACTAAAAAGCGAAAAAATATTGCGAAAACGCTTGACAAGTGTTTTCACGAATGTTAGTATAGTAGCGTAAAAAGCGACTAAGGAGGTGAAAATATGATAGCTACGGATGAAATCAAAGGCTTAATACGAGCACGCGGGATGACTCAGGCAGATGTAGCGAAGCGAATGGGAATCCATGAAGCTACGCTTAATCGCAAGCTTAACAAGGGTGTTCTTAACAGCAACGAGATAGAGGCTATGATAAGTATCCTTGATATCAAAAATCCAGCGTCAATTTTTTTTGGCCATTGAGTCGCTTTAAAAGCGACTTTTGGGTGCGAAAAGTCATTGAAAGTGAGGCGGGGAGAAAAACAAAAAATTTTATATTACAATCAATTAAAAGGAGGTGCTTGTCAGTGTTTAAATACGGCTTTACCGATTTTGGTAAGACTGTCAAAAAGCGTCTGATAGACCTGGATAAATCGCAGGAGTGGCTCATATCGCAGCTCAACCAGGACACAGGGCTCTTTGTAGACAGCAGTTATCTCAACCGGATTCTTACCGGACGCTGCAACAGCGAGAAGATTATCGCATCAATATCAAAAATACTCGACCTTTGAGAGTCGAAGAAAGGAGATGACTATGACAAAGTTTGAGAAGCAAATAAAAAGCTTCTGAGCGAGCAGCGGCAACTACTCGCCTGGAAGTCGAAAGAGGGGGGTGTGACTATATGGTGTTAGGTAAAATCTGCTTCGCTATTAACACTGGATGTTTGGTTTTTCAAATTATCATTGTGCTGCGTGCAACTGCGAACGCCGAAAAAAGAGAGAATGGTAATAATGCCAACCACAATGGTGATAAGCAATCCCAATTTTTGGGCGGAGTCCCAGAAAGCCGTTCGTTCCTTGTGGCGCTTGCTGTTTGGGTGATCGTGGTTTGCGTTGTCATCATCACCACTGCATGATTCATTATTTAATAAAACGGAAGGAGGATAACGGCATGGCGAGGTTAAAAAAGTGGATAAAAAAGACTCGTCAAATCGAAACCTTGACGCTTACACAGCCAGCGTACTGCCGCGGAGGTAGCAACTGCGGCAGAGACCGGCGAGGATTGTGGCACTGTAACTGCCTTAACCAAAGTAAGCAAGAGCCCCGAAAACAGCGGCGACAATAGACGCTATTGTTGCTACAACGGAAACGACTACAGTAACGATGAAGCGAATCCGATCTGTTTTCTCTTTTGAGGCAGGTGTCTCGACCAGCTGATGAATCTCATCGACACCGGGAAGATAATACCGCTTATATGACAAATCACTCACCTCCTTTGGTGAGAATTATATCACACAAAAAGAAATAAAACAATTGTATGAAAGGAGTACCACAATGAACGAATTAATCAAAATCAACTATGAGAGCGACAGACCGACGGTCTTAGCGAGAGATCTCCACGAATTTCTTGAAGTTAAAACCGCCTACAAGGATTGGTTCCCGAGAATGTGCGAATACGGCTTTGCTGAGGGAGAGGACTATTGCTCATTTTTGAGCGATAGGTCTGACGGCTTACCGGGCAAGCCGAGACAGGATGCGCAGCTTACCATCGACATGGCAAAAGAAATATGTATGCTTCAGCGTAACGAGAAAGGCAAACAGGCGAGGCAGTATTTCTTGCAGCTTGAAAGAGAGTGGAACTCGCCCGAAGCGGTGATGTCAAGAGCCCTCAGAATGGCCGAAGAGAGGCTTGAAAGATTCAAGGCTATAAACGCTAACCTCTCGGTTCAGAACGCCATTATGCAGCCGAAAGCGGAATATTTTGACGGTCTGTGCGACCGCGAAAGCCTTACCGGTGTCAGAGAGACGGCAAAGCTTCTCGGACTGAAGCAGAACGACTTCGTAAAGTGGCTTATAGACCACAAGTACATTTACCGCGACAAGCGCGGCAGGCTGATGCCCTATGCGGAGCATGTCGATTCAGGGCTGTTCACTATCAAGGAGACATACAACGATAAGACCGACTGGACAGGCGTTCAGATGCTTATCACCGTCAAGGGCAAAGAACGCTTTATGAGGGAGATTTCATCATAAAGGAGGAGAACGGCATGGCAACGGTGCGATCATATAAAGTTTATCAGCCGTATACCAGCGAGTCGGAAGTGCCGGTTGTCTGCGGCATACCGGAGATGTGCCGGCTGTTCCAACGCAGCGAACCGGCTATCAGGGCATGGTGCCGCGAAGGCAAACTGCCCGCGTATCAGCTCGGAGGACTGTGGTTCGCAAACAAAGCGGATTTACTTAATCTGTCGAAACTTACGCAGTGACAAAACAGAAAGGAGACATCAAAATGACAAAAGGATTTTTAACGATTGCCGCAGTGCTGGCGCTTGTCCTGCTATTTGCGGCGGCAGCGGTTCCGGAGGAAATCGCGATACCGGAGACAGAACCGATTACCGCGCCTGAGCTGACGGTACCGGCGCAGATACCCACAGCACGCTACCGGTTGACCGCAGAGGAGCGCGAACTCGTATGCCAGGTTGTTATGGCAGAATCGGGAACAGAGCCGTTTGACGGCAAAATGGCGGTCTCACAGTGCATTTTAAATGCGTGTGAAAAGACCGGTAAGCGCCCCGCGGAGGTAATTGCGGAGTATGGTTACACCGACCGCAGGGTAGAACCGAATGCCGAGACTCGTGAAGCAGTCGCTGCGGTATTCGATGCCGGTGAGACAGTAACAGACGCGAAGATACTTTTCTTCTACGCGCCGGCGTTGGTAAGCAGCGCGTGGCACGAGTCGCAGACCTATGCTTGTACGATAGGCGGACATCGCTTCTTCGGGGAGGCGGGAGAATGAAATATATTGTTATTGCGGCAATTGTATTACCATTATCAATTTTGCCAGTAGTAGTGGGCGATGAAACTGCTTCACCATTATTGCGTGTAATTTGTGCGGTGTTAGAATTCATTCTTATCTTAACGATATCTATCAAGCTTCTTGTATAGCAACCCAAGTAATAGAGGACTGAACAGCATTCCGGTTATCGCCATTGAATATTCACGCTCTTTGAACATCCATATGTTGACGGTGATTACTGCATAGCAGTACTCAATATAGAGGGCAAAAAGAAAAAGCCAAATGAAAAAATGAAAAAAACTTTTTATAGAGAATGGCAATATGTATCTTTTTCGATATCGCCAAGGTCTCACTGGGATACCGACTTGTTTACAGACTTTATCATACTCAGAGTCTATGAATTGTAAAAAGCGTTTTTGAGTTTTGCTTGATATATACCCTTTTTCTTTAATATCCGAATCTAATCTAAAACGCCATTCTCTGAATTTCCCGCCAGAGGTCAACTGGTTTTCATCGATTATTTTAAAAATGTGCTCTGCATCCTCTTTTCGAATCTTCGCAAAATTTTGATACAGGAATTTTTCGCAAATTTCAAAAATTGGTGAAACAACTTTCTCTAAATATTCTTTGCACACAGAAAGATTGCGCGAATGCCTGGAAGACAGAAAAGAAATCAAAACTCCCAAGGCGGCAATACAAGTAGATAATAAAATGTTTTTTCCGCTGAAAAGGAAGTCGAATGTAAGGAAATTTTTAAAATATTCCCATAACTCAGTTGCTTCATACAAAATAATCACCCCATCGACAATATAGACAAATTGTAATGCGGCTATAGCAAAAAGTCAATACGAAAGGGAGAGGAATATGCTACTTAAATTTGTGTTTCAGACAGTTTTTGAGATTGCAATAGTCATACTTATCATCTATGGCTTTTGCCGCGAGGACAAGCTTGTCGCTTTCGAGGACAACCTCAAAGCAAAAATTTTAAACAGAAAGGAGACAAAACGCAATGGGAAACCAGACAACTAAAAGCACGTTCGATGTACAGATTCTCGCTGCCAGGCTAAAAGACTTGATGCGCGAATGCGTGCCGAAAGTAACACAGAAAGACCTTGCCGCGGCAATCGGAACCGTGCCCAACATGGTATCGGCGTATATGCACGGTAAGAGCTGTCCGTCGCTGCCGATGGCAGTTAACATAGCACAGTATTTTGATGTGTCAATTGATTATCTCGCCGGCTTGACCGACCAGCGGCGGCAAGCAGTCGTGCCAGCGCCGACACCGGCACCGAAGCGCGGGCGAGACCCGTGGCGCAAAATGGCGGTCTGCAACAGCTGTGACTGGCGTAGACGCATGGCGGCTCCGTGCGGCGACTGGGACGGAACGGCCTGTATGTACACTCACGAGACCGGGATTTTCCGCAGTTCGCCGCCGACGGAAGACGGCTGCGCATATTATAAAAGCCGCCAACGCTGAGTGGGCAGCGAAGACGGCAAAGGTAAAACCTCAACATCATGATAACACGAAGGGAGACTAATGTCAAATGAAGATAAACAGCCTTGAACTTGAGAATGTAAAGCGCATTAAGGCGGTCAAAATCGCGCCTACCGAAAATGGTCTGACCGTGATAGGCGGGCGTAACGGTCAGGGTAAGACCTCGGTGCTTGACAGCATTGCATGGGCGCTCGGGGGCGATAGATTCCGTCCGTCAGAGCCGCAGCGTGAGGGTTCTGTACTGCCGCCCAATCTCAAAATCACGATGGACAGCGGCATAATAGTGGAACGCACCGGAAAGAACAGCACCTTGAAGGTTACAGACCCTACAGGCCGAAAAGGCGGTCAACAGCTTATAAACGAGTTCATTTCTCAGCTCGCTCTCGATTTGCCGAGGTTCATGACCGCGTCAAACAAGGAAAAAGCCAACACACTTTTGCGCATAATCGGCGTTGGAGACCGACTTGCACAGCTTGAGCACGACGAAACGGAGCTCTACAACAAGCGCCACATGATTGGGCAGATAGCCGATCAGAAACTTAAGTATGCCAGGGAGATGATGGAGTATCCGGATGTTCCGGAGCAGCTGATTTCCGCATCCGAGCTTATCAAACAGCAGCAGGGTATTATGGCGCATAACGCCGAGAATAAGCGCAAGCGTGACCGTGCCGCGGAGATACAGCGTTGCTATGATGCCGTTAACAGCAAGATAAGCGGAATCCAGGCTGAGCTTCAGCGCCTTATGGCAGAGCAGCAGAGCCTTATGGATGACCTCAGAATCGCGAACATGGAGACGGAGCACCTCGAGGATCTGAGCACCGCCGAGCTTGAAGAGGACATTGAAAATGTTGAGAAAATCAACATTAAAATTCGTGCAAACCTTGAAAAAGAGAAAGCGGAAGAGGATGCGAAAGCGTATCAGACTCAGTACAGTCAGCTGACGAACGAGCTTGAAGATGTCAGGCAAAAGAAAACCGACTTGCTCAATTCTGCACAGCTTCCGCTGCCGGGGCTGTCAGTCAAGGATGGCGAGCTGACGTGCAACGGCTTCAAATGGGACAACATGTCCGGGGCAGATCAGCTCAAGGTTTCCACGGCCATCGTGCGCAAGCTCAACCCCAGTTGCGGTTTTGTGTTGCTTGACAAGCTCGAGCAGATGGATCTTGACACTCTTGCTGAGTTCGGCAGATGGCTTGAGGACGAGGGGCTGCAGGCAATAGCGACGAGGGTCAGCACAGGAGATGAATGCAGCGTCCTTATAGAGGACGGATATGTGGTGAACGAACCTACAGAGACTAAAAAAGCATGGAAGGCAGGACAGTTTTAATGAACATAACATCAGGAATAATCGAAGATGCACAGCGGGTCATAGTTTACGGTCCGGAGGGAATCGGCAAATCAACTTTTGCTTCCAAGTTCCCGGGCGCGATTTTCATCGACACGGAAGGCAGCACAAAGAGGCTGAACGTTAAGCGTTTTGACAAGCCGAACAGCTGGACGATGTTGCTCGAAGAGGTCAAATACATTCGTGACCACCCTGAACTGTGCATGACGCTTGTCATCGACACGGCGGACTGGGCGGAGCAGCTTGCAAGTAATCATATATGTTCCGTAAATCACAAACAGAGCATTGAGGACTTTGGCTATGGCAAGGGCTATACAAAGCTCTACGAAGAGTTCGGCAGGCTTCTTGACCTGCTCAATGAGGTTATATCAAAAGGTATTAACGTCGTGCTGACCGCTCACGCCAAAATGCGTAAGTTTGAGCAGCCGGACGAGCTCGGCGCATACGACCGCTGGGAGATGAAACTTTCAAAAAACGTCGCGCCGATTGTCAAAGAATGGGCTGACACGGTCCTCTTCGTCAACTATAAGACGTTCGTGATAAAGGACGAGAAGACCGACAGCAGAAAGGCACAGGGCGGCAGAAGGGTAATGTATACCAATCATCATCCATGCTGGGATGCGAAGAACAGATACGGGCTGCCGGACGAGGTCGATTTCGATTTCAGCGTCATCGCACCGTTTATTCCGTCTTCCGGCGCATATGTCGCAGCGGCGCCGGAAGATAAGCCGCAGACGAATGCGCTGCCCGACCCGCCGAAAAAAAGCATAGAGGAGCTCAAGGCAAAAATCGACGAGTTTACCGCCGATGCCGATGAGCCTACCCCGAACACTGAGAACACCACCGAACTGAGCTCTGACTTACCGGAAGCGCTGCGTGAACTCATGGCGGCGAACAATGTTACCGAAGATGAGCTTAGAAGTGCGGTAGCGTGGAAAGGTTACTTCACTGCCGACACGCCGATTCTCAATTATGGCGAAGCTTTCATTAACGGCTGCCTTATCGGCGCATGGGAGCAGGTCTACGATATCATCGTCAATCATATAAGAAAATTTTAAATAAAAAGGAGTATTAACCATGAACGAAAACTACAACACCAACAGAAACGACGCCCTCGACTGGGACAGTGTAATCGAAGCAGAAAATGAATTTGTACTTCTGCCGGAAGGGGAATATGAATTCACCGTCAAGAGCTTTGAGCGCGGCTATTTTAACGGCTCGGAGAAGATGTCCGCCTGCCCGAAAGCGGAGCTTACGCTTCAGATAGACGCGCCGCAGGGCACAGCAATCGTCAAACATAATCTTTTCCTTTCCCGCAAGACGGAGGGACTTGTGTGCGCGTTCTTCATCAGCATTGGTCAGAAGAAACACGGCGAGCCGCTACGCATGAACTGGTCACAGGTTGTCGGCTCCAAAGGTCGCTGCAAGATAGGGCAGAGGCTTTACAACGACAATTATTACAATGAGGTCAAGAAATTCCTTGAGCCGGACGAATCCACTCAGCGTCCCGCTTTTACTCCGGGGAATTTTTAATCCTTGGACGCGAGACCTTATCAGCTGGAGGCGGAACGGGCAATATTCAACGAGTGGGCGAGCGGCAATAACCGCACATTGCTTGTCCTGCCGACCGGCACCGGCAAAACAGTCGTTTTCGCTAATGTTGCAAAGCAGTGTGTTCAGAACGGTGAGCGGGTTCTTGTGCTCGCTCACCGCGGCGAGCTGCTTGAACAGGCGGCGGATAAAATTCTGAAATTTACCGGTTTGATGTGCGCCACAGAGAAAGCCGAAGAAAGCTGTCTCGGCAGCTGGTATCGTATAACCGTCGGTTCGGTGCAATCTTTACAGAGAGAAAAACGGCTCGAACAGTTCGACAGCAGCTATTTTGACGCCATAATCATCGACGAAGCGCATCACTGCCTTTCCGATGGTTATCAGCGCGTGCTTGAGCACTTTGGAAACGCGCATGTTTTAGGTGTCACCGCTACGCCGGACAGAGGCGATATGCGCAACCTCGGTTCATATTTTGATTCGCTTGCCTATGAATACACTCTTCCGCAGGCTATCAAGGACGGTTATCTTGCGCCGATAAAGGCTCTTACAATTCCGCTGAATCTCGACCTGACGGGAGTTGCAATGCAGAACGGAGATTTCAAGGCGGCCGATATCGACAACGCCCTGGATCCGTATTTGTATCAGATTGCCGACGAGATGATAAAGAACTGCAAGGAGCGCAAAACAGTCGTGTTTCTGCCGCTTATAAAGACCTCGCAAAAATTTCGGGATATTCTGAATGAGCGCGGTTTCCAGGCTGCGGAAGTCAACGGCGGAAGTCAGGACAGAGCGGAGATAATCGAAGCGTTTGAGCGCGGCGAATATAACGTGCTCTGCAACTCCATGCTCTTGACGGAAGGCTGGGACTGCCCTGCAGTCGATTGTGTCATTGTGTTAAGACCAACAAAGGTCAGAAGTCTATACAGTCAGATGGTGGGGCGTGGAACGCGCCTTGCGCCCGGCAAAAAGGATCTTCTGCTACTCGATTTCTTATGGCATACAGAACGCCATGAACTTTGTCATCCTGCTCACCTGATATGTGAAAGCGAAGAGGTCGCCAAAAAGATGACGGAGAATATCGAAGCGGCAGGGTGTCCGGTCGATATTGAGGCTGCCGAGCAGCAAGCGGAGAGCGATGTTGTCGCTCAGCGTGAAGAGGCTCTTGCGGCGCAGCTCAAGGAAATGAGGAAGCGCAAGCGCAGACTTGTTGACCCGCTGCAGTATGAAATGTCGATTTCCGCGCAGGATCTTTCAAATTATGTTCCGGCATTTGGTTGGGAATGCGCTCCGCCGACGAAAAAACAGATCGAAACGCTCAAAAATTTCGGTATACTGCCCGACGCAATTGAGAGCGCCGGCAAGGCAAAGCTGCTGCTCGACCGCCTCAGCAAACGCCGCGAAGAAGGTCTCACAACGCCGAAGCAGATCCGCTGTCTTGAGCGATATGGGTTTAAACATGTCGGCGAATGGAGCTTTGATGCCGCAACAAAAATGATTAATCGCATAGCGGCAAACGACTGGCGAGTTCCGCGCGGCATTGTGCCGCAAGACTACAAACCGGAGGCAATGACGATATGACAGAAGAAAAGCTCGACTTAAAAGAGCTCATAAAATACATAGACCCGGCTGCCTGCACATACTCCGAATGGGTAGAGGTCGGTATGGCACTCAAATACGAGGGATATAGTTGCGATGATTGGGACGCATGGTCACGCCCGGACAAGCGCTATCATTCCGGAGACTGTGAGAAGAAGTGGAAAACCTTCAACGGCTCCGCTGCGCCGGTCACCGCAGGGACTATCGTTCAGATGGCAAAGGACAACGGCTGGCGCTTTCCCGTGGATGACGGTGCGCTCGATTGGGACAGCGTTATCGGAGAGCAAAAGGACGATCTTGTTCTCGTTGACAAAAGCTGGATCGAGGGCAAGGAGCTTAACATACCTGATGAGTGGAACCCGGTAGAGCAAATCACCAAATACCTCGAAACGCTCTTCGAAGCGGGGGAGACGGTAGGCTATGTCACCGAAAGCTGGGATAAAGACGGCAAATATCTTCCGACGAAAGGCGTGTATACCAGGACCGCGGGCGAGCTTATAGAGGCTCTGAGCAAATGTGATGGCGATATAGGCCGTGTAATAGGTGACTGCAAGCCGGAGGCAGGGGCATGGATACGCTTCAATCCTCTGGACGGCAAGGGTGTCAAAAATGAAAATGTAACGGAATTTCGGTACGCTCTGGTCGAATCGGACACGACCGACATAACCCATCAAAACCAGATCATACGCGAACTCGAGCTGCCGATTGCCTGCCTCGTTTACAGCGGCGGAAAGAGTCTGCACGCCATTGTACGCGTCGATGCCGCGAACTTTGACGAATACCGCAAGCGCGTTGATTACCTCTATGACGTGTGCAAGAAAAACGGCATAGATATCGACCGCCAGAACAAAAATCCGTCGCGTTTGAGCCGTATGCCGGGCGTAGAACGCAACGGGAAGAAACAGTATCTGCTCGACACCAACATCGGCAAGAGTTCATGGAACGAATGGAAAGAATGGATTGAAAGCATAAACGACGACCTGCCGGATCCGGAGAGCGTCGCCGATGTGTGGAATGACCTGCCGGAGCTTGCACCGCCGCTTATAGACGGAGTGCTGCGGCAGGGACACAAAATGCTTGTCGCAGGACCGTCAAAGGCCGGCAAGTCTTTTGCGCTGATAGAACTGTGCTGCGCCATAGCCGAAGGGCGTGAATGGTTGGGTTTCAAATGCACCCAGGGCAAGATAATGTATGTCAACCTTGAGCTTGACCGTGCAAGCTGCCTGCACCGTTTTAAAGATGTCTATACAACGCTCGGCTGGGCTGCGGAAAACCTGCATAACATCGATGTGTGGAACCTGCGCGGCAAGTCCATTCCAATGGATAAGCTCGCGCCGAAGCTCATCAGACGCGCTGCGAAGAAAAACTATATCGCCATTGTCATTGACCCGATTTATAAAATCATCACAGGCGATGAAAACAGCGCAGATCAGATGGCGCATTTCTGCAACCAGTTTGACAAGGTCTGCACCGAGCTCGGGTGTGCGGTAATCTACTGCCACCACCATTCAAAAGGCGCTCAGGGCGGCAAGAGGAGCATGGACAGAGCGTCCGGCAGCGGAGTGTTTGCCCGCGACCCCGACGCGCTGCTCGACCTCATAGAGCTCGATATAACCGACGGTATCCGCAAACAACAAGAGGACAAGGCACAGTGTGAAATCTGCCTTAAATGGATGCGCCGCTTCAAGCTGCCGGAGCCGTCGCAGGACGAAGAGAATACCGCGCACGAGCTGCTCAAAATGTGCGGCGAGAGTCTGTCTCCGGCATCCCGCGATCTCATGCTTGCCGAGGTCAGAACAGCGTGGAACAGCATAGAGCAGCGCACTGCATGGCGCGTCGAGGGCACCCTGCGTGAGTTCCCGAAGTTCGCTCCGGTCAACCTTTGGTTCGATTATCCCGTACATCGGATAGATGATACCGGTGTGCTGGAGGACATAAAGCCAGATAGCGATTTTAATTCGAAAAACTCGCCATTTAAGAGAAACTTCAACAGCAGAAAAACCTCATCCGAACGAAAAAAGGATAGGACAAGCAGTATAGAAACTGCTTTTGATGCTTGTAATATGGATGGTCGAGTAACGGTAAATGAATTGTCTGAATATCTCGGAGTAACAACAAAAACGGTTCGAAAAAGGCTGACAGAGCATGGTGGTTTTTGGATTGACGACGGAGAAGTCGGAAAGAAAAGCGAGGGAAAAAGTCGATAAAAATTCCCGTTCCCTACAAAGGAAAAAGTCGAATGATTATCGAGAAATTCCCTCATAAGGAAAAAGTCGATAAAAAATCGAGAAATTCCCTCCGAGGGAAAAAGCACTTATATATTTCATATATAAGTGGGGAAATTCCCTTCCCTCAAAGTCAAGGGAAAGAAGTGTGGCGGCTTAGGCTGCCGCCGCACACAACTTCTTCCCTACCTTGACAAGGGCGATTTTCAAAAACAAAAAAGAAAGGAAACGGAAATGACAACTGAATTTTTCATGCCGATGCATCCGCCTACGGTAACGCATCACGACAAAAAGATAACCGTCAAAAACGGTAAGGCGATAATGTACGATTCAACCGAGCTGAAAGCGGCAAGGGGTAAGCTGACGGCACACCTGGCAGAACACATTCCGCAGGAACCGTATTCAGGCGCAGTCAGGCTGATGGTCAAATGGTGCTTCAGCAATACAGGGACAAAGCACGGGGACGGGGAATGGAAAACCTCGAAGCCCGATACGGATAATCTCGAGAAAGCCTTGAAAGACTGCATGACCCGCCTACACTTTTGGAGGGACGATGCTCAGGTCACTTCGGAGATCTGCGAAAAGTTCTGGGCTGCTGTGCCGGGAATTTATGTGAGAATCGAGGAGCTGCCATGCTGAAACAAATAACCCAGGAAGAGACCAACAGACGCTACATACGGGAACGGACAAGCAACCGGGACACACGCTGCCTGAGATGTTATTACTGCTGCAAGATATTTGAGGCGGATGATAATAATCGACACGACTGTCCGAGATGCGGCCGAGAACTCATTGAAATGGGATTTTTGAAAGGAGACAAATCATGGCAGAAAAAATAAAGGTCATAATCAAAGAGCCGGGAAAAGCGCCGGAGATAAAAACTATAACGAACGACCTCGGCACTTTACAGAGCATCGTCGGTGGATACATCGAGACAGTAACACTCGCATCAGATCTTGTGATTATCTGCAACGAGGACGGTAAGCTCTGGAACCTGTCGTACAATTTCGATTTCGGCGGACAAAGCTTTGTCGGAACGGTAGTGTTTGCGGGAGTCGATGGGGACGAATTTGCAGATGTGCCGGAAAGATTGGCGAGCTTTATGCCCGGTGGATATCATGAGGGGCGGTGACATCAGTGCCTGAGATGTGTCCGAATGAGCATTGCGTGTTTATCATTCAAACCGGCGGAGAAAAGCCTCTGTGCCCGTTTCGGCATTGTCTGAAGCCGGAGATTGAAAAGCACGATAAGACCCGAGAGGAGGCTGTCAAATGACGCTTAAAGAGTTGTCGCAGCTGTACTACCTTGACAAGGAGATAGAGCTTGACCGTGAGAGGCTTGCGGAGCTGCGTGCAAATTTGCTCTGTCCGAGGTCGCCGAATTACGACGGTATGCCGCATAGCCCGAACCCAGAGCCTGCGCTTGAACGCTGCATAGCGGAGATAACGGATCTCGAAGCTATAATCCAGGCTAAAATCGAGCAGCGCATATATGAGCGCAGCCGACTTGAGCGCTACATATCGGATATTCCCGACAGCCTGACCCGGCAGATATTCACGCTGAGATTCGTTGAAGGGATGCGGTGGGAAGAAGTCGCGGATAAAATCGGTAGTAGTTCTTACAGCGTCAAGCATATCTGTTACAGATTTATCGCGAAAAATTAAAAGTTGGCACACATGGCACACACATATGTGCTAACCTTTAAGCTGAAGAATGTACCGATATTCTATTCTTCATTTTTATGTCCCCTTTCACACACGCCTGCCCCGCGGCGTCATAAATAGCGGGGCTTTTGATTTACGACAAGAACGGAGGTGAACCCATGACCGACAAGCAAAGGCGGTTTGCAGATGAATACATCATCGACTGCAACGCGACAAGAGCATACAAGGCTGCTTACCCGCATGTGAAAAACGATGCGACGGCATCAGCGGCAGGAACCAGAATGTTAGGAAATGTTAATGTCAAAGCCTACATCGAAGCAAAACTCGAGGAGTTGAGCTCGAAAAAGATAGCCGATGCGCAGGAGGTCATGGAGTACCTCACCGCCGTGATGCGCGGAGATAGCACGGCGAGCGTCGTGGTTGTGGAGGGTCAAGGCGACGGCTGCTCGGCGGCAAAAGTGCTGGATAAGCCGCCGGACGAAAAGGAGCGTCTGAAGGCTGCGGAGCTGCTCGGGAAGCGATTCAGCCTGTTCAAGGATGGAATTGAGGCGAAGATAGAACCGTCGGACAAGCTTGACAGCATTCTGAGGCAGTTGAGCGACAATGAGTGAGGTTCTGCTGAGTAAGAAGTTCCGCGATTTTCTCAGATGCTCGGCACCGGTCGAGTTCCTTGAGGGCACGACCTATGCCGGCAAGACTACGGTCGGCATCATGAAGTTTATGTTCCGTGTTGCGGCGAGCCCGAAAAAGATTCACATCGTCAGCGGTCTGGACACCGGAACAATAGAGAAAAACATCATCAACAAGGAACTCGGCATTGTGGATGTGTTCGGATCCCGTGTAGAATACAACAGCGGCGGTAAGGGTCAGTACAGCTTGCCGCATATCGTTTTCCGCACCGGCGCAGAGGACAAAATAATCTATGTGCTCGGCTACGACAACAAAGCGCGCTGGAAAAAGGCTCTGGGCGGTCAGTACGGCTGCCTTTACATCGACGAGATAAACATCGCGGACATGGAATATGTGCGCGAGGCGGCTATGCGCTGCGATTATCTGCTTGCTACGCTCAACCCCGACGACCCGAACCTGCCGGTGTATTCGGAATATATCAACCGATCCCGACCGTTGCCTGAATATGCAGACGACGCGCCGGTGGAACTGCTTGAGATGCTTTCCGAGCCGGCAAAGCCCGGTTGGGTGTGGTGGTACTTTTCGTTTGACCACAACGCCGCCCTGACACCCGAGAAGCGGCAGCAGATTATAAGCAACGTTCCTGCCGGCACGAAGATTTATAAAAACAAAATACTCGGATTGAGAGGACGAGCCACCGGGCTTGTCTTTTCTAATTTTGACCGCAAGCGGCATGTTATATCAAAAGCGGCGATACACAAGCGCTTAGAGGATGACGACGATCCGTTTGAATTCATCGCGTTTTCGTCCGGGCTTGATACGGCGTATTCCTCGCAGTCCCCGGACACGATAGCAATGATGTTTCTCGGCATCACCGCCGACCGAAAGGTAATATGCCTTGACGAGCGGGTCTATAACAACCGAGACATCAGCGAGCCGATAGCGCCGAGCGATACGGTGCGCAACTATGTCGATTTTTTGGAGCGCAACCGTGCGGAGTGGGGGCTCGCGCGGAATGTTTTTATCGATTCCGCAGACCAGGCGACAATGACGGAACTTTTGAAGTACCGCCGGAATAACGCCTGCCTTTATTCTTTCAATAACGCCTATAAGGCGACAAAAATAATTGACCGTATAAACCTGCAGCTCGGCTGGCTGCACACAGGGTATTACCTTGTGTGTGATCACTGCAAAAACCACATCGCAGAGCTTGAATTGTACAGCTGGCAGCAGGATAAGGATAATCAACCGGAAGACCGAAACGACCACACAATAAATGCGTCGCAGTACGGATGGCTGCCGTATGTCAATAAGATAGGCGCAGTAACAGGAGAGTGATTAATTTGAGCCTGGGCGACAGAGTCAGAACCGCCGTAAGGAACTTTTTGAATATCAGCACAGATAACGGAGTGTCTATAGATATCCATCAGCTTATGGACCATGACGCCGAAGTGTTTAAAGACCGTATCTGGTATCGCGGCAGGGCGAACGAAATCGAAGAGCTTTACGCGCATATCCAGGACAACATAGGCAACGGACATTTTTGGGGCAGTAAGCCAACGCGCGGAATGAAGATCCGCAAAATCCACACCGGGCTGCCGTCGCTGATAGTTGACACGCTGACCGATGTTTGCGTCGGAGACCTGTATGCTATCACCGTTGATGACCTCGACATGGGACAGGTGTGGGAGGACATAGCCGAAGAAAACCTCATAACCGACATAATAAGCGACGCCGTCCGAGATACCTTGTATCTGGGTGACGGCGCTTTTAAATTGTCGTATGACCCCACGGTAAGCAAATTGCCGATCATTGAGTTCTACCCTGCCGACCGTGTGGATTTTGAGTATAACCGCGGCAGAATCAGCGCGGTTGTCTTCAAGACAAAGCGGACTATCAATCAGAAGCCGTATCTGCTCAAGGAGCGGTACGACTATGACAGCATTACTTATTCGCTTGTGGATGTCTCGAACGACAGGGAAGTGGACATGTCTGCATTCCCGGAGCTTGAAGGATGCAAGAACATCAAAAATAACGCTCATTTTCTGCCCGCAGTGCCTTTGATGTTCCGGCGGTCAACTATCTACCCCGGGCGCGGAAAATCAATCTATGACGGCAAGCTCGACGATTTTGACGCCTTTGACGAGGTGTTTTCTCAGTGGATGCTTGCCGTGCGCAAGGGTCAGATAAAGGAGTATATACCCGTCGACCTGCTGCCGCGCAATGTCCACACCGGAGAGGTCCTCGAAAGTAATGACTTTGATAATGATTATATCCAGCTGCAGGGTAGCATGGCAGAGGGCGCGCAGCAGAAAATCGAGACGACACAGGGCACAATCCAGTATGAGGCTTTGCTGTCCTCGTACTGCACCGCACTTGACCTCTGTCTGCAGGGCATTATTTCCCCGTCAACTCTCGGCATCGATGTCAAAAAGCTCGACAACGCCGAGGCGCAGCGTGAGAAAGAAAAAACCACACTTTATACCCGCAACAGGGTCACGGATGTCCTCAACAAGGCGATACGCGACCTCGTCCAGGCGGCTCTTGATTTTTACTGTACGCTCAACGGTCGTGAAAGCAAAGATGTTGATGTGGTAGTCAATTTCGGCGGCTATGCGAACCCGTCATTTGAGGCACAGGTCGAGACAATAGGCAAGGCGGCGACCAGCGGCATTATGTCAACCAAGACACAGGTCGACGAGCTCTACGGCGACGATAAGGACGAAGAGTGGAAGGCGGAAGAGGTCAGGCGCATAAAAGAAGAGCGCGGCATTCTCGAAGCGGACGAGCCCGCGCTGAACAGTGATTTCGAGTGAGGTAACAGATGAGCGGCATGGATTTTGACAAGGAGATAGCACAGATCTATCGCGATATGGAGCTTTGCCTTATCGAGTCGATGCAGCGCAATCTTGCCGGACATCTTGCCGAGGAGGCAAAGACGGGCTTCAGCTATCCGCAGTGGC
>ERZ1026860.697-NODE-697-length-20286-cov-4.206070_pt1 | contig 20286 bp, 17 predicted proteins | sample MGYA00380160_ERZ1026860 | MGnify/ENA primary metagenome ERZ1026860 (study PRJEB33269, sample SAMEA4719796) | human gut metagenome | biome: human-associated habitat; feature: organic feature; material: feces | place: Cameroon | collected 2013-10 ... | reverse complement strand
CCGCGCTTTGAGTATTCTTTTGTAAAGGTACCGAACGGCGAGATTTACGTGCTGGCTACCGATTTGATTCCGTCTGTTATCGCTGCTGCAAAGATTGAATCGTATGAGGTTCTGGGCACCATCATGGGCTCTGAGCTGGAGTATGTGACCACGCAGCATCCGCTGATGGACCGCGAGTCTTTGGTTATCGTCGGCGACCACGTTACGCTGGAAGCCGGCACCGGCTGTGTACACACGGCACCGGGCTTTGGCGCAGAAGACTTTGTTGTATGCCAGAAGTATCCGGAAATTCCGATGATTGTTCCGGTAGACAGCAAGGGTATGACTACGGCTGATGCAGGCAAGTACGCAGGTATGTTCTATGAAGATACCAATGCGGTTATCCTGCACGACCTGACCGAGAACAACGCGCTGCTGGCTGTTGAGACCATTGAACACTCGTATCCGCATTGCTGGCGCTGCAAGAAGCCGATTATCTTCCGTGCAACCGAGCAGTGGTTCTGCTCCGTAGACGCGATGAAGGACAAGGCTGTAGAGGCTTGCCACGGCGTCAAGTGGATTCCGGCGTGGGGCGAGGACCGCATGACCTCCATGATTCAGGAGCGTTCCGACTGGTGCATTTCCCGTCAGCGCACATGGGGTGTTCCGATTCCGATTTTCTTCTGCAAGAAGTGCAAGAAGCCGCTGATTAACGACGACACCATTTCCGCTGTTGCTGCACTGTTCCGTGAGAAGGGCACCAGCGCTTGGTTCGATACCGATGCCGCAGACATTCTGCCGGCAGGCACCAAGTGCGAGTGCGGCTGCTCTGAATTTACCAAGGAGACCGATACCATGGACGTATGGTTTGACTCCGGATCTTCTCATGCAGCGGTTCTGGAAGAGCGCGACGAGCTGGCATATCCGGCAGATCTGTATCTGGAAGGCAACGACCAGTACCGCGGCTGGTTCCAGTCCTCTATGCTGACTTCCATCGCTACCAAGGGCGTTTCTCCGTACAAGACGGTTATTACCCACGGTATGATTGTAGACGAAGAACGTCAGAAGATGTCCAAGTCCAAGGGCAACGGTATGAGCCCGCAGGAAATCACCCAGCAGTACGGTGCAGATATTCTGCGTCTGTGGGTATCCTCCTCTGATTACCGCGCGGATATGAAGATCTCCAAGAAGATGTTCAAGCAGCTGTCTCAGAACTACCTGAAGATTCGCAACACCGCGCGTTACATCATGGGCAACCTGAACGGCTTCACGCTGGATCAGATGGTACCGTATGACCAGATGCTCGAGCTGGATAAGTGGGCACTGATGAAGTGCAACGAGCTGGTCGGCCGCGTTCGCGCAGCATATGACAGCTACGAATTCCACGGTGTGATTCATGCAATCCACAACTTCTGTGTTGTCGATATGTCCAACTTCTATCTGGACGTCATCAAGGATCGTCTGTACTGTGATGACGGCCTGAGCCGTCTGTCCGCACAGACTGCGATTTACCGCATTCTGGATTCGCTGGTTCGCATGCTGGCGCCGGTTCTCTGCTTCACCGCAGATGAAATCTGGCACGCAATGCCGCACGCAGCAGGCGATGACGAGCGCAACGTTGTGCTCAACGACATGCCGGAGTACGATTCTGCCCTGACCTTTACCGATGCCGAGGCAATCAAGTGGGAGAAGATCATTGCTGTCCGCGACGATGTCAATAAGGCATTGGAGCAGGCACGCGGTTCCAAGCTCATCGGCAAGCCGCTGGAAGCAAAGGTTACCATCACGGCTTCTGAGAACGCAAAGGAATTCTTGGACGGCTGCGGTCAGGATCTGGCAAAGCTGTTTATCGTTTCCGCTGTCGAAGTACAGACCGGCGAGGGCGAAGGCGACAGCTACGAGGCACTGGGCGGTGTGAAGATTGCCGTCAGCCACATGGAAGGCGAGAAGTGCGAGCGCTGCTGGATCTACGATCCGACTGTTGGCAGCAATGCAGAGCATCCGACGCTGTGTGCGCGTTGTGCTTCTGTGCTGGGCAACAAGTAAAATCAAATCGTATCGAATGAAACATTCGTAAAAAAAGAGGCAGAGGAATTGTCCTCTGCCTCTCTTTGTGAAGGGAGGAATCTCCTGTGTCTATCATTATGTATTTGCTGGCAGTTCTCATGATGGTCATTGTAGACCAAGCGGTAAAATATTGGGCGGTGACGATGCTGGCATCCATCGGCACGATTCCGCTCATTCCGGGCGTGCTGTCGCTGACCTATGTAGAGAACCGCGGCGCTGCGTTCAGCATTTTAGAAAACCAAATTTGGCTGTTTGTCGCGCTGGCAGTGGTGATTCTGTGCGGCATTGTATATGCACTGAAAACAGATAAGATTCAGGCGCCGATTGGAAAAATCAGCCTGCTGGTGATTGCGGCGGGAGCGATTGGCAACGTCATTGACCGCGTGGTCAATCATTATGTTGTGGATATGATTCAGCTGGAATTTATCAGATTTCCGATTTTTAACATTGCGGATATTTACGTCTGTGTCGGCGTTGCTCTGTTTGCCTTTTATTATCTCTTTATCCATAAAGATGCGGAGGAAGCGGACAAATGAGACGGATCATTCAGGTGACAGAGGCGGATTCCGGCAAGCGCATTGACAAGCTGCTCTCGCAGCAGCTGCCGGAGCTGACGCGTTCAGCCATTCAGCACTTGATGCAGGATGGCTGCGTGACCATCGGCGAACAGCCGGTCAAAAAAAATGCGAAAGCAGGCAGCGGCGACGTCATCGCTGTGGATGTGCCAGAGCCCAAAGAGGTTTCCATCGAACCGGAAAATATTCCGCTTGATATTGTATATGAAGATGAGGATATCATTGTTGTCAATAAGCCGAAGGGCATGGTTGTGCATCCGGCGCCGGGCAATTGGAGCGGAACTCTGGTCAACGCGCTGATGTATCATTGCGGAGACAGCCTGTCCGGCATCAACGGAGAAATCCGTCCCGGCATTGTCCATCGCATTGACAAAGACACCAGCGGGCTGCTCGTCGTTGCGAAAAACGACCGCGCGCATCAGTCGCTGGCGGAACAGATTCAAGTGCACAGCGCGGGACGCCGCTATTTTGCTGTGGTCTATGGATGCCCGCGGGAGGAAACCGGCACAATACAAGCGCCGATTGCCCGCCATCCGGTGGACAGAAAGAAAATGGCGGTTCTCGCAGGCGGTCGGGAAGCGATTACGCATTATCAGGTGCTGGAGCACTATCAGGGCTATACATTGATGAAATTTCGTCTGGAGACCGGACGCACGCATCAGATTCGCGTGCACATGGCGCACATTGGCCATCCGATTATCGGTGATCCGCTGTATGGACCGGCGAAGGATAAGTGGAAATTGCAGGGACAGTGCCTGCACGCAGGCGAGCTGGAATTGACGCATCCGGTGACCGGTGAGCGCATGCTGTTTGAGGCGCCGCTGCCGGAATATTTTGAAAAAGTATTACAGAAATTGAGGAATCAGTATGGGCAAGTTTGACGGTATTTTTATCGCCTCGGATATGGACGGAACCTTGCTGGACGATACGCATGCGATTCAGCGGGAGACGATCGATGCGCTGGAGTATTTTACGCAAAACGGCGGATATTTCTCTCTGGCGACCGGAAGAACGCGTCCGGCAACGGCTGCGTATCGAAAGGTGCTGCCGTGCAACGGACCCGGCGTTTACCTGAACGGCGCGATTATCTGTGATGAGGCGCTGGAAAAAGTGATATACATGGAAGGTCTGGATGACGGCGCAAAGCAGCTGGCGCGGGAAGTGATGGAAGCATATCCGCATTTGGGCATTGAAGTATTTTTGCTCGATCACTCGTATGTCTGCCGGATGTGCGAGGTGACGCGGCAGCATTTTGTCAATCTCGATATCCCGTATACGCTGTGCGGCTTGGATGAGATTCCGGAGCCGACACAGGAATGGGGAAAAATCAATTTTACCGGAGAGCATGACGAGGTGCTCGCGGCGCGTCCGTTTATCGATCGCGTCAAAGACAAGTATAATTTGACGTTTTCCACGCCGGTGTATTATGAGATGACCTGCAAGGGCGGCCACAAAGGCGATGGCGTGCAACGAGCGGCAAGCTATCTCGGCGTCAAGCCGTCGTTGGTTTGTACCGTGGGAGACAGCCAAAACGATTTGCCGATGCTGCGCAGCGCCGGCATCAGTTTCGCGCCGGAAAACGCGCGACAAGAGGTGCTCGACACGGTTGACGTCGTTGTGGCGGACAACAACCACAATACCCTGCAGGGCGTGGTAGAATATCTGGACAAGCGGTTTGGATAATGCCTGTCGGTTGACAAGCCGTGTAACATATGCTATTCTTTCAGTCAGAGTAACGCGAGAGCGTCACGAAGGGGCATACCACCGCGGGTATGATTCTTTGTGATGCTCTCGTTTTTAATGGAGGAAAATTATGAATCGTGCTCGTATTAAAAAAATCGTTCTTTGCGCAGTTCTGGCGGATATCGCCGTGGTCGGCAGCATGTTCTCGTTTCCCATTTTGGGTTCGCGCTGTGCGCCGGTTCAGCACATGGTCAATATTATCTGTGCGGTTTTTCTGGGACCCGGCTATGGCGTGGCGTGTGCATTTCTCGCCAGCCTGCTGCGAAACCTGTTTGGACTGGGCAGCCTGATGGCGTTTCCGGGCAGTATGATCGGTGCGCTGTGCTGCGGACTGCTGTACTGGAAAACCAAAAAGCTGCTGCTGACGGTTGCAGCGGAAATTTTCGGCACCGGCATTCTCGGCGGTCTGTGCGCCTATCCGGTCGCTGTTTTGTTCATGGGAACCGATGCCGGAGCCGTCGCCTTTTATGCGTATATTATCCCGTTCCTGATTTCCACGGTTGTGGGCTCTGTTGCGGCGGGACTGGTGCTGATGGGACTCAAGCGCTCCACGGCGTTCGAGCACATGCAGTATCTGCTCGACAAATAATACAATATTCCAACAATAAGGACGTATTTGCCCACTTCTCGGTAAATGGGTTCTTTTTGTTTACACCGCACATAAAATGCGGTACAATAAAAACGGTAAAATAAGATTCTGCGGATTGTGCGGCCGGGAAAACGCACATTGGAACGGTTGACAAGGCATAGGGCAAATGATACAATATTGTCAATGCTAAAATAGGCAGAATTGGAACAATTGAATCAAAGCATGCGGTGCCTCTTGGATGCAAGAGGGTAAAAGGGAAACAGGTGCATAGTCCTGTACGATCTCGTCACTGTGAACGGGGAGCGGAGAGCAAAGCGCTTTGGCGCGGTCACTGGTCATCAGATTGGTAAGGCTGCTGTTCTGCAACGATCCAAAGTCAGGAAACCTGCCGGATGCTGGTACAGGAAATATTTCCGGATCACGAGCTCTTGATCGTACCATCTGCCGGCCTTTTGTGGGCTGCGGGGAAGATCAGCGCTTTTTCTCCATCGAGAAAGGCGCTTTATCGTGTATGCGAAAGTATTTCTCAAGCTGCGAGACGAGCGTTCCCAAGATACCACAGGAGGTACAAAAAATGAAAATGAAAAAATTGACGGCGATGCTGCTGGCAGGTGTGCTGGCAGCAGGCATGTTGGCAGGCTGCGGTTCTTCCAAGGACGACAGCAAGGACGCGGCAAAGGACACCGGCTCTGCAACGACTTCCGCAAAGGCGGATACCGGCTCCGGTTCCGGCGAAGCAGCAGAGGAAGAAGAAAACTACAACACCGGCGATGCGTCCAAGGACAACCCGCGCAATCAGGACAACATCGGTGAAAACGAACTGCTGGTACTCAGCTTTGGCACCAGCTTTAATGACAGCCGCCGCCTGACCATCGGCGCCATTGAGGATCAGCTGGAGAAGTCGTTCCCGGATTACTCGGTACGCCGCGGCTTCACCGCAAACATCGTCATTGACCATGTAGCAAAGCGCGACGGCGAAAAGATTGATGACATCAACGAATCGCTCAAGCGTGCGGTAGACAATGGCGTGAAGAATCTGGTTGTTCAGCCGACCCATCTGATGAACGGTCTGGAGTATGAAGAACTGAAGGGCGACATTGCACAGTACTCCGATGCATTTGATAAGATTGCAATTGGTCAGCCGCTGCTGTCCAGCGATGACGATTTCTCCCGCGTAGAGAATGCCATCGTTGATTGGACCAAGGATTACGATGATGGCGAGACCGCTATCGTATTCATGGGTCACGGTACATCTGCGGATTCCAACGGTGTATATCAGAAGATGCAGGATCTGCTGACCAAGGACGGTCACACCAACTATTTTGTAGGTACGGTAGAAGCTACTCCGTCTCTGGATGATGTCATGGCAGCTGTCAAGAAGGGCAACTACAAGCGCGTTGTTCTGGAGCCGCTGATGGTAGTTGCAGGCGACCATGCAAACAACGATATGGCAGGCGACGACAAGGATTCTTGGAAGTCTCAGTTTGAGGCAGCCGGCTATCAGGTTGAGTGCCTGCTGCGCGGTCTGGGCGAGAACGAAACCATTCGTCAGATCTATGTAGAGCATGCACAGGCAGCCATTGATTCGCTGAATCAGTAATTCTAATACAAAAAACAAAGGCAGAGCGGCGCGTATTTTCGTGCCGCTCTCGTTTTGAAAGGGTGAAATCAGATGAAAAAGACATTTTTGGCTCCGGCACTGTGCGCGGCTCTGCTCGCAGGCGTGCTGACCGGCTGCGGCAGCACGGCCAATACTGACTCCGGCACTACGGCCGCTGCGCAGGAACAGAGCAAGGATACGACGGATTACAGCAAGGTTGCCAGCTCCGCAGACATGAGCAGTGTGCAGGCTGTCGGAGAGGACGGCATGGAGGCCGTTTCCGGCAAGCAGGTCAAGGACGGTACCTATTCGGTTTCCGTAGATTGCAGCTCCAAAATGTTCCATGTGACAGATTGTCAGCTGACTGTCAAAGACGGCGAAATGACCGCCGTGATGACGATGAGCGGCACCGGATACCGCTGCATTTATCTGGGCACCGGCGAACAGGCGTCCAAGGCAAAGCCGGAGGATTATATTTTCCCCGAGACCAATAAGGACGGCGCAGATACCTTTGCCATTCCGGTGGAGGCGCTGGACAAGGGCATTTCCTGCGCGGCGTTCAGCAAAAATAAACAGCAGTGGTATGACAGAACCATTCTGTTCCGCGCAGATTCCCTGCCGGACGGCGCTGTGACGGGCGGCAGCAGCAAGACGGTCGCCGATCTCGGCTTGCAGGACGGCACATACACCGTGGATGTTGCACTGGCGGGAGGCTCCGGCCGTGCGAGCATTGAGAGTCCGGCGGAACTGACGGTTGCCAATGGCGAAGCGACAGCCAAAATCGTTTGGAGCAGCTCCAACTATGATTACATGATGGTCGGAGATACCAGGTACGAACCGATAGAGGGCACAGAGACATCTGCCTTCAACATTCCGGTCGCAGCATTTGGAAAAAAGATTGCCGTGCAGGCGGATACCACGGCGATGAGCCAGCCGTATTTGATTGACTACACGCTGACTTTTGACGCGGATTCCGTCAAGGCAAAGTGATATGATGCGACGATTGAACGAACTGTTCGGCTTTTTGCTGCTCGGTGTGTGCTTTTTGCTGACCGGCTGCGGCAGCAGTGCGCAGCAGTCCGCTTCTGATTTTTCCGACTGGAAGCCGACCGGAAGCATGGAGCTGCAGTATGCCGACCAATTTTCCGTCGATTACTATGACGGCGGGTATGCGCTGATTACCATTGCAAAACAGAATCAGTATTTGCTTGTGCCGGAAGGCAAGCAGGCGCCGCAGGGGCTGAACAGCAGCATTACGGTGCTGCAGCAGCCGCTGGACAATATCTATCTGGCGGCATCGTCTGCGATGGACTTGTTTGACGGCTTGGATGCGCTGCCTGCGATTACCATGACCAGCACTGCGGAAAAGGATTGGAGCCTGCCGCATGTGACACAGGCGATACAGCAGGGCAAGCTGCAATATGTCGGCAAGTACAATGCGCCGGATTACGAGACGCTGCTGACGAAAAACTGTCAGCTTGCCATAGAATCGACCATGATTACCCACAATCCGGAAGTGAAGGAACAGCTGGAAAAGGTAAATATTCCAGTGCTTGTCGAGCATTCCAGCTATGAATCGCATCCGATGGGACGCATGGAATGGATCAAGCTGTATGGCCTGCTGCTCGGAAAGACGGACGAAGCAGAAAAGTTTTTTGATGAAAAAGTCCAGCAGCTGAATGAGATGCAGGCGGCGGATACCGGCAAAACGGTTGCGTTTTTCTACATCAGCTCGACGGGCTCCGTCAATGTCCGCAAGCCGGGAGACTATGTCTCCAAGATGATTGACATGGCGGGCGGCTCGTATGTGCCGACGGCACAGCAGCTCAAAGTGGATGACAACGCGCTGTCCACGATGAATATGCAGATGGAGGCCTTTTACGCGGCGGCAAAAGATGCCGATTATATCATCTACAACAGCACGATTGAGGGCGATTTGCAGACCATCAGCCAGCTGACGCAAAAAAGCAGCCTGCTCAAAGACTTTAAAGCGGTGCAAAACAGCAATGTCTGGTGCACAGAGAAAAATATGTTTCAGCAGACGACCGGCGCGGCGGATATGATTGCAGATCTCAACCGCATTGTGACGGGGCAGGCGGATCAGACCGACCAATTGACCTTTTTGCATCGGCTGAAATGAAACGAAACATGCAGAGGAAGGAGACAGAGATGAAACAGCGTACAGCCATGCGGTGCTGGATAGGATATGGGATTCTTGCGGTGCTGCTGTGCTTTTTGATATTGCTCAATTTGAATATCGGAACCGTGTCGCTGTCTCCTTCCGAGGTGTTCGGCATCTTGGCGGGAAAGACATCGGCGAACACCGCCATTATCTGGGAGATTCGTCTGCCGCGCCTGATTGCTGCGGTTATTTTGGGCGGCGCATTATCGGTATCCGGCTTTTTGCTGCAAACCTTTTTTTCCAACCCGATTGCGGGGCCGTTTGTGCTGGGCATTTCGTCCGGCGCCAAATTGGTCGTTGCGATGACCATGATCGGCTTTTTGAGCCGCGGATGGGTGATGAGCTCTACCAGCATGATTTTGGCGGCGTTTGTCGGTTCGATGATTTCGATGGGCTTTATTCTGCTTATCTCTGGAAAAGTCAAAAAAATGTCGCTGCTCATTATCTGCGGCATCATGATCGGCTATATCTGCTCGGCGATTACGGATTTTGCCGTGACATTTGCGGATGATTCCAACATTGTCAACCTGCACAACTGGTCAATGGGCAGCTTCTCCGGCGTCAGCTGGGACAATGTCGGCACGATGACGGTAGTGACCGCCTGCTGCATGGCGCTGACCATTTTGCTGTCCAAGCCGATGGATGCATTCCGCCTCGGCGAAGTGTACGCGCAGAGCATGGGCGTCAACGTGAAATTGTTCCGCGCCCAGTTGATTTTGCTGTCCAGCATTCTGTCCGCGGCGGTTACGGCGTTTGCGGGCCCGATTTCCTTTGTCGGCATTGCGGTGCCGCATCTGGTAAAGAGCCTGTTTCACACGTCAAAACCGCTGTTTATTATTCCGGCCTCGTTTTTGGGCGGCGCGGTGTTCTGCCTGTTTTGTGATTTGCTGGCGCGGACGATGTTCGCGCCGACAGAGTTGAGCATCGGCTCTGTGACCGCTGTGTTTGGCGCGCCAATCGTTATTTGGATGATGCTGCATCGGGACAAGAAACGGCAATGAGGGATTGAGCATGAACAACGCAATGTTACAAACACACAATTTGTCTGTTGGCTATGACAAAAAAGTTCTCATTCAGGGAATTGAAATTGCCGTGTGTCCGGGCGAGATTCTGACGTTGATCGGCCCGAACGGCGCGGGAAAATCGACAATTATTAAAAGCATTACCAAACAGCTGGAAATTTTGGGCGGTACGGTTTGTGTGGCGGGAAAGCCGCTCTCGCAGACCGGCAGCAGAGAGCTGGCGCAAAAGGTATCCGTGATGATGACCGGACGATTGGAACCGGAGCTCATGAGCTGTGAAGAAGTGGTGGAGGCGGGCAGATTTCCGTACACCGGACGATTCGGCGTGCTGTCCGATGCAGACCGCGAAAAAGTGCGCGAGGCGATGGAGCTGGTGCATATTCGAGAGCTGGCAGACAAGAGCTTCACCTGCATCAGTGACGGACAGCGGCAGCGCGTTATGCTGGCGCGCGCCATCTGTCAGGAACCGGAAATTCTGATTTTGGACGAACCGACATCCTTTTTGGATATTCGTCACAAATTGGAGCTGCTGGCGATTCTCAAACGGCTTGTGCTGGAAAAACAAATCGCTGTCATTATCTCCATGCACGAGCTGGATTTGGCACAAAAGCTGTCAGACCGCGTGGTGTGCGTCAGGGGAGACCGCATTGACAAATGCGGCACGCCGGATGAAATCTTTACGGATGCGTATATTGAACAGCTGTATCAGGTCTCCTGCGGCAGCTATCACACCGTATACGGCTTTATGGAGCTGGAAAAACCGGCGGGAAAACCGGAGGTTTTCGTCATCGGCGGAGGCGGCAGCGGCATTCCGATTTACCGGCAGCTACAGCGCAAGGGCATCCCGTTTGCAGCGGGAGTGCTGCATGAAAATGACATGGATTTGCCCGCGGCGCAGGCACTTGCCGCGCAGATTATTACCGAGCAAGCCTTTGAGCCAATCGGCGAACAGGCGCTTGCACAGGCAAAGGCCTGCATGGAGACGTGCACACGTGTCATTTGCTGTCCGGAGCGGTTTGGAACCATGAATGCGGGCAATCAGCAGCTGATGCAGCTGGCGCAGAAACAAGGAAAATTATTCAATCATAAGAGAGGATTATAACATGAAGGGAACATTGATTGGCGTTGGCGTTGGACCGGGAGATCCGGAACTGATGACACTCAAGGCGGTACGCATGATTCGGGAAAATGAAGTCATTGCCGTGCCGGGAAAGCAGCCGAAGGAGACCGTGGCATATCAGATTGCCGTGCAGGCCGCACCGGAGCTGGCGGACAAAACGCTGCTGCCGCTGTACATGCCGATGACCATGGACGCAGAGGAACGCGAGAACAATTGGAAAATCGCCGCAGATACGGCGGAACAACAGCTCGAGCAGGGAAAAAATGTCGTATTTCTGACGCTGGGCGACCCGACTGTTTATTCTACGTTCAGCTATGTCAAGAAGCTGGTGGAAGAACACGGCTATCAGACGGCAACCGTCAGCGGCATCACATCGTTTTGCGCGGCGGCGGCTCGCATGAATGTTTCGCTGTCCGAGTGGAATGAACCGCTGCACATTTTGCCGGCGCGTCATAATCTGGAGGATGATTTGAACTATTCCGGCAATTGCGTGCTGATGAAGTCGGGAAGAAAAATGGATCGCGTCAAGCAGCAGCTCGCACAGAGCGGCCGAGATGTCGTCATGGTAGAAAACTGCGGGATGCCGGAGGAAAAGATTTATCACGGCGTGGAAGAAATTCCGGACGATGCAGGCTATTATTCGCTGATTATTGCGCGGGAGCCGAAGCATGATTGAAATAAAAAATCTTTCCAAACAGTTTGAAGGCTTCCAAGCAGTGGAAAACCTGAGTCTGCGCATTGAAACGGGAGAGTTTTTTGCGCTGCTTGGCCCAAACGGTGCGGGAAAAACCACAACGATTAGCATGATCTCCACGCTGCTTTTGCCGAGCAGCGGGGAGATTTATATTGACGGCGAACGGCTGACCCGTCAGCGCAAGGACATCAAACGCAAAGTCAGCGTGGTCACACAGGAATATTCCATGCGGCAGGACATGAATATGGACGAAATCATGGAATATCAGGGCAGGCTGTATTTTATGAAGCGCAAGGACATTCGCGAAAAGACAGAACAGCTGCTCGCCTTTGCCGGTCTTACCAGCCACAGAAAAAAGACCATTCGCAAGCTGTCCGGCGGCATGCGGCGCAAGCTGATGGTCTGTCGCGCGCTGCTGACCGAACCGGAAATTTTGCTGCTGGACGAACCGACGGCGGGCATGGACGCGCTTTCTCGCAGACAGATGTGGAATTTGCTGCGCCAGCTCAATGAGAAGGGGCTGACGATTTTGCTCACCACACATTATATTGAGGAGGCACAGGCGCTGTGCGACCGTGTGGCGCTGATGGATGGCGGCAAGCTGGAGGATTTGGACACACCGGAAAATCTCATTTGCAAGCTGGGCGCGTATGCGGTCGATGAGATGCATCCGGACGGTGTGCACAGCAGCTATTTTGCCGAGCGCAGTCAGGCGATTGCCTATTTGTCCGAGCTGACAGGCAATTGTACCTTACGCGATACGACGTTGGAGGACGTCTTTGTGGAACAGGCGGGCAAGCATTTGACAAAGGGTATTTGAAGCTATGGGTATTGTAACGATTCTGTGGGAAAAATGGCGTGAATTCCTGCGGGACTTTTCCAAAATCACGCTCGCGGCGCTCATTGCTCCGCTTATGTATTTGATTGTCTTTGGCTGGGGCATTCGCACGACAATGAACGGCCAGCCGTATTTGTATTATTTGATACCGGGCGTTGTGTCGCTGACGACGATGAACGGCAGCTTTAGTGCGATTGCGCAAAATCTAAATGTCCAGCGCCTGTATGAAAAAGCGTTTGATCAGGTCATTATTTCCCCGACACCGCTGTGGCAGTTTATTGTCGGTCAGATTCTGGCGGGTGCGCTGCGAGGTCTGTACTCTGCGGGCATTATTCTGCTGCTGATTTTGCCGATTCATACCGGATTGGTGTTCAACTGGCAGTCTTTCGTCATTTTGTTTTTGAATGGCGCCGTGTTTGCGGGGCTGAGCATTGTCGTGTCTTTTTTGGCGAAAAATCATGCGGATGTGCCGCGGTTTTCCAATTATATCATCATGCCGATGTCCTATTTGTGTAATACATTTTTCTCGACAGCGGCAATTCCGCATGGCGCGCGCGAAGTGATTACAGCCCTGCCGCTGTCGCAGACCAGCTCGATGATTCGTGCGATTGCAACTGGTGAAGCCGCAGATTTTCGCGGGATTCTCGTATTGCTGGCTTATTTGATTGTCTTTATCGTTGCCGGTTTATATTTTGTCTATAAGAAAGAAAATCTGTGAGGTGCAGCATGATAAAAAAACGAATCAGACAGGGAATTTTGGCGGTACTCACGATGCTGCTGGCATCGTCCGTCTGTTTTGCGGCAGACAGCGAGGGCACCAAGCTGCCGGACAGCGCGGCGCATACACCGGCACAGCCTGCGTTTATTGAAATGGATGACGGAGACTATGCCATTCCGGTTTCGCTGGAAGGCGGCTCGGGCAAAGCGTCTGTGACCACACCGGCGGCACTCAAAGTGAAAGATGGTACAGCGGTCATGACGCTGGTTTGGGGCAGTGAGAACTATGACTATATGATTTCCGGCGGCGTCAAATACGAGCGCGTCAATGAGGAGGGCTATTCCACCTTTGAGATTCCGGTCACGAGCTTCACACAGCCGATGACCGTCATCGCGGACACAACCGCGATGAGCGTTCCGCATGAGGTCGAATATACGCTGACCCTGTCACCGGATGACATTATGGCAGGAAACCAGACGCCGCAGGCCGCTGCGCAGCGCGTGGTATACATGGCTGTGGGCATTATCGCCGTCTGCGCTGCCGTATCGCTTATCAAAAAAAGACGACTCCGAAAATAATACGGAAAAACAAAAAAATAAACAAAAAATTTACATTTTTCCTCCGCAGGGTTGCATTCACAATATGGTTGTGTTATATTGGTATTTGTGATTAAAAATTGATAAACTCTGGAGAGTCTCACAGAACGAGCGCCGAAGGTGTACGGTACAGTCATGTACCAATCTCTCAGGCAAAAGGACAGATGGAACTATGTATTCTCTTTAGAGGGTTGGTAGAAATATCAACTCTTTTTTGTTTGCATTTTTATGTGGTGCAAGGCAGAAAAGCTGATATGCCAACCGCTTGATGCACGACGAAAGGAGAAATGAACGTGGAGCAGTTTACTCAATTTTTAGAAATGATTGACGGATGGGTGTGGGGTGTCCCGCTTATCGTCCTGATTTTGGCGGTTGGCATTTATTTGACCATTCGCCTGCGCGGTTTACAGATTCGAAAGCTTCCCAAAGCACTCAAATATATGGTGCACAATGAGGAAGGCGGCGAAGGAGAAGTTACTTCGTTCGGTGCGTTGTGTACGGCTCTGTCCGCAACCATCGGTACCGGCAACATCGTCGGCGTAGCAACAGCCATTGTTGCAGGCGGCCCTGGCGCCCTGTTTTGGATGTGGATGGCAGCGCTGTTCGGCATGGCAACCAAGTTTGCCGAGGGCGTGCTGGCAATCAAGTACCGCGTGCTGGACGAGACCGGCCATGCACTGGGCGGCCCATTCTATTATATCGAAAACGGCATGGGCAAGCAGTGGAAATGGCTGGCAAAGCTGTTTGCATTCTTTGGTGTCGGCGTTGGTATTCTGGGCATCGGTACCATTACACAGGTAAATGGTATTGCCTCTGCCGTCAACAACTTCTTTGACAGCAACAATGCATGGACATTCCAGCTGTTCGGAAAAGACTATTCGTATACCGTATTGATTGCGGCGATTATTGTCACCGTGTGCGTTGCACTGGTTATCATCGGCGGCATTCAGCGCATTGCAAGCGTATCGCAGGTTATCGTACCGTTTATGGCATGTATTTATGTTGCATTCTGCGTGCTGCTGCTGATTATGAATGTGACAAAGATTCCGGCAGCCTTTGTTTTGATTATTCAGAGTGCATTTGGCATGCGTGCAGTGGCAGGCGGCGCGCTGGGCGCTATTATCCTTGCTATGCAGAAGGGCATTGCCCGCGGCATCTTCTCGAATGAGGCCGGCCTCGGCAGTGCGCCGATTGCGGCAGCTGCTGCACAGACCAATGAGCCGGTTCGTCAGGGCTTGGTTTCCATGACCGGCACGTTTATTGACACGATTGTTATTTGTACCATGACCGGCTTTTCGATTGTACTGACCGGTGCATATACGCAGGGCTTGGAAGGTGTTGCTGTCACTGCCTATGCCTTCCAGTCAGGTCTGCCGTTCAGCGCAAAGGTTTGCGAGGGCATTCTGATGCTGTGCTTGATTTTCTTTGCGTTTACGACCATTCTCGGCTGGGATTATTACTCGGAGCGCTGCTTGGAGTATCTGACCGGCAAGCATGAGCTGACGATGAAGGTCTATCGCTGGCTGTACATTTTGGCTGTATTTATCGGCCCGTTCCTCACAGTATCCGCTGTATGGACGATTGCGGACATCTTCAATGCGCTGATGGCTCTGCCGAACCTGGTAGCAATTCTGGCATTGAGCGGTGTTGTCGTTGCCGAAACGCGCCATTATTTCAAGCGTCTGAGCGAAGGTTCCATTCGCGAATAATTGCTTTGATACACACAAAGAGTCTCCTGCGGGAGACTCTTTTGCTGTTTGCGTGTTTTTACTCGTTGACTTTTGCTGCGGATTCTGGTATACTATTTAACGGTTATCGGATAATAGAAGATAACAGAGATATGCGCCCGTAGCTCAGCTGGATAGAGCGTTGGACTCCGACTCCAAAGGCCATGCGTTCGAATCGCACCGGGCGTACCAAAAACACCGCTGTTTCGTGAGAAACGGCGGTGTTTTTTTATCGTCGCCTGTATTGCGTTTGTTTTGTTTTGGTGATTCATCATAAATATGCGCTCGGATTTTCGGGAAAATTATGTACCGGTTCGGTTGCGGATTGCAAAGAGAAATTATATAATAGTAAATGTTCGCCGCAGAGGACACGATTCTACAGCCAATATATAGTATGATGCGTGCACTTATCACACTATATATTGACAGTGGAAGCCCGTGGGCTTATAATAGATAGGCGGCAAATCATTTGCCGCGTATGGAGGGATTCACGATGAAAGTTATCAAAAGAAATGGTGAAGAAGTCCCATTTGATTTATCGAAGATCGTCAATGCCGTAAAGGCTGCCAATCTTGAGGTTGAGCCGATTCATAGATTGAATGAGTATCAGATTCAAGCAGTAGCGGATACCGTAGAAAAGAAGCTGGAATCGCTGCCGCATATCACACATGTCGAAGATGTGCAGGATATGGTGGAAATCGGCATCATGGAGATGCGCGGCTATGAGGTGGCACAGAAGTATGTGCGCTATCGGTATAAGCGGGAACTGGCTCGTAAATCGAACACGACAGACAATGAAATTCTGGCTTTGATTGATCATCTCAATGAGAATGTCAAGCAGGAAAATTCCAACAAAAATCCGGTTATCAACTCGACCCAGCGCGACTATATGGCGGGTGAGGTGAGCAAGGATTTGACCATGCGTGTCCTGCTGCCGGAGGATATTGTCAAGGCACATGAAGAGGGCATCATTCATTTCCACGATTCCGACTATTTTGCGCAGAAGGAACACAACTGTGACCTCATCAATCTGGAGGATATGCTGCAAAACGGTACGGTTATCAGTGAAACCATGATTGAAAAGCCGCACAGCTTCTTTACCGCCTGCAATGTCACGACGCAGATTGTCGCACAGGTTGCAAGCAATCAGTACGGCGGTCAGACGTTTACGCTGTCGCATTTGGCTCCGTTTGTAGACATCAGCCGCAAAAAGATTCGCAAGCAGGTCATAGAGGAGCGCACGGCATGCGGCGACTCGCTGGACGACCGCATTGTGAATAAAGTGGTAGAAAGCCGCCTGAGAAGCGAAGTAAAGAGCGGCATTCAGACCATTCAATATCAGCTCATTACCCTGATGACCTGTAACGGTCAGGCTCCGTTTGTCACGATGTTTATGTATCTGGACGAAGTGCCGGAGGGACAGGAGCGCGATAACCTCGCGATGATTATCGAGGAGGTACTGCGTCAGCGCATGCAGGGCGTCAAGAATGAAAAGGGCATCTGGATTACGCCGGCATTCCCAAAGCTGATTTATGTGCTGGATGAAGACAATATCACCAAGGATTCCAAGTATTGGTATCTGACGGAGCTGTCCGCAGAGTGCACGGCAAAGCGCATGGTACCGGATTATATTTCCGCAAAGGTCATGCGTTCGCTCAAGCAGGGCGATGTGTATCCGTGCATGGGCTGCCGCTCGTTCCTGACGGTAGAGGACAGCCAGCGCAAACCGGATGGCTCTCACAAGTATTACGGCAGATTTAATCAGGGCGTTGTTACCATCAACTTGGTTGACGTTGCCTGCTCGTCTCACGGCGATATGGATGCGTTCTGGAGAATTTACGAAGAACGGCTGGATTTATGTCATCGTGCATTGCGCTGCCGTCATGAGCGTCTGCTCGGCACGATTTCTGACGTTGCGCCGATTCTGTGGCAGAACGGCGCACTGGCACGCCTGAAGAAGGGCGAGACCATTGACAAGCTGCTGTTTGGCGGTTATTCGACGATTTCGCTGGGCTATGCCGGTCTGTGTGAGATGTGCGTGCGCATGATTGGCAAGACACATACCTCGCCGGAGGGCAGAGAATTTTCGCTGCAAGTCATGCAGAAGCTCAATGACAAGTGCAAGGAATGGTCGGAAGCGGAAAACATCAGCTATTCCGTATACGGCACGCCGATGGAATCCACGACATATAAGTTTGCCAAGTGCCTGCAAAAGCGCTTTGGCATCATTCCGGGCGTCACAGACAGAAATTACATCACAAACAGCTATCATGTGCATGTTGCCGAGCACATTGATGCGTTCAATAAGCTGAAGTTTGAGTCGGAATTTCAGAAGCTGTCCCCGGGCGGTGCAATCAGTTATGTCGAGGTTCCGAATTTGCAGAATAATACCGAGGCCGTGCTCGCTGTCATGCGCTTTATCTATGATAATATCATGTATGCGGAGCTGAACACCAAGAGCGATTACTGCGAAAAGTGCGGCTATGACGGTGAAATTCAGATTATCACCGATGCCGAGGGCAAGCTGGTATGGGAGTGCCCGAACTGCGGCAATCGCGACCAGAATAAGCTGTTTGTTGCCCGCAGAACCTGCGGCTACATCGGTACACAGTTTTGGAATCAGGGCAGAACGCAGGAAATCAAAGACCGCGTGCTGCATTTGTAAGCGTGGGAGCTGCCAATGAATTATGCGACGATAAAATTTTATGATGTGGCGAATGGCACAGGTGTGCGCGTCAGCTTGTTTGTATCCGGCTGCCGCCATCACTGCAAGGGCTGCTTTAATGCGGAGACATGGGACTTTTCCTATGGCGAACCGTACACGCAGGAAACAGAGGACAGCATCATAGACGGCTTAAAACCAGATTATATCACGGGCTTGTCTCTGCTCGGCGGAGAGCCGTTTGAGCCGGAGAATCAGCCCGCCCTGACGGCGCTGCTGCGGCGGGTTAAGATGCAACAGCCGGAAAAGACGGTTTGGTGCTATACCGGCTATACCTATGACACGGATTTGGCAGAGGGCGGCTCTGTGTTTACAGACGTCACGCGCGAGATGCTCTCGTATATTGACATTCTCGTGGATGGCGAATTTATCGAAGAACAACGAGACTTGACGCTGCGATTCCGCGGAAGCCGCAATCAGCGCATTCTCACGCTGGAAAACGGAATTTGTACACAGATTGAAAGCTGTGAATAAACGAAAGATGGCAGACATGGCGCAAGTCATGTCTGCCATCTTTTTTGCTGGGGTGCTGCCGACTGCTTGACAGAATGACAGCTGTGTGTTATTATCGACATATGACGAAAACGAGGTGATGGGATGGCACGACCCAAGCGGAAACGAATGGTATGTTGGGAGCCGGACTATATTCATTTTCAGCCGGACGGTATCTCTCCATCGGAGCAAATCATACTGTCCGTCGATGAATATGAAGTGATTCGTCTGGTGGATTTTGAGAAGAAAACACATGAGGAAACGGCACGGCAAATGCAAATTTCCCGCACCACGGTGACGGAAATTTATGAATCGGCGCGGTTTAAGCTGGCAGATTGTATTGTCAACGGCAAGCAATTGCGCATTGCGGGCGGGCCGTATCAGTTGTGTCAGAAAAATGGCTGCTGCCGGAGAAGCTCGTGCAGAGCACGGCAGCAAACACAGGCAGTACTGCCGCAGAAAGGGAGACAAACAATGAGAATTGCAGTAACGTATGAAAATGGACAGATTTTCCAGCACTTTGGACACACGGAAGCATTTAAGATTTATGATGTAGAGAACGGCACAGTGCAAAACGCGGTTGTCGTTCCGACCAATGGCAGCGGTCACGGTGCACTGGCAGGTTTTCTGTCGGAAAACGGTGTCGACACGCTGATTTGCGGCGGCATCGGCGGCGGTGCGCAGATGGCGCTGGCAACGGCAGGAATCCAGCTGTATGGCGGTGTGGCAGGCGATGCAGATGAAGCCGTACAGGCGCTTCTGGCGGGCACACTGGGTTACAATCCGAACGTGCGCTGTTCGCATCACGATCACGAGCACGGCGAAGGCCACACATGCGGACAGCATGGCTGCGGCAATCACGGCTGTCACTAAGCTGTGACAGATAGAGAAAAAGCTATCTAAAATGATTAAAAAATCATTCTAGATAGCTTTTTTGATTAGTCTTCAGATAAATCGTCACGGTCATCAATAAATTCATCAGACTCAGATAGCTGACAACCTTTGCTTCTATTGCAGGTTTTGTGAAGTAGTTGGGCATTTTCGATACTTGTAGAACCGCCTAATGAGTAAGGAATAATATGATCGATTTCACAATCGTCAATGCTTAAAATTTGATTTCCACAATAATCACATTTATATCCAGGATGAAAGAGCTTTTTTTTAATATCGGGATCAAAAGTTCTTGACGAGTCGAGTGGTTGATCGGAAGATATTATTTTGTTTAAAATACTCATAACAGCGTTTATTCGACAGCGAACCTTAGTCCCAGCATTAGTTCCAGCATAAACCCAGTCCTGATATTCTTTATTTGTAGTTTTTAAAAGATGGATTTCTTTGCGTACTTCATCTGCATGTTTCATAATCGATTTTTTAGGGAAATATGAAAATGGAATCATGATAGAATCATATATAGCTCCGTTAAATTTACGTCGAACATTAAAAAACGCATCGTCTCCGAGAACATTTTTGACTAATTCTATTGTGCTATTAAATTGCTTCTTCGCTGCAACTAATTGTTCATCACTATCTGATGAATGCTGTTGCATATATCGATTCATTGCTGTCTTATATGTCCCTTTAAGATGCATATAATCCTGTCTCTTATACACATCTGACGCTGC
>ERZ1026860.694-NODE-694-length-20339-cov-4.947545_pt1 | contig 20339 bp, 18 predicted proteins | sample MGYA00380160_ERZ1026860 | MGnify/ENA primary metagenome ERZ1026860 (study PRJEB33269, sample SAMEA4719796) | human gut metagenome | biome: human-associated habitat; feature: organic feature; material: feces | place: Cameroon | collected 2013-10 ... | reverse complement strand
GCACCGTAACCGAAACGCTGAACGGCGAATGGGAGCTTACGCTGGTGCATGACATCGACGAGCGCGGCAAATGGACGCGGCTCTCAGAAGGCTGTATCCTCCGTGCGCCTGTGTCCGCCGCCATGACTCCCAGCGTGGGCTTGGTCACCCAGCAGTTCCAGACCAGCACCTACGACGTGCAGATCTATAAGATCACGACCAAGAGCGGACCGCTGCATCTGCGCTCCGGAACGGGTACGAATTACAAGATTCTCGGCAAGTACAAAAAGGGCCGCGAGGTGATCGTGCTCAACAAAACCACGTCCAGCTGGTATGAGGTGACCGCTCCTGACGGCAAGCACGGCTATATTCCCTGCTGCTTTTCCTTTCGTCTCCTCAGCATCTTTATCCCTCTTTCCCTTGTGTTCTCTGGTTTTCTCTTACTTATCTATTCGACGTTCGACTCCTTTTTTCTTCCTTCGTTTCTCTAAAAAATTGCCCGTTGACGCACTTTGTCAACGGGCTGGCCTGGCAAGCTTGCTTGCCAGGCCAGGTTGCTGAAAAACACCAAGTTTTCGAGAGAAAACAAGGCGTTTTTCAAATGATAAAAAAGAGCAGAGATGAAAGGAGGGCTTTTCCGTCAGGGGCAGCATAGCGGCATCCACATCCGCGTACAGCGCCTGCCTAGCGGGGCTGCGGTCGTCCTCCGGGGAAAGGGCGGGAGGCTGCACATCAAAGGAACGCCGCCAGATATGTATCACCGCCAGCACCGCCATGGGTGCGGTAATAACGCCGTTATTGGCCAGCGCCAGCGCTACCGGCAGCGTGCCAATCAGCGTGGAGGGGAACAGGGCGAAGCTGAGCTTCATGGTCAAGTAGGTGGAGGAAAGCCACTTCACCACAAAGGTGCGGAAGTCGGTAATGGCCCTGGCGTACTTTTCATAGGACACGCCCGCGCGGCCAAAGGCCTTAATCACCTCAATGCCCTCGATGTATTCCACAATGGTGCTGTTCATGTAGGCGTTGGCCGTATCGTAGGTCTGAAAATTTTTGCCGCTGATTTTAAACGTCAGCCCCATGCAGAAGAAGGAAAGGGGAAACGTTACCAGCGACGCCAGCGCCAGCCGCCAGTCAATGCACAAAAGCGCAATGATGCTTACAATGGGCAGCACCACATATCCCGCTCCCTCGGGAATCATGTGGGCCAGCGGCGGCTCCAGGTTTTCAATTTTGTCCACCATCATACTTTTGATTTCGCCAATGGTGTGGTTTTCCGCATCCCCCAGCGGCGCGTGCAAAAGGCGGCCCGCCAGCCGCAGGCGCAGCCCTTCCAGCACATGATACGCCATGTTGTAAGAAACGCCTGTGGACAGGGTGAATGTGATAATCTTAACCCCATACGCCAGTAGCGCCCAAAGACACCAGCAGATGACCGCCGCCGTTTGCGCCGTGTCCGCCGCAAACAGGCAGATGAGCCGGTACATGCAGTAGAACGGCGCAAGCCCGGACGACACGCTGATCACCGACAGCGCCACAGACAGGAGCATCTTCTTCTTTTCGCCCTCAGCATAGGCGAAAAGAGATTGCAGCCAGCTTTTCTTTTCAGGTTCCATTCCTTGTCCCTCTTTCCGTATGGTTTTCCGCGACCGGAAAGTTAATCATTTCTAACCTTCTTCATTTTAGCAGCAGCGCCTTATCAAAACCATTCTATTTTGCTTAAAAAGTCCCATTTTGAGATAGGAATCGACGTTTTTGGGCGTTCTTTCCCATGCTGTCCGCCCTGTATGTTATGGTTTTCCCCCCATTTTCGCCCGTCAGGCAGGAAACAAGCCGTTTGACAGCGAATGCCTATTCGATAGATTTTGACATGGAAAGGATCGATTTTTGTGGCTTTTAAGATTTTTCTTTCGCCGCCTCATATGGGTGGGAAGGAAATTCAATATATTCAGGACGCCTTCGACACCAACTGGATTGCTCCCTACGGCCCCAGCCTGAACGCTTTTGAGGCGGAAATGGCCAAATACATCGACGTGGACGCGGCACTGGCGGTGGCCTCCGGCACGGCGGGCATTCATCTGGCGCTGCGCTGGTTTGACGTAAAGCCGGGAGATCTGGTTTTCTGTTCCGACTTTACATTCGCCGGCAGCTGCAACCCCATTGTGTACCAGGGCGCTCAGCCGGTGTTTATCGACAGCGAGCCCGATTCCTGGAACATGAGCCCCGCCGCGCTGGAAAGGGCTTTTCAATGGGCTAAAAAGCAGGGCAAGCTGCCCAGGGTGGTTATCATTGTGGACCTGTACGGCGAATCCGCCGATTGGGACAGCCTGATGCCCATCTGCCGCAAATACGGCGTGCCCGTCATTGAGGACGCGGCCGAGGCGGTGGGGGCCCTGTACAAGGGCCGCCACTGCGGCTCCTTTGGCGATATTTCCGTGCTGTCCTTTAACGGCAACAAGCTGATTACCACCTCCGGCGGCGGCATGGTGCTGTCGGACGCCAACCTGCTGGCGGTGGAGAAAATGCGTTTCTGGGCCACCCAGGCCCGGGAGCCCGTCATCTGGTACGAGCATAAGGAAGTGGGCTTTAACTACCGCATGAGCAATATCTGCGCGGCCATCGGCCGTGGGCAGCTGGAATTTATCGGCGAAAAGCTGGCCCGCCGGGCGGAAATTCAGCAGATTTATGTGCAGCAGCTGCAGGGGCTGCCCGCCCATATCAAGCCATGCACCCCCAAATGCAAGCGCAACAACTGGCTGAGCCTCCTGGTGCTGGACACGGACAGTGTTACCCCGCCGGAGGTGGTTACCTTCCTGCAAAACGCGGACATCGAGTCCCGCCCCGCGTGGAAGCCCATGCATATGCAGCCGATTTATCAGGATGCGCCTTTCTTTGCCCATCAGGAGGGACAAGCCCCTGTCAGCGAGCAGGTGTTTGCTCACGCCGTATGCCTGCCCAGCGGCGACGGCATGGCCATCGACCAGCAGCAGTGCGTCATCGACGAACTGCGCCGCTGCCTGGCGGACCGCTGACTTGACCATGGCCTGCGCAAACTTGCACGCCGTCCCCTTGACAGCCATGTGGAAAACGTCTATAATAAGGTGTCGGCTATATAGGCGAAGCGTGTCAGCGCAAGCCTTGCTGTTTTGCGATATATTCCCTGGCTTTCCCCGCTACCCTGTGGGGTTTTCCCGGCTTCGCAGCAACGGGATTTGCTTATGAAAAACGTCTTTTGGGGACGTTTGTGTGGGTATATAGTTGGTATGCATATGCGAATAGGGCGCTTTACACCGTCCTTGTGTTTTCCGTGCAAGGGAAACGGCGTTTATGCCCACCCGTTAAGCAGTTGTACATATAGCCGTGCGAGCTTCTGGCTCGTCGGCTTTTTTGCTTTCCCAAAAAAGCCCCCGAACATTGGACAAAAAGCATTGAAAAAAATGAGAAAGAAAGGGGCGCAGCGTAGTCAATGTCACCGATTGTTGCTATTTTGATTGCCCTAGCCACGGCCGCAGCGGGCGTGGCGGGCGGTTATCAGTACCGTAAACAATCCAGCGAGAAAAAAATTGGCCGTACCGAGGAATATGCCAAAAACCTGTTGGAGGACGCCCAGCGCAAGGCGGACGAAAAGAAAAAAGAAACCATTCTGGAAGCCAAGGAAGAAGTGCTTCGCCTGAAGACCGAACTGGACCGGGAGTGCCGCGACCGCCGGGCCGAGGTGCAGCGCAGCGAGCGCCGCATCCTTCAGCGTGAGGAATCCCTGGACAAAAAGCAGGACGCTCTGGAAAAGCGCGAGGACAGCCTGACCCAGAAGCAGGCTGACCTGCAAAAGCAGCAGGAAGATCTGGACGCGGGCGAACAAAAGCAGATGCAGGAGCTGGAGCGCATTGCCGGCATGACCCAGGACGAGGCCTGCCACATGCTGGTGACCCGCATCCAGAAGGACGCCTATCACGACGCCGCCGCCATGGTGCGGGAAATCGAAACCCGCGCTCGTGAGGAGGGCGAAAAGAAAGCCCGCAACATCATCGCCCTGGCCATTCAAAAGTGCGCCGCCGACCATGTGGCGGAAAGCACCGTATCCGTAATCAACCTGCCCAACGACGACATGAAGGGCCGCATCATCGGCCGTGAGGGCCGCAACATCCGCGCTCTGGAAACCGCTACCGGCGTTGACCTGATCATTGACGATACCCCCGAGGCGGTCATCGTGTCCGCCTTTGACCCCATTCGCCGTGAAATCGCCCGCATTGCCGTGGAGCGTTTGATCATGGACGGCCGCATCCACCCCGCCCGCATTGAGGAAATGGTGGAAAAGGCCCGTAAGGAAGTAGACAACCAAATCCGCGAGGCTGGCGAGCAGGCTGTGTTTGAAACCCATCAGCACGGCATTCACCATGAACTGGTCAAGCTGCTGGGCCGTTTGCGGTACCGTACCAGCTACGGGCAGAACGTGCTGAAGCACTCCATCGAGGTCAGCCATCTGGCCGGTATGATGGCCGCCGAGCTGGGCGCGGATGTGGCCCTGGCCAAGCGCGCCGGTTTGCTGCACGATATCGGCAAGGCCGTTGACCACGAGGCGGAAGGCACCCACGTAACCCTGGGCGCCGAGCTGGCCCGCAAGTATCACGAAAGTCCGGATGTGATTCACGCCATTCTGGCCCACCATAACGATGTGGAGCCCCAGACCATTGAAGCCGTGCTGGTGCAGGCCGCCGACGCCATTTCCGCCGCCCGCCCCGGCGCGCGCCGCGAGAGTCTGGAAAACTACATCAAGCGTTTGGAGAAGCTGGAGGAAATCGCCAATTCCTTCCCCGGTGTGGAAAAGTGCTTTGCCATCCAGTCCGGCCGCGAGGTGCGCATCATGGTCAAGCCCGAGGATATTACCGACGAGGGCACCCAGGTACTTGCCAAGGAAGTGGCCAAGCGCATCGAAAAGGAGCTGGAATACCCCGGCCAGATTCGCGTAAACGTGATTCGGGAAACCCGTTCCACCGAATACGCCAAGTAAGCCGTATCACAAAGGCGAGGGCAGGAATGTCCTCGCCTTTTTCATTGTCACCGTACATCTTCCCAGGAAAGGAAGCCATGGTACAGGGCCCGGTCCTTCTTCTGGCTCATAAAGTCCCGTATTTCCCCGGTTTGCGCGTCAATGGTCAGGCACGCGTATTCCAGACTGTAGCGTGCGTCGCCGGTTTCCTCCTGTCCATATTCCGGAAGCTCCTTCCGGGGGTTGCTCATGTACAGACAGCTTAGCTGCCATGCGGGAACTGCGTAAAAATGGTCCGTCTGGGTACGGCTGGAAACACAATCCGGGTCCTCGTAAAACAGGTAGCCAAATTCCAAATGGTAGATTTTGCGTATATGCCCGGCCAGAATTTCCCGTTCGGCTGCCTCAATGATTTTGGAAAAGCCGCACAGGGGCACATCGTCCGCTATGCGTTCTATGGGTTTCAGCATAGGCGCGCTGATATCGTACATATCCCGGTCAATGACCGATGCGTTCAGGCGAATGGTGGCGTTGCCTCTGGTTTTTTGATAAAAAGTGGCTCCCGCATGGTTCAGCAGGGGGATTCCGTTAACCTTCTGGTGAAAATAAATCATATATTCGCCCGGCGCTGCAATTTCCTTTGTCTTGGGATGAAAAAAGCGGAAGGTCGCCAGTTCATAGGGGTGCTCCAAATCCCAGTTGTCCACATCCAGACGCATAACGGACAGCGCTTCCCGGATAATATCGACAGTTTCCTGAAGGGTAAGGGAATTGCCCTGGGCATAAGCCCGGTTCCATTCCCGGGGATGGCCGATGCAGCCGTCGTTTTTCTTGTCCCGTTGTTGAGGAATGATCTCGATAAAGTCATCGGTCGCAAAGGCGAACACATTTTCCTCCGGGCGGACAATGAAGGTCAGCCCGGTTTCTTCCTCCGTAACCGCCGGTTCCGTGCGGGCAAAGGTCAGCCTTTCAATGGGAACCTGATGCACCTCCGGAATGACCGCCTCCACATCAGCAACGATGGTTCGCCCATAGGCCTCATAGGTTTGGCGCCACCCGGCCGCAGCCTGCTGCCTTACCTGGTCGATGGTATAGGATTCTTCCGCCCCGGCCCAGCTGTGAAGACAAAGGAATAAAAGCAGCAAAACAGTCAGTCGTTTTTTCATTCTTCCTACCTCCTGTCGCAACCATTTGGTTTTCTTCATACTATAAGACGCAAAAAATCCTCTTGAGGATTTGACCGCGGCAAATAAAAAAGGGGCGTCGGATGCACACGGCATCCAACGCCCTTTTCGGTCTCTTTGCCTTATTTTACAGCATCTGCATATATTCCACGGTATCGCCGTTAGCGGTGGTTACCATGAAGTAACGGCAGCCATTTTCCCAAAAGTCCAGATCCTGAATATCCTTTTTGATGTTCAGGCCCAGCCGCTTGGCCTCGGCGTAGGCCGCTTCAATGTCATCCACCCGGTAGGCCACATGGTCGATCAGCTTGGGATTGTTGATGACCGCTTCCCGGTCCGGTCCGCCCAGGAACTCGTACAGCTCCAGCATCACGTCGTCCTTGCGCACAAAGGCCACGTTTTCGGCAATTTCATGTCCCTTATACACCGTTTCGTAGGCCAGTTCAAAGCCCATGTTCTTGCAGTACCAGTCGATGGCTTCCTTGGTGCTTACCACCGGCATGCCAATATGCAAAAGGCCCTTGGTTTCAATCATGCTCCGTATCTCCTTCCATATTCACCCAGCGGTTTTCCGCCTGGGATTGATAACAGCTTTCCATCACCTGCTGAATATACGCGCTTTCCGCAAAGGACGGCGAGGACTGACGGCCTGCGGCCACATTCTCCAGGAAATTGTACATGCTGCCCGCGTGGGCCCGCAGGAAGCCGATGGCAAAACGCGGGTTGGGGAAATGTCCGCCGGGCTCGGGGTACTTTTGATGGCAGTCAATCCAGGTAAAGCCCGCTTCACCGCCCAAGGGCTGCTCCGGCCGGGTTGCGTCATAGAAGCGCAGGTAGCCCGGATTCATGGTGGAGAAGGACAGCGCGCCCTTTTCGCCATGAATGTCAAAGCGCAGTTCGTCCATCATGCCGGTAGCCACCTTGCTGACCAGAATTTTGCCGGTGCAGCCGCTTTTCATGGCAGCCAGGGTGATGGCGGTATCCTCCGCCTCCACGTTGACAATGGAGCCCTTGCCATCGGGACGCTGGGGGTAGACGATATCCGTAATGGTATACACATTCTGGTATTCGCCCAGCAGGTAATACATGACATCGTAGGCATGAGCGCCCAAATCCAGCAGCACACCGCCGCCGCCAAAGCTGCGGTTCTGCTTCCAGCTCAGGGGCTTGTTGGGGTCAATGCCGGAGGAATGCAGGTAATCGCACTGGTACAGGAAAATCTTGCCCAGGCGGCCCTCCTCAATCAGCTGCTTGGCCCGCATCACCGCCGGGTAAAAGCGCATCTGCAGCGCCACCTGGGTGGTCTGGTGAGGGTAATTGGGCAGCACGTCCAAAATTTCGCGGCTTTCCGCGGCGTTGGCGGTCAGCGGTTTGTCGCAGTACACATGCTTGCCCGCCTTCAGCGCCGCCAGCACCAGATCCTTATGGAACACGTTGGGCGTGCAAATGCTGACCACGTCAATCTTGGGGTCGTTGATAATCTGCATGGGGTCGGTGGTGGCATAGGCATAGCCCTGCATATCCCGGGCTTCCTCCGCGACGTGGGGGGTGGTATCGCAAATGCCTTCCAGGCGTACCGTAAAGGGCAGATTGGAATAATACAGAGGGATGGTCTTGTAGCTGTGGGTATGGGTTTTGCCCATGAAGCCGTAACCGATAACGCCCGCGTGTAGTTCTCTCATCGCGCACACTCCTTTATTCCTGAATGCCGGACCATTGCCTGCGAATAGGCTCCAGCGCTTTGTAAATGTTGTGGTACATGGTTTCCGACGCCTGATAGGCTTCGGACAGCTCCTTCCGGGGCTCAAAGCAGTCGCTCAGATGAATGACCTTGCGAACCGCGTCCTCCCGGTCCCGGTAGATGCCCACCGCGATACCGGACAGCAGCGCCGCGCCCTGGCACACGGCCTCCGACGATGTGGTGCGGTACACCGGCTTGCCGGAAACCGCCGCCCGCAGCGCCAGCGTAAAGTCGGACTTGGAGCCGCCGCCGCTGATATGCACCCGCTGATAATTCCCCAAGTGGGACAGCAGGCGGGTCATGGCGGCAAATTCGTAGGCGATGCTTTCGTAAATGGCCTTGTACAGCACCTCCGGACGGGTATTGGGGGTAATGCCCACCACCGTACCGGTCGCGCTGCGGTCATAATCCGGGTTGCAGGAGCCTACCAGGTGGGGCAGCACAAACACGCCGGTGGGCCTGTCCCCCAGCTGCTCCACGCTGGCGTCCAGCCGCGCGAACAATTCGCCCTTGCTGACGGACGCGCCGCTGTAACGCAGCATGTCCATCATCCAGTTCATGGTAAAGCCGGACGGGAAGAAGGCGTGGGAGATAAACTGGTCGTCAAACAGGTGGCAATAGGTGTTGATGCTGTTGGCAAAGGCAAAGTCGGAGGTATCCGCCGTGCCCGTCAGGATGGATACGCCCTCAAACGTGCCCGCCGCATCGCTGGCGGCTGTGGCGTCGGTAACGCCGCTGCCCAGAATGTTGCAGCACTGGTCATGGCCCGCGGCGGCCACGCCGGTGCCCTCGTTCAGGCCCAGCAGGGCGGCAATTCCCTTATCCAGCCTGCCAATCAACTGACCGGAGGAAACCGGCTCGCTCAATTTGGCGGCGTCAATGCCGGTTACCTTCAGCATATCGTCCGACCAGCAGCGCTTCTTTACGTCCATCAGCAGGGTGCGGCAGCACAGGCATTTGCTGGAATACGCGCCAAAGCCCAGGCGGGTCAGGATAAAATCCTCGCAGGAAAGAAATTTGGCGGTTTTGGCGTACAAATCCGGCTGGTTCTGGCGTACCCACATGATTTTGGTGCCGCCAAAGGTGGTATCCAGCGGCAGGCCGGTAATGTTGTAAATGCGCCGCCGCCCCAGCTCCCGCTCCATTTGGGCAATCTGCTCCCTGGCGCGGTTATCGCCGTTCATAATGGCCGGGCCTACGCAGTTTCCTTCCTTATCCACGGGAATAATGGTTTCGCCCTGGGAACTGACAGCCAGCGCCACCACGGGGTCCTCGTCCATCAGCGCCGATACGGTGCGAACGGTCTTTACAAACGCGTCCCAAAACACCTCTGCGTCTATTTCCATGCGGTCCGGCTGGGGCGTGCAGGGGGTATAGGATACGGAAGCCTGGGCCAGCACCTTGCCATCCTCGCGAAAGGCGACGCATTTGCAGTTGCTGGTGCCCAAATCAATGCCAAGTAAGCTCATGGTTGTCCTCCCAGTCGTGCCTTTGCTACCGCATTCGCCAGGTCCTCAGCCTGCAAATGCTGCACGGCGTATTGCTTGGCCGCAGGCGCGGAGATGCCATAGGCCGTAACCCCCATGCGCACATACGCGCAGGACAGGTTGTGTTCCATCAGATAAGCGCCCAGCATGGCCCCCAGCCCGGACGCCTGGTTGTGATCCTCCGCCGCCAGCACCAGCCCCGTGGCCGCCGCCTGACGAATTTTTTCCTCGTCCAGCGCCTTGGGGGCGGATACATTCAGCACGCCGCAGTCAATGCCCTGCCGGGCCAGCAGTTCCGCGGCCTCCAGGGCTTTATGGACCATTACGCCGTAGGCGACGATGGCCGCGTCCCTGCCCTGGCGCAGCCAATCGGCCTGCCCATATGCGAAGGACTCGTCCCCGCCGTAGAGGGGCTGCCCATGGGCATTGGTCAGCACAGGCAAAACCGACCGGGGAACCGCCAGAATGCCCGGCTTATCCGACGCGGCCAAATACCGCAGCGCCCGGTCCGTCTGGTTGGGGTCGGCGGGCAGAATCAGTTCAAAGCCCAGCAGAATATTGCTGAGGGCGATCGCGTCAATCAGCTGGTGCGACTTGCCGTCCTGCCCCACATCAACGCCGCAGTGGGTGGCAATGACCTTCAGAGGAATATGGTTCTGATCCAGCACCCGCAACTGGTTAATGGGCTCCATCAGCGCGAACATGCCAAAGTCCATAAAGAACGTGCGCAGGCCGCAGGCCGCCAGACCACCGGCGGCGGACATGGCGTTGTGTTCCTGAATGCCGCACTCCACCAGCGTGCCGGGGCGGACGTCATTCAGCCCGTCGATGCCCAGACCGGCGGCCAGGTCGCAATCCAGCACGCAAATGTCCTGATTCAGTGCGGCCAGTTCCTTCAGCACATTGGCGCAGGCCTTGCGGCCATCCACTTTGTCATCGGCCTGATAGGTATGGAAGGAACCGGCGTTCAGGGGCGCGGGCCTGGTAATGGGGTCAGCCATATGCGCGCCGCAGAAGGGGCGCAGCGGCAGCGTTACCGGCGGCAGCTCGGCCGCCTGACGGTCAAAATGCTCCATGGCCTGCTGAACCTGCTCCGGCGTCAGCAGCTTGCCATGATAGTGCCAGTCGTCCTCAATTGGGGGAATGCCTTTGCCCATCACGGTATGAGCCAAAATGCAGGTGGGCCGCAGGGCGTTTGCAGCCTCCGTCAGCGCGGCTCGAATCGCCTGCAGGTCGTGCCCGTCAATGTTGATAACATCCCAGTTGGCGGCACGAAAGCGCTGGGCCACATCCACATCCAGCACCTGGGCGGTTTGTCCGCTGGACTGCTGGCGGTTCATATCCACAATGGCGGTCAGGTTGTTCAGGTTGTACTTGCCTGCCAGCTCCATGGCCTCCTGAAGCTGGCCCTTGCTTTGCTCGCCGTCCCCCATGACCACATAGGTATGGGCTTGGGTAAAACCGCGCAGCTTTTGGGCCAGCGCTGTGCCGCAGCCCTGGCTGAGTCCCTGGCCCAGGCAGCCGTTGCACCACTCCACCCCCGGAGCCATATTATTGGGGTGACCCTCATAGACGCCGGGTTCCCGGCGGTACTTCGCAAACAATTCCTGGGTATCCACAAAACCAAAGGCGGCCAGCACGCAGTACAGCGCGGGCGACACATGGCCCATGCTGAGCACAATGCGGTCCCGGTTGGCGTCCCCCATGCGCTCGGGCGAAATATCGGCCGTGGCGTACAGCATCATCAATACGTCCATAATGGACATGGACCCGCCAATATGGCCCGATCCGGCATGGTCAATCAGCTGCACCGCCTGCCTGCGCAGGGCGACAGCCGCAGCCTGCCAGACTTCCAGGCTTCTTTCGGTTGGATTCATTCAAATCACTACCTTGTTTCAATTTCTTTAACGGCAGGAACAGACGGCAGCAGGTCGGCGATTTCCCCGGCAGTGGCCAAATCCCAGGCAAAGGCGCTGGCGCTGCCGGCAGCCACGGCAAACCGCAGAGACTGAGCCGGCGACAAGCCCTGCTGCCTGGCCGCCAGAAAGCCGGCCACCATGGAATCGCCCGCTCCGGTGGAATTGCGCAGCGTGCCCTGGGGCGTGCCGCAGGTGAAAACGCCGTCGCCGCACACCAGTATCGCGCCGTCGCCTCCCAGCGATATCAGCACCTGCTGAGCGCCCATCCGGCGCAGGGCCTGGCCTTCCTGAATCAGTTCCCGCTGGGTGGGCAGCGGACGGCCCGCCAGCTTTTCCAATTCGTCCCGGTTGGGCTTAATCAGCCAGGGCTTCATGGGCAGCACATTTCGCAAAAGGTCCCCCGCCGCGTCCACCACCACCCGCACGCCAGCGGGCGCAAGCCACTCCATGATGCGGCGGTACAAATCGTCGCCACATTCCGCAGGCGGCTTTCCGGACAGCACCAGCGTATCCTCGCTGCCCAGGCGGGAAAGCTGCTTCATCAGCCGTTCCATGGTCTCCGGCGAAATCGCCGGGCCATTGGCGTTTATCTCGGTTTCCGTATCGCTTTTCAGCTTTACATTGATGCGGGACACGCCCTCCGGAAGCATCAGCAGCTCCTGGCAAATGCCGTCCTGATCCAGTCTGCGGACGATTTCCTGTCCCACAAAGCCCGCAGCAAAGCCCAGGCAGCGGGTAGGAACGCCCAAACGGGTCAGCAGAATGGACACATTCACGCCCTTTCCGCCCACTGTCAGACGGGTCTGTTCGGCGCGATTGGTGGCTCCCGGCTGAATATGAGGCAGCCACAGCGCGTAATCCAGCGCGGGGGCAAAGGTGACGGTATCAATCATGCCGCCGTTCCCTCCTTAGCGATGCGCCTTGCGCTTGCGCAGCAGGTCCACATACACAGCCAGCAGAATCACCACGCCGCGGGCCACATACTGCCAGAAGGAGTTTACATGCAGCAGGTTCAGGCCGTTATTCAGCACGCCGATGACCAGAATGCCCAAAATCATGCCGCCGGGGGTACCCACGCCGCCGGACATGCTGGTGCCGCCCAAAACCGCGGCGGCCACCGCGTCCGTTTCGTAGCCCACGCCCACGGCGGGCTGACCGGAGGCCATGCCGCTGGCCAGCACAATACCGGCAAAGGCCGCCAGCAGGCCGCTGAACGCGTAAACAAAGATTTGTACCTTGTGAATGTTAATACCCGTAAACCGCGCGGCCTCCCGGTTGCCGCCAACGGCGTAAATCTCGCGGCCTATCTTGGCCTGGGTTAAAATCCAGAAGGTAATAAACAGCAAAATGATGGAGTAAAACACCGGGTAGGGAATGCCGAACAGGTAGCCCATGCGGATGCTTTCAAACGCGTCGTTGGACACACGGATGGGGTTGCCGTTGGCATACAGGTACGCCGCGCCGCGGCAAATGTTTTGCATGGCCAGGGTTACAATAAACGGCGGCATATCGGTGTAAGCGATAATCAGGCCGTTGCACAGGCCAAAGAACAGGCCCACGCCGCAGCCCAGCAGCACGGCCACCGCCACAGGCTGGCCAAAATCCATAATGGATTTGGCCGCAACGCAGCCGGACAGGGCGATGATGGCGCCGCCGGTCAGGTCAATGCCGCCCAGCAGAATGGCCATCATAATGCCGATGGTCAGGCAGACGTTGGTGGTAATCTGCCGCAGGATGTTGATGATGTTGCTGCTGGTGGCAAAGGTCTTGGTGGCTACGCTCAGGAATACGCACAGCACAGCCAGGCCGATCAGAATACCCATATTGCGGTGGGTATAGCTGACCACATTGCGCACCACGGGAATCCGCTCTGTTTTTTCCAGAAAGGTTTGTTTTTTCGGTTGGTTATGCATGGTTTTCCCCGCCCCCTGTCGCGTATTTCAGGATGAGCTCCTGGGTGGCCTCATCCTTTTCCAATACCTTGTTGATTTTTCCGCCGAACATGACCGCGATGTGGTCGCAGATATTCATGATCTCGTTTAATTCCGACGAGATGATTACAATGGCGATGCTCTGCTGGGCCAGCATATCGATGATCTTGTAGATATCCGCTTTCGCGCCCACGTCAATGCCTCTTGTGGGTTCGTCCAGGATCAGCACCTTGGGGCTGGCGGCCAGCCATTTGGCGATAACCACCTTTTGCTGGTTGCCGCCGGACAGCTGGCACACCAGCTTGTCCAGGGACGAGGTTTTGATGGACAGCATATCCACATACCGGTTCACAATGTCCCTGCTTTTTTTGCGGGACAGGCCCCTGGCGGAAATAAAATCGTTCAGGACCGCCAGGGTAGCGTTAAACTCTACCGAGTTATTCAGCACCAGGCCCTCGATTTTGCGGTTTTCCGGCACCATTACCAGGCCCATGGACTGGGCGGCGCGGGGCGACGGCTTTTCCATCTTCTGGCCGCACACATAAACCTCGCCGGAATCCATCGGGTCGATGCCCAAAATGGAGCGCATCAGCTCCGAACGGCCCGCACCCACGATGCCGCCAAAGCCCAGCACCTCGCCCTGGCGCACCTGGAAGCTGACGTCGTTCAAAACGCCCTTGCGGCACACATGGCGCACATCCAGCGCCACATCGCCAAACTGCCGCCTGGTAAAGGTGTAGTAGGATTCCAGCTTGGAACCTACCATCATGGAAATCAGGGTGTCGGCGTCGGTGGTCTGGGTATCGCAGGTGCCGATAAATCTGCCGTCCCGGATGACGGTAATACGGTCGGTAATGGTATATAGCTCCGCCATGCGGTGGGAAATATAAATCATACCCACGCCCTGCCGGCGCAGCCGGTTCATGATCCCGAACAGAATCTCTACCTCGGCCTCCGTCAGGGAGGAGGTGGGTTCGTCCATGACCAGAATTTTCGCGTTCATGGATAAGGCCTTGGCAATTTCCACCTGCTGCTGTTGGGCAATGCTCAGGCGGCTTACCATTGTAGTGGCCTGAATGGGCGTGCCCAGTCCGTCCAAAATGGCCTGGGTATCCGCGTTCATCTTGGCTTTATCAATGCGGCCCGAACGGGTTTTGGGCTCGCGGGTCAGGTATACGTTTTCGGCCACGGTCATATGGGGCACCAGCATCAGCTCCTGATGGATGATGGAAATGCCATACGCCTTGGCGGACATGACGTTATGAATATGGGCTTTTTCGCCGTTAATCAGGATTTTGCCCGCCTCCGGGCGGTAAATACCCCCGAGCACCTTAATCAGCGTGGATTTACCAGCGCCGTTTTCGCCCAGGATTCCATGCACCTCTCCGCTGCGCAGGTCAAAGTTCAAATCATCCAGAGCCTTTACCCCGGGAAACGATTTGCAGATGCCGCGCATAACCAACAATGGATGCTCTGACATAGGGATCCTCACTCTCGCAGGCCGCTGAAAAAGCGGCTAAAATGGAAAGGCTGCCTGCGCCGCCCCTTTGCAGCGCAGGCAGCAGTGGTTCAAAGGTTACTGCCAGCCTTCCAGGCTGTATTCGCCGATGTTGTCGCCGTTGATGATGAAGGACTCGATGTAGATCTTCTCATCAAAGGTTTCGCCAGCCAGTACTTTGTAAGCGGTTTCAATGGTCACCTTGCCGATGGTGGCGGGGGACTGAGCGCCGGTGCCTTCCATGGTGCCTTCAGCAACGCACTGCTTGGCCTCGGGAGAACCGTCAACGCCCCAAACCAGGATTTCGCCCTTCTTGCCCTGGGAAGCCACAGCCTGCACGCAGCCGATAGCCATGGGATCGTTCATGCCAAAGAAGGCGGCCAGATCGGGGTTGGCGATGATCAGGTCCTCGGCGATGGGCAGCGCCACACCGGTGTCGCCCTTACCGTTCAGACGGTCCACAACCACCACATGATCGCCCAGGGTGTCCAGCATGCCGTTGATGCGGGCGTCAGAGGCCACGTTGGAGGGGATGTCCAGGATGGCGATTTTGCTGCCGGCAGGCAGTTTTTCCAGCATGTCCTTGCCAACGGCAACGCCGGCGCTGTAGTTATCGGTAGCGATCAGCGCGTTGACCAGGTCCACGTCCACAACGTCGGTATCAAAGTTGATGACGGGAATGTTCTTTTCCTTGCACAGGGTCAGAACAGGCTTAATGGCGGCGGAATCGATGGGGCACAGCAGCAGGCAGTCGATGCCCTGAGCGATCATATCCTCGCACTGGGAAATCTGGGTCTGCAGATCGCTCTGGGGGTCGGAGGTGATCAGCACATCGCCGTTGGCTTCCACAACCTCGCGCACAGCCGCTTCAATCTCAGCGAAGAAGGGGTTGTTGTTGGTGGTTACGGTGAAGCCGAAGGTAACGGGCTTCTTTTCCTCGGCAGTGGCGGGAATGGCGCATACGCTGAGCAGCATAACCGCCAGCAGCAGCACGGACAGGAACTTTTTCATGAATCGTTTTCCTCCTTGGTTCTTTGATTTGAGAGACAATGCTAGCTTTTGCCGCAAGCCGTATTCCTTTGTCCATTCCACAGACTTTTGTCGTATGTGCAAAAAATCCATAAAATAGACCTCCCGCCATTTCTGGAAGGATTCAGTCAACAAGCTGTAAGCCTTAGCTGTGACCTTATTCTAGATGATTCTCGCTTTGATTACAATGCATTATTTTGATAAAAATATACACTTTTTTAACACACAAAAAAGACTTGATTCCTGTGCTTTTGCCTTGTTTTTACCAAATTGGTTTGCAAAATTTAGAAAATGCCGATTCGCTGATAAGTCCAAAATATCCGCCGTCTATCCATCTGCATAAGCGGCGGACATTTTAGACCAAAAGGGGCGCTTCCTGGTGAAAAACATATATATTGTCCCCTTTCTGTCCAAGAAAAGGCGTTTGTCACGATTTGGACCTTGTCTCCGCGCGGTATTGCCGGGGCGGAATGCCCACATCCCTGGTAAACTGCCGGGAAAAATACAGCTGATTTTCATAATGCAGGGCGGCGGCGATTTCCTTAATGGAATAGTTGCCCTCCGTCAGCATCCGTTTTGCCTGAGCCATTTTGACCTTAATAATGTATTTTACCGGCGCAATACCCATACGCCGCTGAAACAGCCGGGCGAAATAGGCGGGCGACAGGCCCAGTTCTTCCGCCACGCTGCTTACGGTAACAGGGGCTGCCAAAATATTATCATTAATATACTGCACCGCCCGTTCAACCTGGTCGTCCGCCGGGGCGCTGCTATCGGCCACCTCCAGCACGGTTCCCCGCCGCATATGCAGCAGCACGGCATACAGATAGGCGTTGAACAGGTCCTGGTCGTCATCCTGATAATTGCGCTGCAAGCGAAAAATTTCCGAGCACAAAAACTGAACCGCTCCATCATAATCGTGCAGCTTCAGCACCTGATGGTCCTCGCAAACGCCCTGCATAAAGCCACGGTCGCAAACAAAGTGCAGTTCATTGCTGCCATAGCTTTGCTCCTGGGAATAAAAAAAGCTGTGCTTTTGTTTGGGCGGCACCAGAACGAAGTCATTCACCTCGCAGGCAAGGACCAGATCGTTCAGGCGCAGACGGATGCTGCCGCTGGTGATATAATTCAGCTCATAAAAATCATGAGCGTGGGGCAAAAAATGGTCGGACGCCTTGCAGCGCTGCATTTCTATAAAGCTGACCGGCAAAATTGCCTCCCGGCTCATTTTTCATCCCCCCTTCCTTCCAAATATATCAGCAGATTCAATTGATTGTAACGTAGCGGCGCGCCGCCTGTCAAGCAAGGGGGCGGCATGGCAGCTCGGGCGGTTCCATGCATTTGAAATGAAATGAAGGTGGTAAAGGAAAACAAGAAAATGTCCAAGCCCTTATGTGATAAGGATTTGGGCATTCCATAGCCGGTAAAGAACCGTATTTTTGATAGAAATTGTTTAAGGGAGCGCATTGTTTTAGCGCAGCATCGGCACTCCGAGGCAAGCCGGAAGTTGTCACTCCAATTCTGTGCGAATGGTAAACTCCTTCGGAAGATTGAAAATCTGATTTTTCAAAAAGATTGGGTAGAAGTATTCGTTCTTCAATCTGTCAAACTCTAACCATTCGAATACATGTGTATGTTTACCTTCCATACGAATAAAGCTGTTTCCTCTTTCCGATAAATCTGTATTTGAGCTATCCATCAAAAAATATATACACAGCTCGTGATAACGAATACCATCCACTTCTTCGGTGAAAAACGCCTGATTGAGCCACAATGGGCGGGCAATCTTCAGCTTCACGCCAAGTTCTTCCCAAATTTCACGCACCACCGCCTGCTCAGCCGTTTCGCCCATCTTAACCCTTCCGCCCGGAAGGTAAAAGTAGGGGGAACGTTCATCGTGCATCGCCAGAATCCTGTTTTCCGAGATGATCATTGCACACGCTCGGTAATTAAACCTTTGGTTCTCCTGATTGAACGAAATATCCATACATTACCCTCCTCAAAGCATGATTTGCCATATTTTATTAAAGTTCTGCTATGTACAAAATAAAAAAGTCCACCGCAATTCTATCAAAATGCGGTAGACTTTTGGCGGAGAGTTAGGGATTTGAACCCTAGTACGGCTTACCACCGTAACACGATTTCCAGTCGTGGCCTTCTGGATGCCAGCGAACCTAGACAGCTAAACACTTACATCACCGAAACAGCATAAGCGCCCAAGGGCTGGACCTGGGCGGTGTAGGCCAGATGATCGGCGTACAGATCGGCGGTAAGCTGCATCTTGCTGTGACCCAGAACACATTGTAACACCTTGAGGGGGCAACCGGCAAGAATGGCCCCGGTGGCCATGCTGTGGCGCAGGCCGTGCAGGGTGACAGGCGGCAAACCGGCCCGGGCCAAAACGGCCATGTGATCACGGCGCAGACGGTCGGGTGTAACATCGCAGACCCAGCCGTGGTAGCTGCGGACCTGCTGGGCGGAACGGACGCGGGCCAATTCGGCGGCCACAGGGGCGGCCAGGGCGATGTCCCGGCGGCTTTTGTCGGTTTTCAGCGGGCAGGGCTGGCCATGGAGACGCTGACGGCGCACATGGAGGACCAGACGGTCCAAATCCAGATCGGCCCATTGCAGGCCCAATGCTTCCGAGCGGCGCAGGCCGCACAGGAGCATGACCAGCAGCAGGGCATAGCTGGGCGAGGCGGCGGCCTGAACCAGATAGGCGTGAATCTGCTGGGGGTCCAGGATAAGCGCCCTGGCGGGCTTGTGGGCCGGTTTGTCGCATAAATCCAAGGGATTGCGGGGGATAAGACCCAGCTTAACCGCCCGGGCCATGGCCGCGTGAAGCACCGCATAGGTGAGCTGGGCGGCCCTGGGATGCTGGCGGGCCTTCAGGTTGATGGCCCGCTGGATGGCCATGGGTGAAACCGCCGCCAAAGGCGCAGAGAGGACGGAAGGGGGGAGAACGGACAGGGCGCGGCGGTAACAGGCGGCAGTGGATGGAGCCTTGACGGGGATGATGTAGGTGTCAAGCCAGTCTTGCAGGTATGCGGACACCAGCATGTGTGTTGCCTCCCTATGCGATTATTCGTGTAGGTATATTTTAGCACGGAGGTTACACCCATGGAAGCCACAGTATATAGTGTGCAAGATACGTCAAATATCACAAGAATTGACTACAATCAACCGGAGAATGATAATAATAATTATAATAATACGCGTGCGCGCGCGCGCGTGATAAGAGACCGGGCGTTCACCCAGTCCAGGGCCGATTGTGACAGCCGGGTTTTGCCTCTGGTTGGGGAATACATTCAGGATGCCTATCAGGACGTGTTTAGACGGGCTGTACCCAAATGCATAGCCAGGTACATGGTGGACACAATGGACCGATACGGGGTAGACAGCGGCCTGTTTGTGGCCGCCATTGAATACACGGCAGGCGCGCCCCGGCCCAGTTGGAGCTATGCCCGGTACATGGTGGAGCTTGCCATAAGCCGTGGCTGCACAAACGCCGCGGCCTTTCACAAGCAATTTTACAGGGGAGGGCTTGACGATTTGCCTTACTAAACCCCGGCATGGTATAATAACCGGGTGATGCCAACCATTCGCCGAACACAGGAGGGCCCATGCGCAGACACCAGTACCACGGCCACAACTACCCCATGTACATACTGCCGGACGAACTGGCGGAGTACAAAGCCAAATGGTGGAGCATACGGCAGGCGGCCAACGCCTGGGGCGTACACCGCACCACGGCGGCCCGGCTGATACGGGCCATGCCCACAGCGTACCTGGCCCAGTATGTGCTTACCTGGAACCGAAAACGGGGCCTGCGGGCCCGGGTGTGCGTGCCGGTGGGCGTGCCCCGGCTGAAATGGCCGTGGCATGGGGGCAACCCTCACTTCCGGGAAAGCGAATACCAGCGGGAGCTGGCCCGGCGCAGGTGGCGGCGGGACCAGATGATGCCAACAGAACCTGATTGCCGAAACGCCAAATAGGAGTGAGCCCATGACCAACATAGAGACCTTGAACATGCTGGGGATGCCCAGCTATACCCTGCCGCAACAGCTGGCCGCCTTTGCGGTGGACTGGTGGCGGGTAAGCGACGCGGCCAGTCACTGGGAGGTGAGCTGGAGTACAGCCAAGCGGTACATTCTGGACCATCAGCAGGAATTGGGGGCTAGGCGGGTGTGTCTGGTCTGCGGCAAGGGAACCCAGACCCCTCTGTGCGTGCCAGCAGACACGGAATACCGGCCGCCCATGCGGGGCAATCCACGAATGCGGGACAGCGAATACCAGCGGGAGCTGGCCCGGCGCCGCTGGCAAAACGATGCCAACAGGTGCACACAACCCACGGTATAGCGGCACATTGCAGCAGCCCAGGCGCAAGCCTGGGCGATTCTTTTTTGTCGGCGCATCCCCTGCAGGGGATGTGCCAGCCCGAAGCCCCAGACCCCCGACAACCTCGCCGCTGATGAGCGGGCCCAAGACCAGAAACGGAAAAGGCGCACCCCTCCGCACAGCAGAACAGGCGGAGGGGTACGCCATCACAGAAGCAGCCATCCCGGCCCAAGCCAACCCCACCCACAC
>ERZ1026860.692-NODE-692-length-20399-cov-13.024823_pt1 | contig 20399 bp, 16 predicted proteins | sample MGYA00380160_ERZ1026860 | MGnify/ENA primary metagenome ERZ1026860 (study PRJEB33269, sample SAMEA4719796) | human gut metagenome | biome: human-associated habitat; feature: organic feature; material: feces | place: Cameroon | collected 2013-10 ... | reverse complement strand
TTTTAATATATCGTATTTTTTCATTATTTTCTCCAGCATCGTGCTTAATTATCTTATGAGTCGAATTATGCTGAAAAACAAAGAAAAAATAAAGCTGAAAAAACTTGTGTTAGCTTTATCGTTGCTTTTTAATATCGGCATGTTATTCTATTTTAAGTATTTGGATTTCTTTATCTCGAATATAAATGCTGTCTTTTCGGCTGATTTTGCACTTAGACACATTGTTTTGCCGCTCGGAATAAGCTTCTTTACTTTTCAGCAGCTTTCATTTGTTATCGATTCGTATAAGGGGAACATTCCGCTATATAATTTTTTTGATTATGCCATTTTCGTAACTTTTTTTCCTCAGCTTATTGCAGGCCCGATTGTTTTACACAACGAGATCGTTCCTCAGTTTGCCGACGAGACAAAAAAGGCTTTTGATTTTCGGAATTTTTCAAAAGGAATGTATGCAATGGCTTACGGACTTGCAAAAAAGGTTCTGATTGCAGATACGTTCGGCAGGGTAGTTGATGCCGCATATGCCGATACAGATTATTTTCTTAATTCGACAAACGGCATTTTTATAATAATGGCATACACATTCCAGATTTATTTTGATTTCAGCGGATATTGCGATATGTCAACGGGTCTCGGCTGGATGTTTAATATCGAGATTCCCATGAATTTCAATTCTCCGTACAGAGCTTTGGATGACTATGATTTTTGGAAAAGATGGCATATTACACTCACGAGATTTTTTACTCAATACATATATATTCCGCTGGGCGGCAACCGAAAGGGAAAAGCCAGAATGTATCTGAACACATTTATAGTTTTTGTTGTCAGCGGAATATGGCACGGCGCAAATTGGACCTTTATTCTTTGGGGTGTTGTTCACGGTGCTGCGGATATTTTTTCAAAAGCTCTTTCAAAACCGATTTCCAAAATCCCGAAAATTATAAGGTGGGTAATTACATTCGGATTTTTAAATGTGACATGGGTTATTTTCAGAGCGGATAACGTTCATCAATTTCTTTTTATTATGAAACGATTGTTGATGATGAATTTCAAACCGTTGGACGGTAATCTTGTTTCATTGCTGTATGATGATAATATGCAGTATATAGATTCGCTGTTTGGCTTACCGTGGCTAAAATATGCTTTCGGTATTGTGTTTATGGCTTTGGCTCTGTTTATGTGTGTGAAGTGCAAAAACACAAACGAAAAGCTGGAATGCTTTACCCCAAATAAGAGAAGCGGATTGGCAACGGTTGCTTTTATCGGTGTAAGCATATTATCATTTTCGGGGATCAGCTCTTTCCTTTATTTCAATTTTTAAGAAAGGATGTTTAATTTGAAGAAAAATATATTCAAACGATGGACGTTTCTTTCTGCATTTTTTATATTGCTGATACTTGTTGTTTCGATAACTGTAAATGTAATTATTGATCCGTTTTTTCAATATCATAAACCAATTAAAAATTTGAATTATGAATATGACAGCATAATGTACCAGGGAGCGGGAATAATAAAGAATTTTGATTACGAAACCTTAATTATCGGCTCGTCTTTGACTCAAAATATGCGCCCGACCTATGCCGAAAAACTGTTCCGATCAAAAACTGTGAAGGTTCCTCTTTGCGGAATAGGCTTCCCGTTTATTCTGGATGCCTGTAATTTAGCCTTAGAAAAGAACGAGAAATTGAAAAGTATAATTATGAATATCGACCCGACATTGTTCTTTAATGATTCGGAGGATGCAAGTTTTCCGAGCTATATGTATGATAACAACATCTTCAACGATGTGAATTATTTGCTTAACAAAAGCGTTTTATTTTCGGAAAATCTGAATGTTTTGAACAGGACGATAAGGAAAGCCGATCGGGCAAATACGGACGTAGCCTTCTCGAGCGAAAAAGACTTTTATTTTTCCGAGTATTCGGCTGTGCAATCGGCGTCAAATGATCCGATTGATTTCAAAGAAAAAGAGCTTTATGAAAAATTCAAATCGGGAGTAAGTTCGCTTGCAGATGTTGTGGAGAAAAACCCCGGCGTTGAATTCAGTTTCTTTATTCCGCCAAAATCGATTTTGGAGCTTAAAACCATGAGCTTCAATTCATACCTTGACTTCTATTGCAATATAATCAAAGAAACATTCGAAACGTTTTCTTCATATGATAATTGCAGAGTGTTTATGTTCCAGGACGACGAACAAACAGTCGAAAACCTTTATAATTATTGTGATACTCAGCATTTTTCCTCCAACGTTTCGGATAAGATTTTGGAAGATATTTGTAAAGGCGAAAATCTGTTGACAAAGGATAATTGCAACGATAGACTGGAAAAAATCAAGAAAATGGCAGTGAATTTTGATTATTCGGTTTTTGATATTGAAAAATCTTCGTTGAAAAGCTGTGATAATATAACAGGTTATATGGAGCTGCTTAAAGATGAAAGATATATTTACGCTGTTCGCAAGGTTGGCAAAACGTCCGCTGAAAACAGTTGCGATGTTTATTGCGGCGGTCGAGAGTATCGAGGCAAGGAAGTCATTTTTGATTTTTCTGACGGAAACAGAATTAAAATTGACGGAGTAACGTATTCCTACGGACACGACGGAATAAATTATGTTGTGTATGATAAAAAGCTTAATCGTGTCATTGATTCCGTTCGTTTTGATTCTTCAAGCGGGAAAGCATTTGAAAGACTGCAAAATCGCAGAAAAGACGGAAAATAATTGCATTCTTTATTGACAAAGAATTAACATAAAGGTATAATATTTCAGTAAAATATTTAAGGCGATAACGTATGTTGTAATCATGCGGTATTGCAAAAATTCTATCGGAGGTTTTATTATGGGTAGAGTATATAACTTTTCAGCAGGTCCGTCCATGCTTCCCGAGTCGGTTCTGAACAAGGCAGCCGCAGAGATGCTGGACTATGAGGGCACAGGCACATCCGTTATGGAGATGTCTCACCGTTCAAAGGCTTTCCAGGGAATCATTGATTCCGCAGAGGCTCTTGTCCGTGAGATTTACAAGGTTCCGGATAACTACAAGGTTCTTTTCCTTCAGGGCGGCGCATCAACTCAGTTCGCAGCTATTCCGCTCAACTTCATGAACGGCACAGGCAAGGCTGATTACATCATCACAGGCCGTTGGGCAAACCAGGCTTTCAAAGAGGCTAAGAAGTACGGCGATGTTGTTGCCGCAGCTTCATCGGAGGATAAGACATACACTTATATCCCCAAGACGACCCGTGAGAGCTTCCGTGATGATATTGACTATGTTTACTATTGCATGAACAATACGATTTACGGTACAACATTCAAGTATATCCCTGACACAGGCGATATTCCTCTTATTGCAGACGTTTCATCCTGCTTCTTCTCGGAGCCGCTTGATATTTCCAAGTTTGCAATGGTTTACGGCGGTGCTCAGAAGAATGTTGCTCCGGCAGGTCTTGTAATCGCTATCATCCGTGAAGATATGCTCGGTCATGCCCGTGATTACACACCGACAATGCTTGACTATAAGATTCACGCAGATAACGGTTCAATGTACAACACTCCGCCGTGCTACACAATTTATATGTGCAAGCTTGTTCTTGAGTGGATCAAGAGTATCGGCGGTCTTGACGCTATGAAGGCAAGAAACGAAGCTAAAGCTAAGATTCTTTACGATTACCTTGATTCAAGCAAGCTCTTCAAGGGCACTGTTGTTAAGGAGGATCGTTCTCTTATGAACGTTCCGTTCGTTATCGGCGACAAGGACATGGAAGCAAAGTTCATTGCCGAGGCAACAGAGGCAGGCTTCATCAACCTCAAGGGTCATAAGACCGTTGGCGGTATGAGAGCTTCTATCTACAACGCAATGCCGATCGAGGGCGTTGAAAAGCTCGTCGAGTTCATGAAGAAGTTCGAGGAAGCTAATTCATAAATAAAAACACACAGGCTGTTATCTTAAAGTCAGATGGCACAAAACAGTCTTCCCTTTGATGGGGAAGACTTGTGCCGCCTTTAACGGAACAGCCTTATTTTATAAAAGGAGACAGTTTTATGTATAATATTCTTACTCTCAATAAGATTGCTGCCTGCGGTACAGACCGTTTCGACGGAAAGTACGCTTGCTCGGACAGCTGTGAGAATCCGACCGCCGTTATGGTTCGTTCGGCTTCAATGCACGAGACAGTATTCGCTCCCGAAACTCTTGCAATCGCCCGTGCCGGTGCAGGCACCAACAATATCCCGGTTGACAAGTGTGCAGAGCAGGGAATCGTTGTTTTCAACACTCCCGGTGCAAATGCAAATGCCGTTAAGGAGCTTGTTATCTGCGGACTTCTTCTCGCTTCGAGAAAGGTTACCGCCGCTTATGACTGGTGCAAGGGCCTTAAGGGCGAGGGCGACAATGTCGGCAAGCTCGTTGAAAAAGGTAAGTCACAGTTCGCAGGCCCGGAAATCATGGGCAAAACCCTCGGCGTTATCGGCCTCGGCGCAATCGGCTTTAAGGTTGCTCAGGCTGCCGAAGCTCTCGGCATGAAAATTGTCGGCTACGACCCGTTCCTTTCGGAGGGCGTTAAGGCTGCTCTTTCGGCTGAGACAGAGGTTGTTGAGGACATCAACGACATCTTTAAAAAGAGTGATTACATAACAATTCACGTTCCTCTCAATGACGGAACTAAGGATACGGTCAACAAGGATACTCTTGCGCTTTGCAAGGACGGAGTAAGAATTCTCAACTTTGCCCGTGGCGGACTTGTAAACAGTGCAGACATGATTGCCGCACTCGAAAGCGGTAAGGCTGCTGCTTATGTTACAGATTTCCCGTCGGATGAGGTTATCGGCGTTGACGGTGTTGTCGTCATTCCGCATCTCGGCGCATCAACTCCCGAGAGTGAGGACAACTGTGCGGTTATGGCTGCGGATGAGCTTATCGCTTACATCGAAAAGGGCGAAATCGTTAACTCGGTAAATATGCCGAGAATGCCGCTCGATAAGGTTGACGGCGCAAGAACCTGCGTTATCCATAATGCTGATGCCGCAGACGCAGTTAAGGCTGTGCTCGGTGCAGACGCAAAGAGCGCAGTAAGAGGAGCATACGGCTACTCGGTTGTTGATGCCGAAGCAGATGTTGCCGCTCTTGAGGAAATTGACGGTGTTATCAGAGTAAGAGTTATAAAATAATTACAGTTTTTGATTTTTAACCGAAACAAGACTGCCGCATTTAGAAACAGTGCTAAATGCGGCAGTTAATTTTTATTTTTCAAGTTTTTGTGTTATCAAATCGGTTGCGGCACGGATCAGTGCTATCATTCCGAAAAGTATTGCGGCAGGGACGGTGAGTATGCCTATTGCGGCGAGCCCGCCGAAGAATACAAGCTTTGAAAAAATATGTTTCAGCTTTTTCATTTCGCATATTCCGAGGTCATTTCGACCGTTCCGATGAAGTTGTTGTAAATTATCATTGCATAGTTTCCGCCGCTGTCAAAATCGAATGTCTTTTCAAAATTTCCGTTCTCGTCAACGGAATAATCCTCAACGTAAGAATTCGTTCTGACACGAATTGAGGCGCCGCCGCTTTCTTTAAGAATTTTCACCTTGAGCTTGATTTTTCTGTCCTTGACCGATGCTCCGCCGAATACTACGTCACGTCCGTTCTCCGAAATGCAGGAGGAGGAATAGCTGCCGATGTAGGTGTCTTTGTCGATAAAATCTCTCTTGCCGATGAGCTTTGAACCTCTTGTTATCTGAGTGAGACTGATGACGTGAACTATGCTGTCAAAATCATCGACAATCTGCTGTGCCGACGGCTTCCTGACGACCTCGACTGCACCGAGAATGATAACGGCTGCTATAAAAATTGCAAGCAGTTTTTTCATTGTCAGTCCTCCTTTGCACCGCTTACTATCTTGTAATAGGCGCTTGAGGTGATTTTGTAAACAATCATATAGAACAGTGCGAATGCCGCAAAGCTAATCAGGATTGTCACGATGAAAAGATTAAGGTTTGTCAGGTTGAATAAAAGAAGAAGCTTTTTAATTATCGGTGCTGCGAAAGCAAGGTGCATTCCCGCAAAGATGAGGGGGAGGAAGAATACCGTCAGGAGCTGTGAATTGATGCTCTTTCGTATTTCGTTTTTTGTCATGCCGACCTTTTGCATGATTTCGAATCTCGACTGATCCTCGTAGCCCTCGGAAATCTGCTTGTAGTAGATTATGAGGACGGCGGCGAAGATGAATACGATGCTGAGAATGATTCCGAGTCCGAAAAGCCCGCCGTACAGGCCGAAGAAATCCAATCGGTTCTGCTCTCGGCTTTCAACAGTCGAGCGAAACATACGGTTCGATGTATCGGCTCTGTATTTTTCTATGTTTCCGTCCAGATAATTTGCGATATCCTTGGAAAGCTCAATTTGCTGCTGCGGAGAAACTCCTGCGTCAAAGCAATAATACCTGTGAAAGCTTATTCCGGTATTTTCAATTTTTTGAGCCGTGGTAGCATTATAAGTAAGTCCTTTTGTTGCATTGTCAATATCGTTTACGATCAGTGCCATTGTGGGAGTAACGGATATTGCCGCATTGGTATCAATAACAAATTCATCCGTCTGTTTGACTATTTTAAAGCTCTGTCCTCGATTAAAGGATATTACGTTTTTCCCATAGCGTGAATCGTTACGGTAATTATAGATAATTGCCTCATCGTCCTTTAGCGTGTAGCTTGTGCCCATGATTTTATTATAATCATCGACCGGGATGAATATGAATGAATAAACACTGCTGAAATCTCCGAGAGCTATATTGGAGAAGTTATCGATTCTGTTTATGTCCGTTTCAACCTTGCCATCGTCGGTTATCATTCCGCTGATCATGCCGCTGAGATACGTATAGGTGCCGGTTTCTTTAACACCGTGATTTTTGCATATGTTTTTAATGTCCGATATTATATTATCCATCTGCCCGTTTTTCTCAAGATCTGTATCAAGGGTCGAAATGTCAATGTTTATCTCCCTGGGATAACGGATTGCAAGAGCGTCCTCCTCGCCGAAATAAAGGCTTGTCGTTGATGAGATCATAACGAGAACCATTGTTGCGAGAATACAGATCGAAGCAAGGCCTGCACCGTTGCGCTTCATTCTGTAAGCCATTGAGGAAACGGATACAAAGTGGTTCGGTTTGTAGTAATATTTCTTGTTCTTCTGCAAAAGGCGGCAGAAAAGAACCGAGCCGGAAATCATGACGAGATACGTTCCGATGATAACCATAATGACGGCTACAAAGAAGAGCGTCAATGCCTGGAGCGGCTCTTTAATGCTGAGCGAAATGTAATAGGCACCGCCGAGAAGAAGAACACCGAGAATGCCGAGAAGCCGGTTGCCCTTGGGCGGCTTTTCACCTGTCTGTTCGCTCCTTACAAGCGAAATTGCACTTGAAAACCGAACCTGACGAAGTGAGTTGAAGAAAAGGAGAATGTTAATTACCGTAAAAATTATAGCACAAAGTCCTATGCCTTGGCTTGAAACCGTAAGGTCAAATGTTGCGTCACATTTTAACAAATTGAGAAATACAAGCTCGGCAAGCTTCGAGAAAGCGATACCTGCAGCAAGTCCTACGACGAGGGAAATAGCCGCTATTATGAGTGTTTCCCAGAAAAGTATTATGCCGAGATTGTGTTTGTCCATTCCGAGAATGTTGTAAAGACCGAATTCCTTTTTGCGCCGTTTGATAAGAAACGAGTTTGTGTAGAAAAGGAAGATGCAGGAGAAAATTGCGATGACCCATGAGCCGAGACCGAGAATTTCGGAGACTGTCGAGCTTTGCACTGCGTCCTTAATACTCTGTGAAAACTGTAGGAAAATAATGATATAGTACATCATTACCATGCCTATTGAAGTGAGAATATAGGGCAGGTACATTTTTTTATTCTTGCGAATGCCGTCAAAGGCAAGCTTGGGGTAAAATCCTTTTTTCATTATTTTTCACCGCCTGTCGCAAGCAGAGTAAGGGTATCCGAAATCTTCTGATAAAGCTGTTCGTCGGTATCCTTGCCTCTGTAAATCTGATGAAAAACCTCGCCGTCCTTAATGAAAAGGACTCTGTTCGCCGAGCTTGCCGCCTTGAGCGAGTGAGTAACCATAACGATGGTCTGACCGGTGCTGTTGATATCGGAGAAAAGGCGGAGCAATTCGTCCGTTGCTTTTGAATCAAGCGCACCCGTCGGCTCGTCGGCAAGGATAAGCTTCGGATTTGTGATTATTGCACGGGCAACTGCGGCTCTCTGCTTCTGACCGCCGGAAACCTCATAGGGATATTTCTTGAGAAGCGGAAGAATACCGAGCCTTTTTGCGACCGTTTCAAGCTTGCCGCTCATTTCCTTATAGTTCTTGCCTGCAAGAACAAGGGGAAGATAGATGTTGTCCTCAAGTGTGAATGTGTCAAGCAGGTTGAAATCCTGAAATACGAAACCGAGATTGTCACGGCGGAATGCAGCAACGTCTTTTTCTTTTATCTTGGAAAGATCCTTGCCGTCAAGAACAACGTTGCCGTTCGTCGGTTTATCAAGGGCCGCAAGAATGTTGAGAAGCGTTGTTTTACCCGATCCCGATTCACCCATGACGGCGACATATTCGCCCTCCTCGACGGTGAAGTTCACGTTCCTGAGTGCTTCGACCTTATTGCCGCCGAAGCGTGTTGAATAGATTTTTTTAAGTCCTCTGACTTCCAGAATACTCATTGTTTTGACCTCCAATCAATTTTCTGACGTTAGTATATCAGAAAAAAGGAACGTATCTCCATAGAATTATCTTACAAAACAGTGCTCAAATCTTACAGTTTTGTAAGAAGTGAAGTTTTTTCGGTGAGAAATTATATTTTTGCAAATTTTTCTTGGCTTCACTGTAGGGGCCCCAAGAATTTTCTTCTCAACTTGGGTCGATGTAGGCATCGACCCCTACGGAATGTTCTCTTACCACACTTTTGCAGAATTTTGCTTTTCTGTACCTCGTCGTAGGGTGCGATGCCCACATCGCACCTTTAAAATTTTGATGAAATTGTTTTCGAGGCAGACACCTAACTTGCCTCCCATGCATGGGAGGTTAAACAAGATCTTATCAGATTTTCAATAAAACCACAGTCAGCTCCCCTAAAAGGGAGCCAAGATAGAAATCTTACCGCAACACATCAAAAAACCGTACCGAGCCTTGCTTTTGACTTCGGTACGGTGATTTTTATTATTTTTTTGCCGACTGGGGAATGATATCGGGATAAAGAAGATCATGAATGTATTTATCCTCCTCGTCCCAGTTGAGGATAAGAACTTCCTTGCCGTCACGGGTTGAAAGCGGATAAGGAACATGGGGAATGATGTCCTCATGTATGCTCATCGAAAGATATTTCGGTGCCTTTGCAACCTGAGCGAGAAGCTCTGCCTTGGAAAAATTGGTTGTAACAAGCGGCAGAACAGTGTCAAGAAGGTCTACCATTGTAGAAACCGAGGATTTTCTGAGCTTTAAAGCGATAGCGTTGAGAACGGCTCTCTGTCTGCCGGTACGCTTACGGTCCGTGTCGATTGAACGAAGTCTTGAATAGTAAACCGCTTCATCTCCGTCAAGGCCGTATGTTCCGGCTGCCGAAACGCCGAGAACCTTGCCCGCTTCCGCCGCGGTCATTTCAATCGTAACTCCGCCGAGAGCGTCAACAATCTGGGCAAAGCCCGAGATGTCAACGGTGATGTATTTATCAATTCTTATCTTATAGTTCTGCTCAATTGTGTCAACAAGCAGGCTTGCTCCGCCGTAGGCATGAGCCGTGTTCAGTCGCTTGTTGCCGTGGTCGGGGATTGCGACATATGCCGCACGGGAGAGCGAAACCATGTTGATAACATTATTAATGGTGTTAATCGAGATAAGAATCATGGAGTCGGAACGGGGGAGATATGCACCCTGGAACATGACTGCTTCCTCGTCGCCGTAGTCAACGCCGACCAAAAGAATATTTACAATTCTGTCGTCGTACCAAATAACGTTGTTGGCAAGTCTTGCTCGAAGATCGGCATCGGCGTCCGCCTGATTATCAAAGTTCAGGGATTCTTCTTTGTCAAGGTTCGGGTTTGCCGTTCCCTGCGAATCGCCGTAATTGAGCTTGTTGAGGTAGGAGTATACGTATATTCCCGCTCCGCCTGCAAGTATTGCAAAAATAAGGATAATGGCGATAAACACCTTAAGACCCTTGCGCTTTTTCTTTTTTTCTTTTTTGAGATCGGCAGCGGTAAGCTTGTAGCTGTCGTCCTTGGGGTCGATAACCTGATATTTATTCTCTTCCATGAATTGAACCTCCATGCGATTTTTTATCATTATAAACTATTTTAAAAAGAAAATCAAATATTATTGCACATTTTGTTTATAAAGGTTATAATATAATAGTTATTATACGAAGATATACAATTGAGGTGACGTGAAAATATGAGCACTTTAAAGGATATGATTTTCGATCTTTCCGAAGCAAACGGAACTCCCGGAGCGGAAAGCGAAATATCAAATATAATTGAAAAATATGTATCAAAATTTGCCGATGTCAAAAAGGACAAATTCGGCAACGTGACAGCAGAAATGCCGGCAGGGGAGAAAACAATTCTTCTTGACGCCCATATGGACAGAATCGGAATGATTGTCACGGGTATTGAGGACGGTGGGTTCCTGCGTGTCGCAAAGTGCGGCGGGATGGACGCAAGAGTTCTTGCCGCTCAGGACGTTACAATTTGGGGCAAAGAGCCTGTTTACGGCGTTGTTACCTCGACTCCTCCGCATCTCTCAACTCCGGAGGACGCTAAGAAAGCCAAGGATTTTGATGCGATTCTCATTGATACGGGAATGACTAAGGAAGAAGCGGAGAAGCTTATTTCTCAGGGCGACAGAATAACCGTAAGATGCCCTCACGGCGAGATGGAAAACGGCAGAATATTCGGTGCCGCTCTCGACGACCGTGCAGGCTGTGCGGCGATAATCAGAGCCGCCGAGCTCGTCTCGAAAGAGAAGGAAAGACCAAGTGTGAAGCTTCTTTTCTCCGGTCAGGAGGAAACGGGCGGTGACGGTGCGATTACGGGCAGCTTTAATCTCGATGCCGATGAGTGCATTGCCGTTGATGTCAGCTTTGCCGATGCACCGGACATGCCGAGCGAAAAGTGCGGCAAACTCAATAAAGGCCCGATGATAGGCATTGCACCCGTGCTTGACTATAGGATAAGTCAAAAGCTCAAGGCTGTTGCCGAGGAAAAGAAAATTCCTTATCAGCTTGAATTGATGGGCGATTCGACAGGAACAAACGCCGACCATATCGCAATTTCAAAGGGCGGAATCAAAACGGGGCTTGTTTCAATCCCTCAGCGAAATATGCACACGGGCGTTGAAATTATTGCCGTTGACGACGTGGAAAATGCGGCGAAATTAATTGCGGAATACATTCTCGGAGGTGGTCTCAATGCTTGAACTTGTAAAGAAGCTTTCGCTTCTCAACGGAACCTCGGGCAGAGAGGACGACGTAAGAGAGTTTATTATAAATGAAATAAAGGACTGTGCCGAAAGCTATGAGGTTGACCCGCTCGGCAACCTTATTGTGTTCAAGAAAGGCAAGAAAACGCCGAAAAACAGGGTTATGCTCGATGCTCATATGGACGAGGTAGGATTCATGATAACAAGCATAAATTCCGACGGAACACTCGGCTTTGAGAGAATCGGCGGAATTGACAAGCGTGTTATGCTCGGCAGAGCTGTAACTGTCGGCGAAAAGAAAATAAACGGAGTTATCGGTCTCAAACCCATTCATATGACAAAGGGCGACGAAAAAATGACCATGCCCGAAAAAATGTATATTGACATCGGAGCTGATAATGCAGAGCAGGCCGCAAAGCTTGTTTCGCTCGGAGACTGTGCATATTTCAATTCCGATTTTGCGGTGTTCGGCGACGGCTTCATCAAGTGCAAGGCTCTTGACGACCGTGCAGGCTGTGCAATACTTATCAATATGATAAAATCAGACCTGCCTTATGATATGTATTTCAATTTTGCAACGGGCGAGGAGGTAGGCCTCGGCTCGGCGGGTACGGCGGCATACAGGGTTAATCCCGATTATGCGATAGTTGTTGAAACAACTACTGCGGCGGATCTTGCCGATGTGCCCGAGAACAAAAAGGTCTGCAAGCTCGGTGAGGGAGCGGTTATTTCGTTCATGGACAGACGCACGATTTATTCAAGAGAGCTTTTTGACAAAGCCTTCGAGCTTGCGAAGCGTGACGGAATCAAGGCACAGGTCAAGTCGGCGGTTGCGGGCGGCAACAATGCAGGCGTTATCCACAAGACGGCGGGCGGCATAAAGACCGTCACTGTTTCCATGCCGTGCCGCTACCTTCATTCGCCGTCATGCGTGCTGAAGGCGGAGGATATAACCGAGAGCGAACGCATTATCCGTGCGCTTGCCGAGGAGTTTGCAGATGCTTAAGGCAGTCGAAAAGGGCGATAATGATTTTGTCGAATTTTGTCGGCGTGATGTTTTCGGCACGAGGATCGCATGCCTTTATAATTGCTATTCGACGGACTACGACTTTGTAAAATTCTGGAAGCAGACTGACGATGACGGAAATATAATTTCCGCAGTCAGCAGAATTGACGGTGACGCAACGCTCAGTTCAACGGGCGAGAACGCCGAGGAGATTCATACATTCCTGAAAATTGTCGGCTTTCGCACCGTTCAATGCGAGAAAAGAATCACAGAACTGATGGGTGAGGAACCGTCGCTTGACGGCTACGTTGTCGAATACATTAAAAATCGAAATGATATAAAAGAAGTTCAGGCGGATAACATATTCCGTCCGAAGGAAATTTATGATATAATCAAATCGGCAAATCTGGTCGGAGTTGGGGATTATCTCCCGTGGCTTTCTGACACGACATTCAGAATAAACAGGGGAGTGACCTCGGCTTTGTCCGCTGTTGAAGACGGAAAAACCGTTGCATGTGCGATGAAGCTTTTCTCAACCGAGACGGCGGTGCTTCTCGGAGCGGTTGCGACCCGTCCCGAATACAGGGGCAGGGGGCTGGCAGGCGCACTTGTGACAAGGCTTGCCGAGAGTGAAAAAAATAAACGTGTCGAGCTTCTTTGCAAGCACGACAGTATAGTTGAATTTTATAAATCAATTGGATTTGAAGTGAAAAACGAATGGAGTATAATAACAGATGAACAATGAATTTTTTCAGGTGAGTGAAAAGGTGTCTTCTGCAGCGGATAAAGCACTGAAGAAGATTCAGACCTGTTTCGCAAAGACAGATGAAATCACCGAATACAATCAGCAAAAGGTTCTTTCCGCTTTTATTAAGAACGGAGTAAGCGAAGCTATGTTCGCAGAGAGTACGGGCTACGGCTACGGCGACAGGGGACGCGATGTGATAGACAGGGTTGCGGCGGACATTTTCTGTGCCGAGGATGCACTTGTCCGCCATAACTTCACCTGCGGTACACATACGCTGGCGGTTGCACTTTTCGGCATGCTCAGACCGGGCGATACAATGCTTTGTGCTACCGGACTCCCATATGACACGATTCATTCCGTTATCGGAATTGACGGTAAGGGCGACGGCTCGCTTGCCGATTACGGAGTTATATACAAGCAGGTTGACCTCAAAAACGAAAAGCCCGATTACGATGAGATAGCAAAGAGGGTAAAGGAGGAACAGCCGAAGCTTGTTTATATTCAGCGTTCAAGAGGTTATTCTCTGCGCCCGAGCCTTTCCTGTGAAGAAATAGCAAAGATAATTGAAATAGTTAAGGCAAACAGCAATGCCGACGTTATGGTTGACAACTGCTATGGAGAATTCACTCAAAAAATCGAGCCGACTCAGGTCGGAGCGGATATAATCGCAGGCTCACTTATCAAGAACGCAGGCGGCGGAATTGCAAAAACAGGCGGCTATGTAGCCGGTAGAGCGGATCTTGTCGAAAAGATTTCCTACAGGCTGACGACTCCGGGTCTCGGACGTGAGGTCGGTGCAACGCTCGGTCATTCCCGTGAGCTTTTTATGGGACTTTTCTTCGCTCCGCACACTGTAGGCGAAGCAATTAAATCCGCACGCTTTGCCGCTGCGCTTTTTGAGGAGTTTGGCTTCGGCACAACTCCGAAAAGCACAGATGACAGATTCGACATTGTTCAGAGCGTACTTCTTCGCAATGAAGAAAATCTGATAGCCTTCTGTCAAGGTATGCAGAAGGGTGCTCCGATCGACTCATTCGTAACACCGGAGCCGTGGGATATGCCCGGCTACGACAGCAAGGTTATTATGTCGGCAGGCGCATTCACAGGCGGCGCTTCAATCGAGCTTTCGGCAGACGCTCCGCTCAGAGAGCCGTTTGCCGTATATATGCAGGGCGGTCTTAATTTCCACAGTGCCAAGGTCGGCATAATGCTTGCCGCCGAAGAAATGGCAAAAAGAGGATTGATATAAATTGAAATACGACGGAATTTTTCCCGAAACACTTGCGCTCATGGCGCAGAACAGATTTGAAAACAGCAAGGCATTTTACGAGGAGCACAAGCAGGAGCTGAAGGACGGCTTCACCGTTCCGCTTCGTCAAATTGCAATGGCTCTCGGCAGCAAGGTCTTTGAGCTTGACGACATGATAGTTACCGACCCCGTCAGAATGGTGTCGAGAATCAGGCGTGACAACCGCTACACCAAGGATAAATCGCTGTACCGTGACCATCTTTGGGTAATGTTCATGAGAAACAAGCATGAATGGGTGAATTACCCTTGTATGTGGTTCGAGGTCAATCAGGATTGCTGGGGCTACGGAGTCGGCACATACTACGCCGACGCTCAGTTCTGGGAGCTTTACAGAAAGGCTCTTATCGAGCACCCCGAGGAATTTCTTCATGCTGTTCACCGTGCGGAAAAGATTGGTACTGCTCGTTTGAATGACTACTATAAAAAGAAAAAGCCGGGTGAGCCTGTTCCGGAGGTTGAACCCTATTACAATATGAAATCAATAGGCTATATGGCGGTCAGAACGGATTTTAAAACTCTTCAAAGTGAAAAAGTTATTGATGAAGTCGGCAAGGCTTTCGACGAATACGCCGAGCTTTATCTTTTCTTAAAGGGTATATCAGATGAAAGGACGATGTTAAAATGAATTTCAAGGGCTTCAAAAGCGGCACGGATATCCGCGGCTACGGTGCAGAGCAGTTCAGCGATGAGCCGCTCTATCTCAGCGATGAATTTGTAATGGCTGTTGCCGAAAGTTTCGCCAACTGGCTCGGTGCAAGGACTGGAAAATACACAAATGAGATTACAGTTTCAATCGGACGTGATTCCCGTGTTTCCGGACCGAGAATAATGGCGGCGGCGATCACCGCGCTGACTGCAAAGGGCGTTAAGGTCTATAGCTGCGGTCTTGCCTCAACTCCTGCCATGTTCATGTCGACGCTTGACCTTAAATGCGACGGTGCAATTCAGATAACGGCAAGCCATCACCCGTGGGAGAGAAACGGCCTTAAATTTTTCACTCCCGACGGTGGTCTCGAGGGCGAAAACATTGCCGAGCTTCTCAGTATGGCTGAGAAAATCTATGGCAAATCCTATCGGGCAGAACCGTCACTCTGCGTTGAAAACGATTATATGAAAACCTATTGCTCGCATCTGCAAGAGATGATAAAGAAGGGCGTCAATGCAGAGAACTACAACAAACCGCTTGAAGGTTTCAAGATTATCGTTGACGCAGGCAACGGCGTCGGCGGCTTCTATGCGACCGATGTTCTCGCTCCGCTCGGTGCCGATATTGAGGGCAGCCAGTTCCTCGATCCCGACGGAATGTTCCCGAACCATATACCCAATCCCGAAAATGCCGAAGCTATGGACTCTGTCTCAAAGGCAACGGTTGAGAGCCATGCAGACCTCGGAATAATTTTTGATACCGACGTTGACAGAGCGGGCTGCGTTGAGAATAACGGCGAGGAAATTAACCGTAACCGTCTTGTTGCGCTTGCTTCTTACATAGCTCTTGAGGGTCACGACGGCGGCGTTATCGTTACCGATTCCGTAACCTCGGACGGACTGAAAGAATACATAGAGTCGATCGGCGGCGAGCATTATCGCTTCAAGAGAGGCTACAGAAACGTTATAAACAAGCAGATTGAGTTGAACAAGGCAGGCAAGTTCTGCCCCCTTGCTATGGAGACCTCGGGTCATGCGGCGTTCAAGGAAAATTATTACCTTGACGACGGTGCATATCTCATGACAAAGATCGTAATTCTGCTTGCGAGAGATAAGTCGGGCGAAGCGATAAAGAGTATTCTTGCTCCGCTCAAGCAGCCCGTTGAAGCTAAGGAGCTTCGTTTTTCAATCAAGTGTGACGATTTCAGAGCATACGGCGAGAAGATAATCGAGGAGCTTGAAAAGTATTATTCGGGCAAGGACGGCTGGACGATTGCCGACGATAACCGTGAGGGCATGAGAATTTCCGCCGATAAGGAAAACGGAAACGGCTGGCTCCTTCTTCGTCTGAGTGTGCATGATCCCGTTATGCCGTTTAATATGGAGAGCAACGAAAAGGGCGGAGTAAAGAAAATCGCAGTGAGTTTTTACGAGTTCATAAAGCAGTTTGACAAGCTTGATATCAGCCCGATAGAAGGCTTCCTTTCGGAATGATATAATAAAAAAGAAAAGGATGATAAAAATGGCAAAGTACAATTATAAGGGTCCCGAGGAGTTCAGACCTATCAGTCCATGGGCATATTTCGGCTATTCTGTTCTTTTTACGGTTCCGTTGATTGGACTGATTGTGAACATCGTGCTTTGCTTTGATAATACAAATATCAATAAGCGCAATTTTGCCCGTGCTTTTTGGTGCATATATGTTGTCGTCGTTATAGCTGTTGTGATTGTGATTGCTTTCGGTGGACCCGAACAGTCGGTGGAAGAATACATTGCTGAATTGAACAAATAACAGAAAAAACGCAGGACGTTTGATGCGCCCTGCGTTTTTGATCTCTTATTCCATCGAGGTACCGACCTCAAGCTCTCTCTTGTCCCTAAAAAGCATTGAAATGCACCAGATGCCGGCGAGTGCGACAATCGTAAAAATGATTCTGCTAACGATTGCGTCCTGACCGCCGAAAATCCAGCCGACGATATCAAACTTAAAAAGTCCGATTGAGCCCCAGTTGATAGCTCCGATGATGACCAATATCAATGAGATCTTATCTATCATTTCTTCATCTCCTAAATGTTTCTCGACAGTAGCATTTCACGATTATAAGAGAATATTCTTATAATTATAATATTTTTATTGAATTTGTCATATATTTTCAAAATTTATGATTGTATATGCTTAAAAAGTGACAAATAGATATAATCTCTATTGACTATCCACAATAAAAATGCTATAATCACAATAACCGGAATACTCTCATTTATAAGGAGGAGTTTTAATGAAGAAAGTTCATCGAACGTGCAAAAAAGCGTTATCTGTCATTCTGGCTTTGACGCTTATGCTGACCACCTTTATTTGCTTTGATATTGGAGCACTTTTCGGCTCTGCTGTTGACGCAAGCTCGGCAATCACGGTATCTGACAACAGTGCTTCCAATGTGTATTTTTATGCCCCGGAGCAAATATATCTTGAGCCTAAGATTACAGGATATACAACCCAGGACAAATACAATTATCAGTGGTTTGTTGACTCAACGGTAAATAACTCAACAAAACTGCAGACGCTCAGAACAGGTGAAAATTCTACCGGTAATTTTTACTTCTATTATGAGAATGCCAGCTCGGTTACTGTATCGTACAAATATCTTACGAACAGCATGACCGATATGACCGCTTATACTCAGACGAGCCAGACCTCATCGGGCGACTACGCAAATGCGAATTGTAACATCAAGCTTGCTGAGTATGGCACACCGCTCAGAGCCTATAACACAAGCGGTACTGCGTCATACATCTATTATACCAAGGCGGGCAACAAGATTGATACAACGATCACGAGAGAAAGCGTTTCTCCCTATCTTGCCGCCAAAACAAAGGGATATTATATTGAGTGGAAGGCAACATTTGTCGATAAGCTCGACGGTCAGACCAAGGTTGCTTACGCTTATACATATGTTTATAAGCCGTACCTTCAGCCCGTAGGTACAGCCATCAATACCAATAACTACCGCGGAAATAATTCCTACGGATATGATATTTCATGGATTTCGGGTATTCATTCATTTAATACCTCAAGTACAAAAGCTACTCATTCCCCCAACTCGACAAACGGCGGAAAGAGTCTTGTTACTTTTTCTTCATCAAATCCCAAGGGCGTTCAGCTCGGCGCGGCAGGCACAAGGCTTTATGCTCAGTTTGCAACTCAGGTTGTTTCAAACGGTAACTTCTTCTATACCGGAATGAACAATGAATCCGCATATAACTGGGTCAACGGTGACGGCAGTCCGTACCTTAAGGCTAAGTCCTTCCACTTCGTTGAGAATAAGATAGATTCAAGCTCAAAGGATGTTTCACAGTATACTCTTGCAACGTCTCCCGAGGCATATCTTACGGTAGACGTCAGCCGTTATCACAACCTCAGCAATGTCCCGAACCTTTCGGCAGGTCTCATGGTTACAAGTGACGAAGGCTCGGATAACGGCGCATGGTATGTTGCCGACGGTACAGGCAAGGTGGATTCTTCTGATGAAATCATTGATCTTAACCACAATAATGATACTCCGGCAAGAACTCTTTATAACAACTACAAGACCTATATGGCTAATCAGGGCGACTTTGATAACAGAGGATCTTATGAGGGCGAAGGCGTTAAGTACAACGGACCCGTTGTTATTCCGATCTCGACCACAAACGGAAATGTTACATATAAGGTCAGAGCAGGTTATCATAACTATCAGAGCAAGGACAGAGTAACGTGTATCGGCGTTATGCCTCTTGTCGTTACTCAGACCAATAAGGAAACGCTTCGTGACGCAATGAACCATGCCACGAATATCGTTGCAAAGTACGGTCTCAAGCCGGACGGCACAAGCATTTACTACAATTCGTCAAATGCAAACTGGACAAAGTTTGTTAACCTTTACAAGGTTGCAGGAAAGATGCTTGCAAAGCTTGATCTTGCATCGACAACATCCGTTTCGGGCTACACGCTTTCAACGGCTGTTTCAAACCTCAACAGTGCAATCGCAGCTATCGAGTCGGAAGCAAAGATCACATCAACGGCAACTGCTCGCTTCCTCGCACTCAGCAAGACGGCAAACGGCTACAAGCTCATCAATGTTCAGGACGTAGAGAGCAACTCAAACGTTGCAGACGTTACAAAGAGCTTTGCATACGGACAGAACGTTAAGTTCTCGGCTGTTGATTTCGCAGGCTATGATTATGTAGGTGCAAGTGCCGGTCTCAAGGCAGTTGATACCGAAACCGGTGAGGATTATTCATCGCTTATCACGACTGCCGACAGAACAATCAATGTAAACTTTGCAAATTCAACTTCAAATGTTCAGTACACCTTCCTTTACATTCAGAAGGAGTATTCGACAATTGTAGATACAAGAGGCGGAGATTTTAACTATCTCAATATCATAAACTCTAACTTCCCGTCAATCGGCGGAATGGGTTATCCGACCTATGCGGCAGACATGGCTGTTGAGACCGACCTTAACTATGAGGTAAGCGGAAACAATGTAACAGCATGGACAACGGAGAGCACAACTCTTGCAAAGTACCAGTTCCTTCCGTATGTTGCAGAGATCGAAGCATCAACAGCATATACGCTTAAGTATAAGGTAACGGGTACGGATGCAGCCAATGTAAGATTTGCGATTTACGGAGCAAACTTCACAGGCGGCAACGGAGACACAACGTCATATTATCAGTTTGACGGAGCCGATTCCGTAATCACAACAAATGCGGTTGATTCGGGCAAGGCATACATCAGAATGGAGCTTCTCGGCGACGCAAGAAACGGCAAGAAGGTAATGATCAGCGATCTTTGCCTCACAAAGGCAGACAGAAATGAGCTTTATCTCAATCCGACAGCCGAGTATCCGACAAACTTCGTAGCAACATCGGCCGATAAGACAGGCATGAGCTACACAGCAACAGGTACATCTAAGCTTGTTGTAACATCTCAGTACAACAGCAGCACATATGACCAGAAGCAGCTGCTTCCGTATTATGTTGTACTTAAGCCAAACAACACATATATATTCAGCTTTGATGTAGAAGGCGTTGACGCATCAAAGGTAAGTTTCGAGCTTGTTAACAGCTCCTTCACAGGCGGTAACGGCTCGGCTCCGACTACATATTCTCTTCCGTCAAGCGGTTCGAGAATCGTCGTAGGCACAGCGGATGACGGAGCGGCACAGCTTAAGGTAAGCTATGCGGCAG
>ERZ1026860.691-NODE-691-length-20433-cov-6.439592_pt1 | contig 20433 bp, 14 predicted proteins | sample MGYA00380160_ERZ1026860 | MGnify/ENA primary metagenome ERZ1026860 (study PRJEB33269, sample SAMEA4719796) | human gut metagenome | biome: human-associated habitat; feature: organic feature; material: feces | place: Cameroon | collected 2013-10 ... | reverse complement strand
CATTTAATTTTCTAACTAATATATCCAATTTGAACTGCCACCCTGTAAAATCACAGACAAACAGCAGCTAAAACAATATCAGTCGTCCCGTCTGCGTCCGTTTGTGATAAGTATTATACGAAGGAGCTGTAAAATAGCAGCCGCCGCACTGGCTACATAGGTAAGTGCCGCTGACTTGAGCACCCTTCTTGTGTACTTAAGCTCGTCATCTGCAAGTATGCCCTGTGTACGAAGCATGACAAGCGCACGTCTTGAAGCATCAAACTCTACCGGCAATGTCACGAGCTGGAAAAGCACTGCTGCCGAAAACAACAATATGCCTATATCAATAATAAGCCCTGATGAGCGTGTATTAAAGAACAAGCCAATAAGAATGACCGGCCATGCAAGCATGGAGCCAAAATTAGCTATAGGCACAAGTGCACTCCTGATTGAAAGAGGAGCATAGCTTTTTGCATGCTGTATAGCGTGTCCACACTCATGGGCTGCTACGCCAAGTGCTGCGACCGATGTGGCATTGTACACAGGATCAGATAAATTCACTGTTTTGGTGCGCGGATCATAGTGGTCCGTCAGACTGCCGGACACATGACGCACCTGCACATCATATATGCCTGCCGCCTGAAGCACTCTCTGAGCTACCTGTGCTCCATTCATGCCTGACATGCTTCTTAGCTGCGAGTATTTATTAAATGTGCCTTTAACTTTTGCCGATGCAATCATACATATCACTGCACCTATAACAACGAGTATATATGTCGGATCCCAGTAATAATATCCCATGTATCATCTCTCCTTGCTGCTTATTATAATGCGTGTAGTAGTTTGTCAATAGTTACTTATAATGAATAACTATAATGTGAAGAACGAGCCCTCTTCCACATGACAGCCTCTCAAAAATGAGCCTGTATCCATGCGCTTCTTGCCCTGGAGCTGTACCTCTACTAAAGATAATGCTCCTTTTCCTGTCTGTACATACATATCATTTTTTCCGATATGATAAATACAGCCCGGCTCATAATCATCGCTGCCGTCAATCACCTTTGCACTCCACACCTTAAATGTCTTACCGTTTAGGTGGGTGTATGCGCTCGGCCATGGATTAAGCCCCCTTATAAGCCTCTCAATCTCAACAGCCGGCTTTGTCCAGTCGATAAAGCCAAGCTCCTTACTGATCATTGATGTATGTGTGGCCTCCTCGCTGTTTTGAGGAGTATACTCTGCAGTGCCATCCTCTATCATCTTCATGGTCTCCACACACAGCTTTGCTCCCTCTGCTGAGAGCTTATCAAACAGGCTGCCACCAGTCTCATCAGGTGCGAGTCTGACTGTACTCTTTGCAATCATATCGCCGGTATCGACGCCCTCATCCATCCTCATGGTAGTGACACCTGTAAACTCGTCACCGTTAATCACAGCCCACTGGATAGGAGCCGCACCTCTGTACTTTGGCAAAAGTGAAGCATGCACATTGATACAGCCGTATCGAGGCATATCAAGAATACTCTTTGACAGAATCTGTCCAAAAGCAACCACAATTATTATATCTGCATTAAACTTTCTGAGATATTCTATATTAGCAGTCTCTCTTATTTTAACCGGCTGGAATACCTCAATACCGTGCGAAAGCGCACACTCCTTGACAGGTGTATACTGCATTGTCTTGCCGCGGCCCTTTGGCTTGTCCGGCTGTGTGACAACCAGTGCCACCTCGTGCCCTGCCTCTATAATTGCCTCAAGTGTTCCCACCGAAAAGTCCGGTGTTCCCATGAAAATTACTCTCATCTTACTGCCTCCCAGATATTTTCCAAGCTCAGATAACAAATGTCATCCTAATGATTACTCCTGTGTATCCTCATATGTCACATCGTGAAGTGCTCCCTCAACCTTCTCCACATAGAGATGTCCGTCGAGATGGTCAAGCTCGTGGCAGATACATCTGGCCAAAAGCTCTTCTCCCTCTATCTCATACTCATTCATATCCTCGCCCATGAAGCGAGCCTTTACATAATTCGGGCGTGTCACCTGTCCGGCCTTTCCCGGTATTGAAAGACAGCCCTCATCGCCGGTCTGCTCTCCGTCAGACTCGATAATTTCAGGATTAATCATCACGATTGGACCCTCGCCCACATCGATAACAACGATCCTCTTTAATATGCCAACCTGTGGTGCGGCAAGTCCTACACCATTAGCCTCATACATAGTCTCAAGCATATCATCAATAAGTGTTACTATCTTTGGAGTCACCTCCGTAACCTCTCTGCAGACCTTGCCAAGTACAGGGTCTCCCTCCAATCTAATAGTTCTAAGTGCCATAATTTCCTCCTTCTATATCTATCAAAATCCACTCATCGGATTGAAATCAAATGAGATATTAGCATGTTTCATTGCCGTATCAGCTTTCACAGCCTGCTCTATGCCATCCTTTATGGAAATAAGCGCCGAATAGTCAGATGTCTTCATGTAAATCACCTTGCGGTATATGTCATTTACCTTGGCGATGGTCGCATCCGCAGGACCGATGAGCTGAATCCGATGCCTATCATCCGGGCTGTGATTTTCATCTGCATGCGATATCATCTGCGACGCTATATCGTACACTTGCTGTGCCATGCTGCCGCACTCACTCTCATCAGGTGATGTGACATGGACTAAAAGCATATTCCATACAGGTGGATAGTTCATAAGCCTCCTGTACTCTATCTCCTTATCGTAAAAAGCCTCATAATCCTGCTCTTTGGCAGTCCGGATGGCATAGTGGTCAGGGTCGTAGGTCTGGATAACCACATTGCCCGGAAGCTTTCCTCTGCCAGCGCGCCCTGCCGCCTGGGTCAGCAGAGCAAAGGTGCGCTCCGCCGCATGAAAATCATTCACATGCAGTGACATATCCGCCGCCAGCACACCAACCAGCGTGACATTTGAAAAATCATGTCCCTTTACAATCATCTGCGTACCGATAAGTATATCGGCCTCATGATTGGAAAATGCCTGCAGAATCTTCTCATACGCATCCTTCGCCCTCGTGGTGTCATAATCCATGCGCAGTATACGCGCCTGTGGAAAACGCTTTGCCACCATCGCTTCTATCTTCTGTGTGCCGGCCTTAAAGCCGCTAATGTACTTCGAGCCACAGCTTGGGCACACCTTCGGCACCGGCTGTCTGTAGCCGCAGTAGTGACAGACCATCACTCCGCCGCTATGTTCACTGAGTGATACATCGCAATGAGGACATTTTACCACAAAACCGCACGCTCTGCACGACATAAATGCCGATTTACCCCTTCTATTTAAAAAAAGCATGGTCTGCTGGCCATTTAGAAGCCGCTCCTCCATAAGTTCCTGAAGCCTGGTGGAAAGAATCGAGCGGTTTCCCTCACGAAGCTCCTGCCTCAAATCGACAACCTCACACTTTGGAAGAGGTCTGTCATCCACACGCTTATCCAGTTCCAAAAGCCTGTAAACGCCTGTCTTCGCCTTGTAATAGCTATCCACCGACGGTGTTGCAGAGCCAAGTACCACAATAGCATCGGACATGCGCGCGTACTCTATCGCCACCTCCCTGGCGTGATAGCGCGGCACCGACTCGCTCTTGTATGAATTCTCGTGCTCTTCATCTATTATGATAAGTCCTAAATTTGAAAAAGGTGTGAACAGCGCCGACCGCGGGCCAATCATGATGTCAATATCACCATTCTTAGCTCTCTCAAACTGGTCATAACGCTCACCATTTGAAAGTCTTGAATTGATTATCGAAACCCTGTTCCCAAATCTGGCAAAAAAACGCATCACGGTCTGGTAAGTGAGGGCAATCTCTGGAATCAGCACAATCGCCTGACGAGCGGACTGTATACAGTGTGCGATAAGCTCCATGTACACCTCTGTCTTGCCGCTTCCGGTGACACCCTTAATCAGATAAGTATTTCTAAGGCCGGCGGCAATGTCGCCTTCTATCGCATCAACCACACTCTGCTGCGCAGCATTCAGTACCTTATCATAGGTGTCAACACTCATATGCTCCACAGGATTTCTGTAGCCGGTCTGTGTGATGACCTCGATAAAGCCGCTCTGCTCAAGCGCTCTTATAGTGGCAGCCGACACCGACAGCTTGCCTGTCACAAAGGAATACTCAAGGCGCGCCCCCTCATCAGCATCAATCAGCGCACGAAACAGCCTGGCCTTTGCCTTTTGTTTTTTTGCCTCGCAAAGCGCAAGCTGCGCCCTTGCCTTTACCTTGTCTATCTTCAGTACAATACTGCGGCTCACCTGCTCCTTAGCCTGCTTCTTTACAGGTATAACAGTCTTAAGCGCCTGATTCATGGTAGAGCCGTAATTGCGCCGTATCCATGCCGCAAGCGCGATGAGCTTTGCCTCCACAGCCACAGAGTCTGCCTTTATCCCGATAAGAGGCTTTGTCCTTGCCGGGTCGTACTCAGACTCATCCGTGACCTCAATCACATAGCCTGTGATAGTGCGGCTGCCAAATGGAATATCCACGCACACACCCGGACGGATATCACATAAAAGCTCATCCGGGATGCTGTACTGAAAAGTCTTATCCAGTTTTTCGTGGGATATATCCACAATCACGTTGGCATACATAACTGATACTATTTAACTCCTTCGTATTTCTCCTCGCAGTACTTGCAGCGGTAAACTTCGTTTTCCTCATCGGAAAGCACAAAAATCTGATCAAGCTCCTGCTCAATTGAAGTGATGCATCTTGGGTTTTTGCACTTGATGACATTTTTCACCTGATGAGGCAGCTTAAGCTCCATCTTGTCCACAATCTTGTCACCCTTTATCACATTTACAGTGATATTGTGGTCGATAAATCCAAGGATATCGAGATCTAACGACTCTATCGGACACTCTACCTTGATGATATCCTTCTTGCCCATCTTGCTGCTCTTTGCATTCTTTATGATTGCAACTGTGCAGTCGAGCTTGTCAAGCTTTAAATCCCTGTAAATCTGAAGACTCATACCTGCCTTGATATGATCGAGCACAAAGCCCTCATGTATTCCACTAATATTCAGCATATTATCCTCCTTTAGTCCTCAGCCAGTCCAAGCAATGTCAGAATAAGCGCCATACGCACGTAAACCGCATACTGTGCCTGCCTGAAATAGCATGCTCTCGGGTCATCATCCACATCAACAGAAATCTCATTCACACGTGGGAGCGGATGAAGTACAATCATATCATCCTTTGCAAGCTCCATCTTCTCCTTTGTCAGAATGTAGAAATCCTTCAGACGCACATAGTCCTCCTCATTGAAGAAACGCTCCTTCTGGACACGTGTCATGTAGAGCACATCAAGCTCTCCCATGGCATCCTCGAGCTTTTCTACCTCCTTGAACTCGATATTGTTGGCACGAAGCACATCATCGCGCACATAGTCAGGCACCTTAAGCTCCTCAGGAGAGATAAGCACAATCCTCACATTGTCATATCTGATAAGTGCATTGATCAGTGAATGCACTGTACGTCCAAACTTTAAATCTCCGCAAAAGCCGATTGTGATATTATTCAATCTGCCCTTGATGGAACGGATTGTAAGGAGATCAGCAAGTGTCTGGGTAGGATGCTGATGACCTCCATCGCCTGCATTGATTACAGGGATACGCGATTTCTCTGAAGCCACAAGAGGTGCACCCTCCTTAGGATGACGCATGGCACAGATATCTGCATAGCAGGAAATAACCCTGATAGTATCTGAAACGCTCTCGCCCTTTGACGCAGATGACGAATCAGCACTGTGGAAACCTAACACCGAGCCTCCCAGATTAAGCATGGCAGCCTCAAAGCTAAGCCTGGTTCTCGTGCTTGGCTCGTAAAAACAGGTTGCAAGCTTCTTTCCATCGCACTTGTGTGCATATTTCTCAGGATGAGCCTCTATATCATTTGCAAGATCCAGAAGCTTGTCCAACTCTTCTACAGAAAAATCCAACGGACTCATTAAGTGACGCATAATTTGCCTCCATTCTTTTTCGCGTAACAATTTTTATTACATTTTTTCTATCATATAATAACTTGGCGTAATATTCAAGTTGGCTTTTACACTTTTTTGTTGTAGAATATATGACAGAATATAACTGTTCTGAACGCTTAGCAATTGTATTGAAGTTTTCATACAATTACGACAATTTCAACATCAAAAAGGAGAATAATATGTCTGTAAATGAATCACAAATCAAAAACACCACAGCCGGCGCAATCGATGATGACGATGCTGTAATCTTTAAGGAGAGAAAGAGACTGCTGTTTCTCGGTCTGCCATGGACCTTCACAAAGTACACCATCACACCATCCTTTATCACTGTAGAGTCCGGACTCTTGAGCACCACAGAGGATGACTGCTACATGTATAAGGTAGCTGATGTAAAGCTCACCACATCACTGATGGAGCGCATTTTTAAGCTCGGCACCATAGTCTGCTACACAGGCGATGTCACAAACCCTGAGCTTAAGCTCGTTCACGTAAAGCATTCACGCGAGATAAAGAGCTATCTGCTCAAGCAGTCTGAGGCCGCAAGACTAAAAAGACGCACCTTAAACACAGTGGATATCGGTGCGCACGGAGCAGACATGGCAGATTTGGATCATGATGGTATTCCTGATTCGCTGGAATAGACTTTGCTCGTATCATACATCAGATATTGTGTATTATTTAAAGGAAGCAGCTTCCGTTTAATCCGGAAGCTGCTTCTATTTTTCATTTCATGCTATCTCATTTAGACAAATATCCTCTGACCACAGCCCTGCGTGCCGCAAGCTTTACAAGCCTCTTATACATCACGACTGCAAGCTCACAATCACCGCTATCAAGCTCATCAGGTCCATAATTGGCCATAAGCACAAGCTCCATAAACCTCTCAAAATCACTCCTTACAAGTTCAGGATAAGCAGCCAGCACCGCATCAACAAACTCAGGCCTTGTGGTATCCAAACCAGCGGCATCCACACAATCGCCAGCCTTAGCAGATATCCTGCCATCCCTCTCAAGCAGCTCATAAAAGCTCCTAAATATGATTCTGACTCTATCTCCCGGTGAAAGCCTCTTATCGAGCGCAAGCGTGCGTCTCTTCACATACCATACGCGCAGTATGACCGCAATTATCACAAGTAATATGCCACACATCGTACCAAGCAAAAGCTTAAGCTGCCTGATGCGCTTCATATCGGCCCCGGTACCCGCTGTATCCTCTCCGTCATGGTCAGCATCCTTGTCCTTTTTGTCCGCAATACTCTCCGTATCCTCTGTGTCAGCCTCCGGCATATCGAGATTGGCAATCGTACCGGCAAAGCCCGGTGTCGTCTCCACAGGAGTCCAGCCGCAGTCAGGCATGTAGATTTCCACCCACGCGTGCGCATTGTCATCCTGAAGCACAGCCATATACGAGCCGTCAGCCTGTCCCGAAAACAGATTGGCAGGAGCCGCATAGCCCACCACGTAGCGCGCCGGGATGCCTAAGGAGCGGAACATCACAACAGCCGCTGAAGCAAAGGCAGTGGAATCACCCTTCTTTTTTTCAAACATAAAGCGCTCTATGTAGTCCTCATCATCAGAAATCTTTGAAGCGGCTTTGGAGAACTCACACCTCTCCCACAGAGTCCTCACAACAAAATTCTTCACATCATCAATCTTTTCATATGACAGATCCTGCTTCTGCGTATCACTCAGATTTTCCTCAAGCTTCTTGTCCCACTCCTTTTTCTTCTTTTTGCAAAGCTTTTCGATGCGCTTTTGGCTCTCAGGCACATCAGTATAGTGAGTATTCACATACGACTCGTATGAAGCCTCCAGCTCATCAAGCATATTCCGGTGATTGTACGAGCCAAGCGCACCTGCTGAGTCACCGCCATCGGAAGCAGAAGCATCCACATCCATCCACTTCTTCATCGTATCCATGTATGTGCTGCTCTCAAAGTACTCATACCGGTCATCCTGTGCAGTCTGCCCCTGCACCGAGCAGTCACCGCCCAAAATATTATAGTAATCATTCAAGTAAGCCTGATAAGGCACATAGGTGTATGCAGTATTCGCATTGAGCCTCTCGACTGAGATTGTGCGTGAAGACACAGCTTCCTCACCTTCCTCGGCATCAGAGACATCCACGGCGTCGCCACCATCCAAAGCTGCATCACCGGATGCGAAGTCACCTCCCATACGGCTCTGCACATACATCATCCGAAGAAATGGCATATTCTGGATATAAAGGAGCGAATCACCATCCGTCTTCCAGTTAAGAGCCGCATCTGTCAGGCTGTCTGCATCGCCCATGCTCCACCTGTTTGGCGTATATTCCGCCCCCACATAGCCCTTTAAATAAAGAATCTCCGTAGGCTTCTCACTGACAGTCACCTTAAGCGACTCCACCTCATCATAGGCAGTACCGTCCACATCGCCAAGCACACCGTCAGACACGCCTCCTCCCACGCCCTCGAGTGAGAGATTGAGTCTGCCGCCTGACACCTGCGGCAAAAACCTGTACAGAAACTGAAGGCCGCTGCTCTTCACAGGAGCGGTCACATCCGAAACTACGGAAAGCGGAGCATTTACAGCCGGCCGTACCACAAAAAAAGCTAAAAGCACCACAACAGCACCAAAGCCTGCACAAAAAACCGCAAGCATATTGGCAGCACGTCTGGCTTCCTTCACATTCGTATCAAACACAGCCTCATCGCCCTTGCCCCAAAGCTTTCTTCTCACGCGCACAGACGAGCCTGCATATGTACATAAAAAACAAAGGAGCATCACAAAATAAGCTCCCTTTGAAATCCTTCCACCACTAAGCAGTGAGCATATCACCACAGGAAAAGCCACAAACAAAAACATGGCTCCATCCTGCCTCTTAATCACAGCCTCAGCCATCAACCAGACAACCACAAAAAACATAAAACAAAAAAAAATGGTTGCCCCGGTTCCGGCATCTGAAATGAGAGTTATGCCACTTTGATAAGTCCGGTTCATCTGACCGGCAATACAATTAAAGGTATATAGTAAGCCCTTCTTAAAAGCCTCCTGCGCAAGCAAAATGCCAAAGCACCACAGCATGATGCTAAAAAGAAAGACGAAAAATCGATATCTGGCCAAAGCCCTGTATTCAAATATAAATGTAAACCACACACAAATGGCTGCCCCTACAGCCGCAAGCACCGGGTAATTTACAGACACTGAAAACGCGTACAGAAAAATCCTAAAAAGCGCCATCGCCGAAAAAAAGCACATGACCATCATAGGCCATATAGAGTGCGTTCCCTTATTCCCGGGCTTCGTGAGCAGTGTGGCTCCTACAAGCTCTAAATCTCCCATACTGCAAGCTCCTCATCCACCTTGTCATAATCAATATGCTTCACGCGCACACCGTTGTGATAAAAGCTGCCATCCATGCCAAGCCGCATCGTATTGCTGTCAGCTGCAATCTCCCTGTTCTCATAGAGTGCCTCCACATCCACTGGCTCCTCATATATGCCCGACTCACAAAGCTGCTCGAGCATGGAGTATGTATCAGACTCACTCGCCACAAACCGGCTCATGATGCGCTTCTCCTTATCATCCCACCAGATGACATTATGCTTCATAGAAGCTGCTGCCATAGACCACGACACAGAGCCGAGTATCTCAAGAAAAGCATCCATCACACTGACACGTTCATCGCCGGTGCCTTTATATGACATATCGGCAAAGATAAATGCTGTCTCATTCATCGGCAGGCTGTACTCCTTCACCATGAAATCATTAGTCTTTGCGGAAAGCTTCCAGTGAAAGCTGTGGAGCGAATCCCCTCTCCTGTACTGTCTGATATCAAACACCTCAGACGAATCCTCACCATGGCGCAGCTTTGAAAAAAGCTCACCGTCCACCGACTCCGAAAGTCCAAGCACACGCGCCATATCAAGCATATGAATCCTCGGCAGCACAAACACTGACGAGCTATGCTCCGAAACGCTGCACTCGCGCGTAAAGAGGCTCAGGTAATCCTTCACTGCGACCTTTCCTATATTGAAATACAGCTTACCGCAGTAGCCGGTACGCAGGTAAAAGCAAAGCGAAGAGCCTGAGCCCGGCGTAACAAAGGCATCGCGCGTATAGGCACTCTCCCTGCTTGAAAGCCTGCTGTGACACAAAAGCGTGACAGGTACGGTGCTCATCGGAAGCACAGAAGCATTTGAGACATGCACATCCACCTCAAACTTCTCTCCCTTTGGCACATATCTGTCCGGCACCACTAAAGACGCACTCAGATTGCGCTCTAGATAAACGGAAAGCATAAACAGACACGGCACAAGCAAAAGCTCAAACGAAAGCAGTGTGCGCGCTATATCATTGTCCCAGAACAGTGCAACTGCGAGTGTACATATAATTAAAGCTATGTAAGAAACCTTTTTCTTCATCAATACCTCCGAAAATCAGACAGGCTATCTGCCTTCTGTCTGCGGTGTAGGCTGCTTCACCGATGCTAAAATCTCAGCAAGAATATCCTGCGCAGACTCATTGTACATCCTGCCCTGCGCACTCAGCACAATCCTGTGACGCGCCACATTGATAAACACAGAAGCCACATCACGCGGCAGCACATACTCACGCCCCTCAACATAAGCAGCCGCCTTGCTCATCCTGGCAAGTGCAAGCGCACCACGCGGACTGACTCCAAGCTCTATCCTGTCATTGTTTCTCGTGGCCTCCACCAGGCTCACGATATACTCATAAACTGTCCTGTGAACAAATACACCCTCCACTTCCTTTTGTATCGCAACGAGCTCATCGGTGAGAATGGACGGCATGATATTCTCCATAGGATTGCCATGGTCACGGCTCATCAGAATATCAAGCTCATCTGCCCTGTTGGGGTATCCCATGCTGATGCTTATCATAAAACGGTCAAGCTGTGACTCCGGAAGCATCTGTGTACCTGCAGAGCCAATAGGGTTCTCCGTAGCGATAACGTGAAACGGTCTTGGCACCGGATGAGTCACACCATCCACCGTCACCGTGCGCTCCTCCATCACCTCAAGAAGCGCGGACTGTGTCTTTGGCGATGTACGGTTTATCTCATCAGCTAGAAACAGATTGCACATGACAGCGCCCTCCTCATAGTCAAACCTGCCAAGCTCCTTCCTGTATACTGAAAAGCCTGTGATATCTGTAGGCAGTACATCAGGTGTAAACTGCACACGGCTCTGCTTCATATCCAAAACCTTCGCAAACGCAAGCGCCATGCTCGTCTTGCCCACTCCCGGAATATCCTCAATCAGTATATGCCCGTTTGCAAGAATAGCCTCCATGATGGCAAGCACACAGTCATCTTTTCCAATAATCACCTGTTTGACAGATTGTATAGCCTGAGCGGCCTTCTCATACCCCTTCATATATTACTCGTTCCTCTCTCTTCTTCTACGCCTTACAATTATAATAAAAATCACAGTTTCAAGTGTACCTGCCACAGCAAGTGCCACAAGCATCCACGGCCACACATCCACTATTCGCTTCGTGAGTGCGCCAGACTGCATCTGATTCTTTGTCTCACTCTTCTTCTCGCCTGTGTACTCAGTACGCTCACCGCGCACCAGAAGACGGTGCGAATTAATCGCATACGGTGTACAGGTGACAAGTGTACAGTAATCCTTCCCCTCCACTATATCAAGGTCTCCCGACTCGTTAGGCTCGACTACCTTAATCTGATCCACCTTGTACGCAAGAATCTCATCGAGCACATGCAGGTAAAATTCATCGCCCATCTCAAGCTTATCAAGATTAGTAAAAAGCACGGCACTCGGAAGACCTCTGTGGCCTGTCAGTACGCAGTGTGTACTCTCGCCGCCGAGCGGATAGCTGGACTGCTCCATATGACCAACACCCTTTGCGAGTACATCATCACTCGTGCCGCTATATATAGGCAGATTCACATCAATCTTTGGAATAGTGATATATCCAAGTGACTCTCCGACATCCACAAGGTCTGCATAGCTTACCGCACTGCTCTCACTCTCTGTGCTCTCAGCAGACACCACAGTACTAAGCTGGTCATTGTACTTGGTCGCAGCCTCCTTTAAGGCATCCACCTTTTCCTCGTCCAGCTGCTTCACCTCACTGTCATAGCTTGTGATAGCAGAGCTAGCATGCTTTTCATTTATACGGTTGCTGATATATGGGTAGAGCGCAATCGACATTCCGGTGAGAAAGAGGATGGCGCAAAAGATTATTCGCAGTTTCTTCATAGCTTGTATTCCTATAGCTTTGTTTCCTATACCTATGGCTTCTGATAGCACTTATTCAAATCCACAACAGCATAAGCTGCATAGCTGTCTGATTGTGGGGTTGAATAAATGTTAGCATATCGTTTCAAAAATGTAAAATGGAATGGTAACCTCCGCACACGCAGACAGGTAAGTCTGTATGTACGAAGGTTAGTCATCCCTTTGCTCTTGTAAGAGCATTTTATTCGGTTAATTCTTATCTAAACTCTCTATGGCTATTGCCAATGGTTAGGCTCTCTTTCTTCCTCTGAGCATGATGTATACTGCCGCGAGCATTCCACCGATACCAATGATTAAGAACATTGCTGTTCCGATGTCACCTGTTTTTGGGAGGGTGAAGCCTTTACGGTTTTCGATTGTTACACTGTAAGTACCAGCATTATTTGTATCTCCACCTGTGAATTTTGTTGAAGTAATTGTTGTCTTTGTACCAATTAAGTTATTGCTTTCATCATACCACTTATCAGTAGTCTTTTTTACTACATAATCAACATTTAAGTTCACTTCTACAGGTGCTTTCAATAAGTTATAACCACTTGCAGCTTTTGTCTCAACAAGGAAATATCTTCCATTTTTGAGGCCGTTTAAACCACTCTCAGCAATCTTACCATCTATTCCAGTTGTTAAATTAGTTTTTATAGCAACTGCATATTGTTTTAATTGTTCTTCAGTAGGATTTGTCTCGTTTCCTGTATATCTGTACAAATCAAATTGTACACCCGAAAGCTTGGTTGCATTGTTATTTCCATCTACTTTTGTTACATCAATAGAAAATGAATATACTATTGCCTGATCCTTGATATGATCCTCACCAGGGGTTTTACTATTATTAGGATTAGTTGGGTCTACTGTTGGATAAATTGCATTAGAGTAATCAAGCTGTGCATCGTTAAGATTACCCTCCTTGCCAATTTTTGCTTTTTCATTTAACTTTGTTTTGAAAGTTACTTCAATTGAATCAATATTTGCTGCTTTAAGTTTAGACTTACCTGTATCGGTAAATTCGATTGTCCATGAACCACCTTCTTGGTTATCAGTTGGCTTTGTTAAATTGTAATCTGGTGTTGCACCAACATTTTTCAAATCTAATATCTTTTCTACATTACTTGATTTGTATGTCAATTTAAGGTCTGCTTTATCTTCTACCCATGTAAGAGCATTTGACATTGTATCAGTGATTGAGTATTTCTTTAACTGTTCTACATTTGATGGTACTGATGCAGACACTTTCCACTCTACCATATCACCGATTGAGGCATCTGCAGCATTTTGATATGTATCACCTTTTTTTACCTCTTTCTTGAGGTCTGGCTTTTCGTTGTCTGCGGTAATTACTGCACTTTCGCCTTTATTATCACCATTAATTGAAATTGTTTTATTAGTATTTACTATAAACTCATATGGGGTTCCGTTTAAGATATATCCATGGTTTTCCTCGCCTGTTCCTAAGCTTGTCTCGATAAATCTGTACCTATCCGGAGCAAGTCCATCAACAGTTATCTGACCTACTGTTCCAGCTGCACTACTTGTAGTATAAATACCATCTGCATGTTCAGCAGTTGTAACCAACTCCCACTCATTTGATGTCGTATTATATCTTTGCAACGCAAACTGTACTCCACTGAGAGCTGTTGGAGTACCTTTTGTGCCATCAGCACTTATTGTTGTACCAGTCTTTTTAAGTGTAATTCCTGAATAAACTGCTGCATTCTTAGGCTCTGCAACTACATCATAGTTCCAAGCTGTACCAGCCTCATTTGTCATAGGAACTGAAACTAAAAAGTTTGCTGTTTTATTTACAATCTGTGAAGGAGCATTTGTCTCCTGTACGAGATAAAGTCCTAATTCAAGGTCTGTAAATTTTGCTGTTGCTGTATTTTTCGCTGTATCTAAAGCTGTAGTTGCTTTTTTCCCTCCAGCTAAAGTTCCATTTTCAACCGCCTTATCAGTATTAAGTTTATTTAATACTTTGGCATATATGGCATCAGTATATTTCTGTGCCTCAGTCTCATTTGACGTAAAATCATCTGCATCAAGTCCCAATCCAGTCACCGGTGTATATTTGAATCCAACCTTTGAAGATGACGAAGAATCCTGTTCAATATCAGCCACTTTCCAGATTGTAAATTCAACACCTGCTAACGGTTTATCATTTGACGTATTTGCATCTGTACCCTCATACTTATTGATTGTCAACGTACCTTTCTGAGTTGTATCAATCGTAGGTAAAGTAGGTCTTGTAGCACTATCTGCCCAGGCTGGTGTGCCGAATGATGTCAGCACCATGGCTGCGCCAAGGAGACCAGCCAACATTTTTCTAATTTTTTTCATGCTTTTTTCCTCTCTTATATCTTTTTCATTGTTGTCGTGTTACGTGCGACCGGCAGGTGTTACTTGCCAATCGCGTTTCTTCTTTGTCTCTTAAGTCTGGAGTATTGTACCTCCTTTCTAAGAGTAATCAAGAAAAATATCAAGCAGCCCAGCGTTGCGAGCGCCATTCCGCATAATATGAATAACATTGCTCCATAACCACCGGTTTTTGGTAGAAGGAACTTGATACGATTGCTGATTTGAAGCTCTATCGTATTCTTATCTGTTGCTTTGGCGAAGTCATATGACTGTCCATCTACTGTTGTTACGTTGTTCCTATATATTTTAATGGTTATTGGATCCTTTAATAAATTGTAGCCTTGTACAGCTTTTGTCTCTGTCAGACGGTATGTTCCATCTTTTAAGTCTTTAAACTCTGCTATTCCCTGTGCTGTTCCAACACTACCATCTGTCCCACCTGTAGTAACAGTTATAGCAGTAAAATTAGGATCTACTTTAAAGCTATCCCCACCTGTTGATGATGTACTATCCGGTAACAATCTTTCAAGCTTAAATTCAACACCATTTAGCCTCTTAGTTGTATCCGTAGCATCAACCTTTGTTATCTTGATGTTGGTCAGCGGACTATATGTATTGGTTATCGTGTAATTCTTTGTAATTGAACTTCCAACCTCTGTACTTGGTGCCGATATAGCATCGGTATATGTAACCTTAAACAAGTCATTCAGATATTCATTATTATCGATAACCTTTACAGAACCATCAGCTACTGTCACTTCTACTATTCGATACATATATGGCTTAGTATTATCTACTTTTCCATTAGTATCATTTGCATATCTATCCAGTCCTGTAAATGAAAATGTCCATTCAGTCTTATCCGGTTTATATGGATCTTTTTTCAAAGTAATATAGTCGGCTGCGGTCTGCCCCGGTGTTGCATATTCCACTGCAGCCCACGGCTCGCTATCATTTACACGTCTTTGAAGCTGTATATTTATTGAATCAGGCATTGTAACACCACTGACATTTTCCCATTTCTTAGTAAGATCAATGTTTACAACCGGATTCAGTTTATTAGTAAAAATAAACTTCGTTTGTTTAGCGGCATCAGCCTTTACAGTACCTGACACTTCAGTAAGCTTGGTTTCTTCATTATATGTGACAGTTGGTTTGTATTTTTCTTCCAGTCCATTGCCACTTGAGACATCCACGCTTTCAAGCACTGCACCATCAGTAGCGCTTATCTCTGATATTGTATACTGTGTTCCTGCAGGAATACCTGAGATGACTATTGGGTCAAATGTTCCGCTTGTATTCTTCTCAATAGTGTATGTCTTCTCAATCGTTTTAGTTCCTTCCAGACCCATACCTGCCACATTGAAAAATTTCACTTTAAAAGTATATGTACCTTTTAGATCATCTGATACAGCAGCCTGTTGCTTTTGAATAGTAATTGTTCCTGTCTTTACTTTATTTGTGTATTTAACCTTTAATCTGGTGGATGTCGTAGAATTGTCAGGATCACTATATGATCTAAATACAATCGTATTTTCATCCTCAGTATTTACATCGCCATTCTTCTTTGCCCAGGCTGAGGAACCATCCACAGAATTTGTTCCAGGATATCCTATCGTTTTTCCACTACTTCTTGCATTTGTAATATCAAGACCATCATTATTTATTTGCTGACCATCTTCTTTTCCTGTTTTATATTTTTCCTTTCTACCATCCTTTATTGTACTGCCGGTTTGATTTGTCAGGTCGGTAGTCACAGAAGATAAATCAACCGTAGTTCCTGCTTTATTTACAGCAGTAACCGGCTCACCATTTTCATACATTGTCCACGATGGCTCAAAAACCTCTGTATCCACATCCTCACTTACAGCTATGTAACTGCCTCGTCTGAACTGGTCTGTGAATGTTGCAGTCTCACCATTTGCCAGTACAAATACGCCATCATCACCCAGGATATTCGTGGTAGATGATTTATCCGATGATATAGTATATACGGCATTTTCCGGATACATCAAGGTGCCGCTCTCAACTGAGCCATAATCAGCTATCTCATACTGCTTTGTAACAAAGCCTGTTGGATTTGTCACCTCAGACGAAGGAATAAACTTAAAATCATCCAGATAGAAATCTCTGCTGTAGTCATAGTTAAACCTGATATACCTTATTTTTGATAAATCAATTTGACTACTTCCAATAAGCTTGTCAATTTCCACATTTACGGTTATCCACTTCTTGTTTGTAAGTGAACTATTTGCAGTGGCTACATCATTTGTCAAATAATTCCCAGCCTGTTTTCCGTCTGAATCCTCGAGTCCGATATACATAAACTGTGTACTCGGATTATCTTTATAATCATAGTAAAACTTAAACTGCAGATATTTATAATTATCCTTTGCACTGCCTGCAGTATACGTTGCATCAAAGCTATCACTTCCAGCAGGTAAAATGCTTCCCCATCTTTGCTCTTTGTATGAACCGCCCACATTATCAAGCTGTGCCAGCCAATGTACTACATTTGTTTGTCCAGCCATACCAGCTACTTTTTCAAAAGTATTTCCAGGTACATTTTGCACCTTATTGCTTTCAAATGTGTCATTAAATACTCTCGTTTCAATTGACTGTCCTGCAGTTGCTTTTTTAATGCCAAAATGTGTAGCCTGATTCTGTATAGTAAATGGGAATACAGACGTATTGTCAAACAATGTGTCCGGGAATATCTCCTTATTCACAGCGCTTGTATCCACATTCTTCTCCACCTGGAATTCGTTCTCGTCCGGGAAGTTGAATGATATAGACATATTTGACTCCCAGAGGCCTCGCTCCATGTAGAACATGGTGAGGGTGTGTTCTTTGGTGAAGTAATCCTTCATAATCGTTTCATCACTAGCAAAACTATTCACCTTTGACGGAGTCACCCCACCACCTGCAGCATCATTCTTCACACTCGATACTGTCGCTGTTTTATCTTTAAAATTTATTGTTCCGGTAACCTTACCATGGCCTCCACCTACATCAAGCACCAGCTTACCATCAATGAACACCCATACGTCATCATCTCCTGAGAAGTTGAATTCAATAGGCGCATCCGAATTTTTTGTTGTCTTAACGGTTCCATCTGATGTCAATTTAAACTTCAAATCAAATTTTTGTCCAAAGCCATAATTGAGCTTGGTAGCGTTTCCTGACTGCGCACTTGTATTAAAAGGAAAATAATTATTATCGTCTGTTGCAGGATAATTTCTACTAGCCGTTTGACCCTTTACAGCCTGGTCTGAAGGATTCAGAAAATATCCATCTTCTTTACTTTGCTGCAGTTGCAGATTCTTATTTGAAGCGTCAGCATCAGCACTGTTAAAATACCAGTAATCCACGCTTCCTTCGTAAGAAGTGCTTGTAACTGGTTTCTTAACAAACGGAAATGTTACATCTTTGTACACCTTACCGAGCACTGTGTTCTTTGAATTGTTTCCTGTCAGGAAATCCTCATTAAAATATGGTGCTGCAACTGTTTTACCTGAGGTCTTTATCATCAGGCTGTTATTGGATAGCGTATCAGCTACAAGCCCCTGCACTGCATTATTTCCATCTAAAAGTACAACACCGTTTCTGCCCCACATGGAATTGTTCTCATATATAAACTTATTCCAGTCACCGCTTCCATACAAATTCAAAGAATTTTTAATTTCCTTATAGTGGCTTCCGTTATAATTTTGGAAATTGCCCCAATATATTGGTGATGAAGCACTGTTTTTATCATAATATGAGCTTAGTGCCTGATCCAGCTGTCTGAAAGGCTGATATATATAGTGTAGTATTGGATTATTGCCAAGGCTATTTAAATCAGTATCATACGAATAGGCATCTCTATTGTATCCATTCAGCTCATAATCGGAATAATAGTCATACAAGGTTGTATTGACATAGAGCATATTGCTATTCCTGGTAAGAGTTCCCTGCGGTATGTCCACAATCGTGTCAGACGTTGCAGTACTGCCACCATCCTTTGTTTTTCCTTCGGCATTTCTAACTGTATATAGTTCCCCCCAGTAGCCGGAGCGGTTGGTTGGTTTATATATACTGTCATCACTTGTATCTGCATAGAAGCAAGGATTTGTCAAATCATCAGGAATAGTTAAGTCATATGTTTTGTTAGCAGTCGCACCCGGTATATTACCATCTGTACTACTATAGAACAAAATATGGCTATACTTTTTATCAAGCTCAGCCTGATAAACATCTGACCAGGTATGTGTTCCATCTGAGAAATCTTCAAGCTTTTTCAGGTCTCCATCCTTAAAATCATTTTCATTATTCCATGCATGATAACGAATGCCAGCATCTTTTAAAGGAAGGGAATTGTTAGTCACATCACCAGCATATGATAATTTGGATAATGTCGCATCAAAATACACTGTATTTGGCGAGCTGGCCTGATATGTTCCCTTTATACATATATTCGATCCGCTGTATGTGATTAAATTATCAGTTCCATTAGGATAGAACCTGTATGCAACACCATTTTTTGTTATAGAAATAATCGTATCCTTATCTATAGTTCCGGATATATTATAGCTCAAAGTGTTGGTTGCGGTGTCATCAGGCACAACTTTTACCGGCTCTCCACTGCCAATCTGGATTGTTATATCATCGCTTGTCCAGAATGAAAGATTATTAAAATATAGTTTTGTTACATTAGGCGTTGTTTCACTCTTCTTTTCCTGACTCCACTCTGAGTATGTTTTACTTGAATCCTGTCTGATTCCGTAGTACAGGATGCCACCTTTGCTAATTGCTGTTGATATATCAAAGGAATCCGTAATAGCGCTGTTTTGAGTGTCAACAAATCGCACATATTGATATGCTTTTCCATTCACATCATTCGGAACTGTTACTTTACCATCAGACAATTGTTGTTTCGTTACCTGATCACTTGTAGAGTCATCATAATTGCCATCTAAGCTAAACTGTGCCTGTACTCCGCTTAGCTCACCTGCTGTCATATTCACAAACGCTAAACTTCGACCTGCATTTGATGTGTATTCTTTTAATGCATATACATCTTGATCCTCAATTTTCGTTGATGCAGGACCATTTTGTGCATATACCTTACCTTTTGCAAGAATATCACTTGATACTTCTGTTCTGTAATATGGCTTACTATTTATTACACCCCAATCAGTACCGTAAGTGAAAAAATATGTATTTCCATCTTTTATTTCCCAATTTGTCGCATCCCAATACCAATATCCGCTATTTTTATCATAATGACCTTGATTTTTAGCATCCCAGCCAGTTACATTCAGCCTGATATCAGCACTACTATTAGTCCAATCAACACTGCCTAAATTCATACCTGCAGGATTTAAATATATATAATTCGGATTTACCGTAAAAGTTTCCGCGGTAGCAGTCTGCTCCTCCGCAAACGCACTTACCCCATAAACTGCTATTCCCAATATAACAAGCACTGCCATCACAATGCTGACTTTTCTTTTGAGTATTTTTCTCATTACCCTCATCATCAACTCTCCATACGATTCTACTCTTATACTATTTTCGATATATATAATTATATACTTTCGATGCTTTTCGTAAATATAATTTTTTTTAGATTTGTATCACTATTTTCATATCTTTTCATTTTCAACTTAAAAACATCACTATTAAATGGTGTTTTATTCCTAATTTTAGCACTTTTTGTCGATTTTTTGCTTCCTATACTGCATTCTTCCACAGCACAAGGGGCTTCACCTCATGGGACCGGCTGGGGCACGCTCTCTCTCGTGAGCGCATAGCCTGTCTCTTATACACATCTCCTAGCCC
>ERZ1026860.690-NODE-690-length-20438-cov-12.284404_pt1 | contig 20438 bp, 18 predicted proteins | sample MGYA00380160_ERZ1026860 | MGnify/ENA primary metagenome ERZ1026860 (study PRJEB33269, sample SAMEA4719796) | human gut metagenome | biome: human-associated habitat; feature: organic feature; material: feces | place: Cameroon | collected 2013-10 ... | reverse complement strand
GGCCCTCCCCCCCCCTCCGAGCGTAGAAGCAGTGAATTCCGCACGCCGTGGCCGCCATCCGTAGCCACGGCGTTTTTTTCGCCCCGCAGGGCAATTGTCTTGATCTTCCTGTAATTCGACAGGCAGGAAAGGTGATTCGTCCCAGGGGGACGGGTGATTGACTCCGGGACTCCTCCCAGGAGCTCCCCGCCCCCGGCTCCCCGCAGCATAAGCGGAGGCGTAGCCGCCCTCTTCCCTTCCTTTCCCCTAAAATGAGTGAGTTGTCGAACATCCGCAACCTGGGCATCATAGCCCACATTGACGCTGGAAAGACCAGCACGACGGAGGGCCTCCTCTTTTTCTCGGGTCTTACCCACAGATACGGGAACATTGACGAGGGCACCACCGTGATGGACTTCCTGCCCGACGAGCGCGCCCGTGGCATCACGATCATGGCCGCGGCGGCAGTCATCCCCTGGGGCTCCTACGAATATCACCTCATTGACACTCCCGGACACATCGACTTCACAGCCGAAGTCGAGCGTTCCCTGCGTGCAATCGACGGCGCGGTCGTCATCTTCAGCGCCGTCGAGGGTGTCGAGGCCCAGTCGGAAAAGGTCTGGCACCAGGCGGACGGGTATGGCGTCCCGAAGATTGCCTTCGTCAACAAGATGGATCGCATCGGTGCCTCCTACTCCCGCACCTGCCAGGAGATTGACGAGAAGTTCGGCGGAGTCGCATTGCCGATGCAGTTTCCCGACGGCGAGGAGAGCGACTTCCACGGCATGGTCGACCTGCTTGCGATGGAGTACCTCCAGTTCACAGGCGACCGCCATGAAGTCGTCCAGCGCATCCCAGTCCCCGAGGAGCTACGCAAGGATGCCGAGGCCGCCCGCGAGGCGCTTCTCGAAAAGCTCTCCGACCACTCCGACGAAATCGCAAACCTCTTCCTGGAGGGAGCGGAAATCCCGCTTGAACTCCTGCACGGCGAAATCCGCCGCCTCACACTCTCAAGGAAGCTGGTTCCTGTCTTCCTGGGAAGCGCAAAGCGCGAAATCGGAGTCCAGCCGCTGGCGGACGCAATTGGACTCTACCTGCCCTCCCCCGTCGACGTCAAGGAGTATCCGGCCGTTGACCGCAGGACAGGCAAGGAGACCGCCGTCCACGCCGACCCGAAGGAGCCCTTCGCCGGATTCATCTTCAAGATCAACGCATCCAACACGGCGGACCTCTTCTTCCTCAGGATATACTCGGGAACCCTCCACGGCAACGACCAGCTCGTCAACGCCCGCACTGGAGAGAAAGTCCGCGCAAAGCAACTCTACCGCATCTACGCAAAGTCCACCGAGCAAATCCAGGAGGCCGGGCCTGGCGACATCGTGGGGCTCACGGGGCTCAAGGACTGCGGCATCGGCGACACTCTCTGCGCGCCTCAGAGAGTCCTCTCCTTCGGAGGAATCGCATTCCCCGAGCCTGTCATCTCAATGGTCGTCGAACCAAAGTTCTCGAAGGACAAGGACAAGCTCGACGACGCGCTGAACCTGCTTTGCAGGGAGGACCAGACGCTCCGCAGATCCACTGCCGAGGAGACTGGGCAGCGCGTGGTCTCGGGAATGGGCGAACTCCACCTGGAGGTCAGCCTCAAGCGAGTCTCAACCGACTTCGGGGTGGACATACGCACAGGCGAACCCCGCGTGGCATACAGGGAGACCCTCCTCAAGCCCGCCACCATCCACGCCGTCTTCAACAAGACCATCGGGGATGCGGTATTCTATGCGGAAGTCACCGTCGACTTCTCGCCAATGGAACGCACCGGCGAACCGTTTGAAATCACCGATGAGACCCGCGGCGTGATTCCCCGCGCACTCACCGACGCCGCGCTTCAGGCGCTTGGCGACGGCCTGAAGACGGGAGGCCTCCAGGGATACCCGATGATCTTCGTGAAGGCGTCGCTGAAGGACCTGAAGTTCGCGCAGGAGACCACCACGCCCGGCGCAGTCGCCGGCGCGGTAAACGATGCAATCACGCAGGCATTCCAGCAGGCCGGCACGGTCGTCCTGGAGCCTGTCATGAAACTGGAAGTCCTCGCACCGGAAGACACGGTCGGGGAAATCTCCATGTATCTCCAGCCAAGACGCGCCATCATCAGCGACATGACCCAGGTCGGCACCATGCGCAAAATCATCTGCCAGGTGCCGCTGGCGGAGATGTTCGGCTTCGGGAAGGCGCTGCCAAGGCTCTCCGGCGGCAGAGGCTCCTTCTCCCTGGAACCCTCTGGATACCAGGAGAAGCAATAACCCACCCGGTCCGCTGCACAATAGAAACCAGAAAACCACGTTTTCCAGGGCGATTAGCTCAGTTGGTTAGAGCGCAACGTTTACACCGTTGATGTCGAGGGTTCGAGTCCCCCATCGCCCACCATTGCCGCAAAAATATCATAACTATCGTCCTCCCACAAAATAAAATCCTCGGAATTGCGTTCTGATATATGACAATGCACGAGCAGACAACCTCCTCGCCGAACGAGGATATGACCCTCATCGAGAGGTGTCTGCAAGGCGAAGACCAGGCCTTCGACTCGCTCTACGCGCGATATCGCCTGCCCCTCTTCTCCTACATCCACAAGCTTTTGCCAGACAACTCCGACCAGGTGGAGGACATCTTCCAGCAGACCTGGGTCAATGCGGTCCGTTCGCTGAAATCATACCGCCACCAGGAGAAGTTTCTGGCGTGGCTCTGCCGAATCGCCCACAATCTCGCGATGGACTTCTTCCGGGGACACGACTCCGACCCTGTCAGCGACCTGGCGGAGACGATCACCTCCAACCTGCCCTCACCCGAAAGCGTCTTCTCACGCAAGGAATTCGTGGAGGCGCTCGACCGCGCAATCGCGACACTCTCGAAGGAGCAGCTGGAAGTCCTGAAGCTCAGAAACCAGGGAGTCCCCTTCAAGGACATCGCCATCAGGCAGGGCGTGAGCATCAATACCGCCCTCGGCAGGATGCGATACGCAGTAGTCAACCTCAAGAAAATCCTTTCGGAGCACCTATGAGCGACAAAATCTGCCAGGAAATCCAAATGCAGCTTCTGCTTGCACAGGAGAGCCGTGCCCCGCTTCCGGAGGAGGCTGCCGCCCATCTCAAGGCGTGCGCCGAATGCAGGGAGTTCCAGGAGACCCTCGAAGCCGTCAGCGTCCCGGCGCCGACTCCCGAACTCGACAAGTCCACCCTGAGGCTCTGCCACCAGGAACTCCGCGCCGCAAGAATGGAGACTTCGCGGAAGACGCTCCTCGCCCACCGCTGGATGAGATGGGTGTGCTCCACCGCAGCCGCAGTCGCGCTCATCGCAGGAATCCTCTTCGTGAACACCCGCAGAAACGCCCCGCGCGCCCCCACGAAGGGGGTAACCGTCACGCCCGGCGAAACAATCACGGACGCAAAAACCACCTGGGACGACGATGTCCTCCTCGACACCGAACTCTCGCTCATCAACAGCGACCTGTCGGCAATGAACCTGGAACTCGGAATGCTGGTCGTAGACCTCTATTGACGCCACCGCCATGCGACACACCTTCATATCCTTCATAGCGGCGGCGCTCGTATTCACGGGCGCGGCCTTCGCGCAGGACGCGGACACCACCCCGGCGGATGCGCCCATCCATCCTCCAACCGCGCTGATGCCGCCCGGACCGCCGCCACCCTGGGGTGAGGAACACCGGCAAATGTTCCATGAGACGAGGAAGCTCTTCGAGGAACTCAAGCGGACCAACCCCGCCGAATATGAACGCCTCAAAAATCTCCGCATGACGGACCGGGAGGCATTCCGCAAGGAAATCGAAAGGCTCCTGCCGCCAAAGCGCAGGGAGTTCGACCGAAGGCAAATGAAGCTGGACATGGACTGCTGGCACCTTGCCAAGAGAATCCAGGAGTGCAAGGACGAGGAGGAGAAGTCGCGGCTCACAAAGGAGCTCGAGGCTAAAATCCAGGAGATGCTGGACTGGACTGTCGAGGCGACGAAGAAGAAAATCGACTACGCCACAAAGCAGCTCGAAATCATCCAGGCGAACCGCGATGAAATCGTGAGGCAGAAGCTAAACTTCTTCCTCACGGCGCCGCCTCCGCCCATGCCGCCCATGCCGCCAAAGTGCGGCAACGCACCCGGCAACGCCTCCGTCCCCCCGGAGGAGTAGCGGCAGGACACCGCGAAAAACTCGCTGGCGCCGCCCGCAACCCGCTGCGTGGTTGGCGCCTGATATCCTGAATGGCAGTTACATTATGCAGACATAGTTGACTTCCACCCTATTTGTCATTCTGTCTGCAAGATGCCTCAGAAACATATTCGCATTTGTGCGTCGGTTGCGCTCGTGCTATTGACGAGCCTCCAGCTTTGCGCCTCCTGGTGGTGGCCCTTTGGCAAGAAGGGGGCCACTCCTATCGAGCCCCCCCCCCCGGCGCACGGCAGATTCATCCCGACCGACGGCGACCAGTCGAAGAAGGTCTACCCGAAGAAGGACGACAAGAACGACGTCTCCGTCGAGCGCGTCATTGAGCTGGCCGAAGGCGGCAACCCCGTCGCGCAGCTGAACCTGGGCAAGATTTACTTCGAGGGGCAGGTTGGAGTCAAGCAGGACTACAACAAGGCGTTCATGTGGTTTGCGAAGGCCGCCCAGAACGGGAATCCCGAGGCTATGTACAACGTGGCCATCTGCTACGACGGCGGCTTCGGGGTCAAGAAGGCAAACCCCGACAAGGCCTTCGAATGGTACCGATACGCGGCAGACCACGGAGTCCCGGAGGCACAGCTGAAGACCGCGGTCATCGCAGAAGCCCAGGGACAGCCAGAACTGGCGTTCAAATACTACAAGATGCTTGCGGACAGCGGAGACGACACCTGCCAGCTCCAGGTCGCGCTGCAGTATCTGCACGGATATGGAGTCGGGGTGGACGGCGAAGCCGCCGTCGCCTACCTGCTCAAGGCATCCGAGGCGGGAAATGTCCGCGCACAGGTCCGTCTGGCGGACTGCTACCAGCAGGGCGTCGGGACGGCCAGGAACTACAGGGAGACCTTCAATTGGCTGACGCTGGCGGCGCACAGCGGCGACCCCGAGGCGCAGGCGAAGCTGGGGGTCTGCTACCAGGAGGGCATCGGGACGGCGTCGAACATGTCGCTGGCATTCCACTGGTTCAAGATCAGCGCCGACGGAAAATACCCAGGCGGGCAATACTGCCTGGGAAACTGCTTCCGCGACGGCATCGGCGTCGAAAAGAACGACCTGCTCGCATTCGAGCAGTATCTACTTGCAGCCGAGGCAGGCGACTCCCTGGCGCAGTACGAACTGGCGATGTGCTTCAAGGACGGGCGCGGCACCCGCGAAGACTTGGCGCGCGCGCGGGAATGGCTTCAGAAGGCGGCGGACGCGGGGCTGGCAATCGCACAGGCGCGCCTGGCGACGATGGTCGCCGCAGGCACCCCGGGCTTCGGGCCCGACCCGAAGGGCGCAATCGAACTCCTCGACAAGGCCTCCGCCTCCCAGGACTCGGTCGCCAGGCTCCAGGTCGCAATATGCTACCTCCAGGGCAACGGAATCCCCCAGGACCGCGAAAAGGCGCGGAAGATACTGGAGGCCGCCAGCCTTGAAGGAGATGCCGCAGCCGCCGAAATATACAAAATCTACTTCGGCAAGGAATTTTAGGAAATCGACGGTCGTCGCCGACAAGACGCCGCGGCTGTCGCTGCGGGGCGCGACAACACCGTCCCCTTAAAGGAGATACAATGGAAAAGAAATTCACCGTCCGCACGCTTCAGGAGATGAAGAGGCGAGGCGAGAAGGCAGTCATGCTCACCGCCTTTGACGCGGCGACGGCGCGTTGGGCGCAGGAAGCAGGAGTCCACATGCTGCTGGTGGGAGACTCCATGGGCAACACTGTCCTCGGATACTCCAACACGATCCCCGTCACCCTGGAGGAGTCAATCTCCCACACTGCCGCGGTGCGCCGAGGCAGTGACAAGTGCTTCGTCGTGGGAGACATGCCATTCATGAGCTACCAGGTGGAGGACCTGGCGGGTTCCGTCAGAAATGCGGGGCGCTACATCAAGGAGTGCGGGGCTGACGCGGTCAAGCTGGAGGGCGGTCGCCCGATGCTTCCTGTCATCCGCAGAATGATCGAGACCGGCATCCCCGTCGTCGGCCATATCGGACTGCTTCCGCAGTCGGTCCTCAAGGACGGCGGCTACCGCATCCACGGGAAGGCTCAGGAGGAGCGCGATGCCCTCATCGCGGACGCGCAGGCCCTTGACGAGGCCGGGTGCTGCGCAATCGTCCTCGAGGGCGTCCCCCGGGAGCTTGCGGCGGAGATCACGTCCCTTGTCAAGGCGTCCACAATCGGCATAGGCGCGGGTCCCGGCACCGACGCCCAGGTGCAGGTGCTTGCCGACCTGCTGGGATACGGGGGGGACGGATACCTCCCGCGCCACGCCAAGTCCTACGCCAACGTGAACGACATCGCAGTCGGCGCCATCCGCGAATACGTCTCCGAAGTCCAGCAGGGCGTCTTCCCTGCCGACGGCAACTCGGTCTCCTGCGCTCCCAGGAAGGAGGACTAGGCCGACTATGGAAATCTTCACCGATGCCAAGTCGATGCAGGCGCAGGCCGCCCTCTGGAAGCGCAACGGGGAGTCGATTGCGGTCGTCCCCACGATGGGCTATCTCCACGAGGGCCATCTTTCACTGATTCGCCTGGCGCGCCAGAACGCCACGAAGGTAGTCACGAGCATCTTCGTCAACCCCACCCAGTTCGGGCCGACGGAGGATTTGGAAAAATACCCCCGCGACTTCGAGCGGGACGCGCAGCTCTGCGAGGAGACCGGGGTCGACGCAATCTTCCACCCTGCGCCGGACGCAATGTACGACCCGGACTTTTCCTGCTGGGTCAACGAGGAGTCCCTCTCCAAGACCCTCTGCGGCGCCTTCCGGCCAATCCACTTCCGGGGAGTCTGCACCGTCTGCCTCAAGCTCTTCAACATCACAATGGCGGATGCCGCGGTGTTCGGGCGCAAGGACGCGCAGCAGCTTCTGGTCATCGAGCGGATGGTCAGGGACCTGAACGTCCCCATCCGCATCATCGAGGCCCCCCTGGTCCGCGAGGGCGACGGGCTTGCCAGGTCGTCCCGCAACAAATACCTCTCGGAGGAGGAGCGCACCCGCGCGCTCGCCCTCTCCAGGGGCCTGGCACGGGCGAAGGAGGCATACGAAAAGGGTGAGCGAAAGGCCGGAATCCTCACTGGCATCGTCAGGCGCGAACTGGAGGCCGTGCACTCGGAGCAGATCGACTACGTCGACCTGATGGCACGGCAGACCCTCAGGCCGGTGGAGACCGCCGACGTGCCGTCACTCCTCGCCGTAGCCGCATACATCGGAAAGACAAGACTGATAGACAACGTCTTCCTTGGGTAAGAAAGATGGCAATCCAGGACATGAATCTTGGCTCCCCGCAAGAGACCTCCGCGACGAAGCACGTCATCGGCGGAGCGCGCCAGGACTCCATCTCCTTTGACCCCCGCACCCTTCCATCCTTGGAGAAGTGCAGCCAGACCACCTCCTTCAGGAATGTGCTGGTGATTTCAGGCGGCGGGCGGGGGCTGACGGGCGCCGTCGTCGCGGCCGCGCTTCGCGAAGGCTGCCAGGTCTCCGTCCTCGCCGAATGCGAACTCGACCTGCCACGGGGGGTGGAGCTCTTCGTCGCAAACCGCAACTCGCCAGACTTCGAGGAGAAGACGAGGAAATTCCTGCGGGACGAGAACGGCGCCCCCCGCTTTGAAGTCCTGGTGGACTGCGGGGGAAGTTCCCCCGCCCATGCACGGCAGGACCTCACCTTCCTCGCAAGCGGCAAGGCGCATGTCGTCTTCCTCTCCGACGACCTTGTCTACGCCCCGGGCGCCCGAAGCTTCCCGACCCTCCAGGACGACCCCGCCGTGGATCCGTTCAAGGACAGCCGATGCGGAATGCTCCGTGCCGCGGAACTGGAGTTCATCAACTCCCCGGGAATCCCGTCCTGGACGATTCTCCGGCCGACAATGATCCTGAACCGCAAGTGCGGGCTCTCCCTCTACCCGCCCTGCGTGCCGCGGCTGAAGCTGATTGCGGAGGGGCGCCCCGTCCCCGTGGCATGCGAAGGACGCCTGCTCGTCCAGCCAATCGCCGCCAACGACCTGGCGGACATCGCGCTGAAGGCTCCCTCGTCCCCCGAGGCGAAGAACGCGGTCATCGACTGCGCAGGACCCGTCAGGCTGGAATTCATACAGCTCTGCCGGCTTGCGGCGAAACTCCTGGAAAAGCCCCTTGTGCCCGCTCCGGCAGACACGGCGGATGGCGAATCCGAGGAGGCCGCGCTCTGCCACAGAATCTACCCGCTGCCCTGGCCATACCAGACATTGCCGGCACCAACGACGACTCCCTTGGAGGCGTTGAATGCAATTTTGATGTAACTCCTTGCGTATCAACATATTATGAATATCGGTCAACAAATCGCAGTCACCATTCAGGACATTGCCTTTGGCGGAGAGGGCGTCGCACGCACCGACGACGGCGTCATCTTCGTCCCCTTCACCGCCGTAGGCGACCAGGGCCTTGTGGAGGTCACCGAGGTTCGCAAGAACTTTGCGAAGGGTCGTCTTCTTGCCTTGAGCGTTCCCGGCGCCGGCCGTGAGGAGCCCGTCTGCCCCCACTATGGCCGCTGCGGTGGGTGCCAGTATCAGCATCTCACCTACGAGGCGGAGTTTGCCGCCAAGTGCAAGCAGCTGAAGGACTGCCTCCAGCGGATTGGCGGCTTCAGCGTCCTTCCCGAGCTGTCGCCCGCATTTCCCGCCCCCGAATGCTACGGCTACCGCAACAAGCTTCGCCTTGAGGCTTATGCGCTGAAGGTCGCGCCGGGGGACCCGCCCCTCGTGGACTACGGATACTATGCGCTGGACAACAAGACCTTCATGCGCATCAACGGGTGCCGCCTGGCGCGCCCTGAGCTTAACAAGATGCTTCCCTCCGCCATCAAGAGCGACTGGGGCAAGGCGAATGCCAGACGGCACAAGAGCGGCAAGCCCGCCGCGGGCAAGCCTGGCAAGCCTGGTGCGTCACCCCGTGCCGACAGGCCGGGGGCGCTCACCCTCCGCATCGACTCCGCCGGCGAGGTCAAATACTACTTTGGCTTCTCCCCCGCCAGGCTGGGTTGGTTCCGGGAGGAACTCAACGGAGTCCCATACAGAGTCCCCACGGGGTCATTCTGGCAGGTAAACCCGAAGGTCGCATCGCAACTCCTCAAGACCGCCGACGAATGGACGAGGGAGCTGCCGCTGGAAACGCTGGTGGACGCGTACTGCGGCGTCGGCACCTTCGCCTGCGCGCTCACACACCCATTCAAGGAGAGGCTCCTCATCGAGAACGACCACGCGGCAACCGAGGCGGCGGACTACAACCTCCAGCAAAAGCTCCTTGGATGCCAAATCGTCACGGACGCAACCGAGAAGGCGTTGCCAAAGGCACTGCCGCGATATGACCAGACGAAGACCCTCGTTGTCCTCGACCCCCCAAGAAGCGGATGCCAGGAGCAGACGGTGAAGGCGATTGTCGACAACAAGCCCGCCTGGGTCCTCTACGTCTCATGCAACCCGTCGACGCTTGCCCGGGACCTCAGGAAGCTCGTCTCCGAAGGCCCATACGAACTTCGCAGGCTCGCCCTTTTCGACATGTTCCCGAGGACCGCGCACTTTGAGACCGCGGTCCTGCTGGAACACAGGCAGTCATAGGATAGGCAAACCTCTTCACGGAATCCATGCGGGGCAAACGGATTGATTTCAAGAAGGCGTGCTGGCTGGTTTTCGCGATCGCGCTCCTGGTGCGGCTCATTGTCTGCTGGCAGCTATCGGGGACCCATTCGGTCGTCAGCCCCTCCGATGTGACCGACATGGAGACCTATCGCCGGCTCGCCCTCGAAATCCGGCAGGGGCACTGGCCGGCCGTCTTCGACTACCAGCCCTTCTACTACACCTTGTTCCTGCCCGCGGCATACGTCTTCTCCCCGAAGGGGGGCGTCTGGCCGCCAATGCTCCTGCAGTCGCTCGTCGGCGCCTTCACATGCCTCCTTGCCACGCACACGGCGGCGCGGCTCTTCGGAAGAACCACGGGAATCATCGCAGGGCTTCTGCTCGCCGTCAGCAAATTCCATGTCTTCTACACTCCGTTCCTGCTGCTGGAGGTCTGGTTTGCATTCTGGACCGCGCTGACGCTCTATGCGGCAGTCCGGCTGATGCAGAAGTTCACCTGGAAATGGGGAATGCTCCTCGGAGCCGCATGCGCAGGGGCGCTCCTCACACGGGGAAACGCACTGCTCTGGACGCCTGGCCTGGCCGCGCTAATCCTCTGGAGAGGATGGAAACGCAGGAAACAAATGGCGGCAGTCATCGCCGCGGCGGCCGCCGCCTTCATCATCCCCATTGCGCCGTATTCAATACATAACTCCTTGAATTCCAACAAGTTATGTGGCGCGTCCGTTGCAGGGGGGAAGGTACTCTCGCTGGGAAATTCGCCGGAGGCTCCCGCAGGGGGGCTTGAATATCCGCGCACATACTATGCGTGGGCCGAAGACGAGGCCGCCGGCGGGAAGACCGTCGCACGCCATATCCTCGACTGGGCGAAGAGCGAGCCCCTTGTCTTCCTTGAGCAGAAGTGCCGTGCATTGCTGCTCTTCTGGGACGCGACGGAAATCCCGAACAACGTCTCCATCGACGTAGACGGCAAGGCGAGTCCGTTGCTGCGCCTGCTATTGCCCTGGAGCATCCTCGGGGCGCTGGGCCTTTTCGGCCTGCTTGTCTGCGGCTGGAAGCCTCGCGCATCCCGTCTTGCGGCCCTATGGCTTGCCCTGGCCTTCTGGGGTTCCACCTCCGCCTTCTACCTGCTGGCCCGTTTCCGTGTGGGCTTCCTGCCTGTTCTCTGCGTCTTCGCGGCGGCCGGCATCGTGGAGCTGTGTCGTCGCATCGTGCAATCGAAGCGCATCCACACTCCCAGGGCGCGGAACCGCCTCTCGGTCGCAGCATTCGCCCTCCTCTTCTCGATTTACGTAGTCGACTTCGCCCACGACGCATACTGCCAGGACTTGATGCCAAGGGTCTTCAGGTCGCTCCGCCCCCAGGGGATTGCGCTTGACCTTCCCTCGGAGCGCGTCGTCTACGACCACGGCCCCCTTGGATTCGGCGGCGGCGTCCCCCTGGAGCTTGACAATGGCTCGCACACACTGGGGAAGAGTTTCCGCGTGGAGGATGGATTCCTCTCCGAGTCCCCCGTCCGCCAGAGGCTCCTCCTGCGCGTCCACCATGCGCGGCGGCAGTCTGCGCCCCCCGGGGTGACTCTCAGGTCGAATGGCGAGACCCTTCGCCCGCGGGCGTCCTGGCATACGGAGCGTTCCGCCCAATGGCTGGCGCTGGAGTTCACCGCGCCTGTCAGGCGCACGGAAGACTTTGAAATCGTTCTCGACGAAAGGGGGCTTGGAGTCTTCATCGACCTGCAGAGGAACTACGGGCGGTCAACCCTTGACGGCGAAGCCCTTCCAGGAGAATGGGTCGCGGAGCTCGTCCTGGACAGGTAGCACCACACCATGCACATTCACGATATGCGTATTTCTTTTGACATTTCAGGGGATCCGCTGCTCGACGACAAGGCGCTGGAGATATTTCCAGACAGCCTGTCCATCGAGTCCGAGGAGGGGAAGGTCTTCTCGGCAAGATGCAACGGCCGCAGGGCCGTCACCCACAAGGACGTGGCCCTGGAGCTCTGCATCTGCCGTGACGAGGAGGACCATGTCGCACTGGAGATCCGCCTCAAGGCGGTGAAGTCGCGGATCCGCCGTGTCCGGCTTGTCTGGGAACGCCCATTGCATACGCACCTTAAATTCGTGGGAGACGAATGGAGCACGGGGGATGGCACGAGCCAGTGGCGCGGCATGGACCCGCGGCGCTCCTTCCCCTGGTATGTCCTCGTGCGCGGAAGCGAGGAGACCGCCGCCTTCGGCGTCATGACACAGCCAGCCGCCTTCGCCTCGTGGAACCTCAACCCCTCGCAAATCACCCTCTCGCTGGATACACGCAACGGCACACGGGGAGTCAACCTTGACGGACGCACGGTGACACTCGCCACAATCGTCCACTGCAGGTATGAACGCACCCCCATGGCGACCGCAAAGCGATTCTGCGGCATCCTCTCCCAGGAGAGCATCCCCGCAAACCTGCCCGTCTACGGAATGCTCAGCAAGCCACGGGCCGGACGCGCCTTTGACAAGACGGTCCTCCTCAAGGAGGCGGACACCCTCGCGGCACTCTGCAACAACCTCACAAACAGGCCATTCCAAATCATCGACTGCGGATGGGAGGAGGAGACCGAAGACGCGACGCAGTGGAGGCATGGAAGCAGGAACTTCCCCGACATGGCGGCAATCGCCGACGAACTCCACCTAAGGGGAATACGCCCCGGAATCTCAATGAGGCTCCTGCGCGACACAGACCAGCGGCTCCCCGGGGAGTGGCGGCACCCCGTGAACCCTGAACTCCTGGACCCCTCCCTGCCGGAGGTCGTGGAACACATCCGGCAGAATGTGCGGCAGGCCGCCGACTGGGGATTCGAGATGCTGCGCCATGTCTCCTCGACCACTGACGCACTCCAGGATGTCTTCCGTGACCCGGAGGCGCCGCCCACATGGGCATTCCACGACCAGAGACTCACAAACGCCGAAATCCTCACACGCCTCTACAGGTCAATCAAGGAGGAGATGGGTGGAATGGTCATCTACGGCGAAGACGTGGCCGGGCACCTCGCCGCAGGGCTCCTCCATGTCTTCAGGGCCACGAAGGACGCCCCGGGCTACGACTGGGTGAGATGCCGGCACAACCGCATCAACGCACTCGCATTCAGGCTCTGCCAGAACGAAAAATTCTACACCATCGACGCAGGACCCATCGACATCACGCCGCCACTCGGCTGGGGCGATGTCAAAATGTTCGCAAACCTCGTCTCACGGTCGTCGACGGCGATGATTGCCTCCCTTGACGAAAAATCCCCCCTCACCGCGAAGGCGACCCGCGAGCTCGCATCCTGCTTCCTGAACGCATCCCTCGGAAATACAGTCCTGGTGCCGACAGACTGGCTCGAAAACACCTCGCCCGAGGCATGGATGCAGGATGGAAGCCCCATCAAGTGCCACTGGTATGAATAGCCCCCAGGCGGAAGAGTTTTTCCGGTTCTTTTAGAAAAACTGTTTGAAGGCGCGTATTAAGGATGAAGCCGGAAGAGATTCCGGTGAGAATCTTAGGCAATCCAGCAAGAGAACAGGAGGTATAACATGAACAAGAAATTCACAGCAGTCATCGCGGTCTTCCTCGCGGTCTTCTTCCTTGGCGGCGACCTTCTGGCACGTCCACGCCACGGCCATCGCCCTCCACCGCCGCCACCGAGACACCACTACAACAACGGCTACTACCACCGCCCCGCCTCCGCGCTACCACGACAACTACCGCTACCGCCACCACGACCGTGGCCCCAGCCGCGGCTGGTACAACAGCGCGCTGGTCATTGACGCGACCCTCGGAGTCCTCGACATCGCGACCAGGGCATACGAGAGCCGCAACTACCGCAGGGCAAACACCTGCACCACCACAATCGTCACACCCCCGCCTGTCGTGACAACCCAGCCCGTTGCGCCGACGGTCTACGTCCCCCAGGTTGTGACCCCCCAGCCCATCTACCTGCCGCAGCCGGTCCAGACCTACACGCTGCCGGCGACATACAATGTCACCCAGCCCGTCCAGCAGGTAGTGACACCATCCGGCGTAATCTACCGCTGAGGCAATGGAACTGGAAGCGACCAGCAACAGCATGCTGTCAGGCGTCGGGCGAAATGACTCCGATGCCTGGCAGCGGTTCTATGACAGGTACAAGGTCCTCATCTATCTGAGAGGACGCCACTACGGGTTTTCAGACTCCGACATTGACGACCTGCTCGGCCGCGTGATGTCAAAGTGCTTCACCAGGAGCGGCTCCGCCGGGCACAATGTCTTCTCCTTCGACCCGTCGAAGGGGCGCTTCCGCGACTATTTCTGCCGCATCGTGAACAACGAGGCCATCACGATGCTGCGTGAGCGCAAGCGCCTTCGGGAGGTGCCGGCCGAGACCCCCGACGGCGAGGCCATCGACTTCGCAGACCCCCGCGAGGAGGCATCCACCCAGGCGGAATACCAGCAGTGCCTTCTGAACGAGGCATTCCAGCAGGTGAGGAAGGAACTCCTCCCGCGAATCGTGCAGGCCTTCATTGCCGTCCGCATGGATGGCATTCCCGCGGGCAAGGTCGCGAAGATGCAGGGGGTCTCCCTGGCGACAGTCTACAATGACATTGCCGCCATGATTACCGCCCTGAAGCAGCGTGTCAAGGAATTGGAGGAGGAATAGAAGATGCCGCACCTGACTGACACACAACTCGAACTTATTCTTTCGGGGGAGTGCAATCCATTTTCCGCATGGCTCTACCGGAGGCACCTGAAAAAGTGCGAGGAGTGCAGCAAGCGCTCCCGGAAGATGCTCCAGGATTGGGAGGAGCAGGAGCAAATCGCCAGGGACCTCGTTGATTTCAACGCCTTCGAGAAGGCCGCCGAGGCGACAATGACCATTCCGCACGCGCATTGACGCACATATAGCGCAACGCATTGCAGATTCCAAAGGAGGGAGGATATTTTCTCCATGCCCGCGGATGAAGCAAAAAAGAGCAACGACCTGCCCCTGCCACAACTATTGCAGGGAGTGGTCACACTGCGCAGGATTAGCGCGGGCTCCTACGGGACCGTCTATCTAGGGCGGGATGCGGCACGCAGGGAACTTGCAATCAAGGCCGTAAGCCCAAAAATATCCATCGAGGCACAGGAACGGGAGCGCCAGGGACTCGTCTGCTTCCTGAGCGAATTCCAGAACGGCGGGGAGCATCTTCTGGGCATCCACCAGATCTCCCCCGCAGGAGAACCACTGAGATACTCGATGGAACTGGCGGACAACCTCAACGACCCAAACTCCTCCGACGACTACCAGGCCGCAAGCCTCGCCGCATGGATCGGCAGGCATGGTCCACAGCCGGTCAAGGTGGCCGTCGAATGCATGCACCAGCTCATCGAGGGCGTCGCGGCACTCCACACAAGGGGGCTTATGCACCGCGACATCAAGCCCGAAAACATCTATTTCGTCAGGGGACGCCTTAAAATCGGCGACCTGGGACTGGTCACACGATACGGGGACGCGGAACGGACGCTCATCGGAACGAGGGAATACATCCCCGAAGACATGAAGAGCGCATCCCCCGAAATGGATCTGTACGCCCTCGGGAAAATCCTATACACCATCACAACAGGACTCGCCGCAGGAGAGTATCCGCGAATCCCGAAGAACATGGTTGACGACGCCGCGCTGAAGGAGCTCAACCAATTCCTGCTCTCACGGGCATGCGCAAGGGAACCCTCCAGGCGGTTCCACACGGCAAGCGCATTCCGGGAGGCCTTCGATGCAGTCTGCAACCCGGCCGAACGGGCGCGCAGACGCCAGAGAATCCTCCGAAGGGCCTTCATCGCCGCACAGCTCACATTCGTCGCAATCCTCATCACAATCCTCGCCATGCGCCCCTGGAGACATGGCCCCGCCGGACCCGACATCCCGGCACCTGACGAATACATCCCCATCAACCAGGCATGGGACGAACGAATCCCGCCTACAAACGAATCCTTCAGGCTCGCATTCTCGGAAATCCTCGACGACGAGACCCCGCGGCTCCAAAACGAGGCCACGGCGATATTCCCAAACAACCCCGTGAACACAAAGGAGTTCGAACTCTACTTCGAAGTCACGACCGACCAGCCGCGGACTACACTCACTGCGGAATTCCACCAGCCAGGCAACGAAAAGCCCTTCAAAACCGTCAAGTGCGTAGTCACGCCAAGAGGGGTCTTCGATGCAAAGACCGTCATCGACGCGCCCGGCAGGGAGAGCCAGACCTGGGGAATCCGAATCGTCCCCCATGAGGGCGAACTATTGCTTCTGGCGAATGGACGGGCATTTCTCAGCACGCCCATGAACAACTTCACAACGCCCTGGACGCTCCAGTTGAAGCTCAACTCCGAAGAGAAGGGTGACCTCCGAATCTCCAGATTCTGCTGCTTCACTTCTGGGACGCAATTGGGCAAAAGCCATAACTTTCTCAATTGCAGGTAGTTATATGATTATGAACAATAGACGGGGGATTCTATAGGCCATGTCAGGAATCTGCGGATTCATACTTGCGGCGGGCGAAGGCAGGCGGATGCGTCCGTATACCTTTGTGCGCCCAAAGGCGATGCTGCCATTCTGCGGAGTCCCCCTGCTGGAACTCGCCCTTGACGAACTCTTCTCCCTTCCGGAGATAGGCCGTTGCATCGTGAACGGCTGCCATCTGGCCTCTCAGGTCGAGGAGGGATGCACCCGCCATGCGTCCCGTCACAGCCGCGCAATCCACTTCTCCCGCGAGGAGTCGCTGCTGAACCATGGCGGCGGTCTTCTGCGCGGCATGGAACGCTTCGGGGAGGACGCATCCACGCTGCTGGTGCGCAACGTGGATGTGGTCCACGACTACAACCTTCGCTGCCTCCTCGAATTCCACCGGTCGCGCCAGGCGGATGTCACAGCCCTCCTAATCCCCAACCACCGCAGAAACGGAGTCCTGACCGATGACGAAGGACGCATCCTGGACTTCCACAACGACAAGGGGACGCTCACATTCTCGGGAGTCTACCTGCTCGAACGGAGTATCCTCGACTTCCTCCCGGACACCCCTGCGCCAAGCATCATCGACGCATTCACAAGAGCCGCCGCCGCCGGAAAAAAGATCCTCGGATTCATCGGAGACAACGACCACCTCTGGTCGGACGTGGGAACCCCCGCGGAATACATCCGCGCACACGCCAGAGCCGCCGGACGGGCATTCGAGGGGCAGCCAATGCTCCGGAACGCACTCCTCGAACAGGCGCGAAGACGCTTCGCCCTCGAGGCCGACGGCATACACTGCACCGGCGCAACCGGCCTCGGCACCGGCCTCACGCTACCGTCAGGCACACACCTGCACAACGTCGTCATCTGGGACGGCGTCACCCTCTCCGCCCCCGCGCTCTACGCGGAGGGCGTCATCTGCGAAAGCCAGCCCGTCCCCGTCGTGCAGGCCTCCTCCCCTTCGGCGGACCTTCTCAAGACCACCGGCGCCATGCCGGACTCCGGCGGCGCACGGCCCCGGAAGCAGGGGTCCGGGAGGGAGTACAGGCGTATCTCCTCACGGGACCACTCCACGGGGATTCTCTGGAGTTCCTACAGTCTCGGCAAACGTGAGAACTCCGCCTTCGCCTCCGTCGCCCACCTTCTTTCATTGCTTGGGATCCCCGTCCCGGCAATTCTCCTGCATCTTCCCGAAAGAGGGGAATTGGCCCTTGAGGACCTCGGCGACGAGGATTTGCTGAATATCGGCCACGACAGGCGAATCGCCCTCCTTCCCCAGGTGCTCGCCCAGGCCGCACGCCTCCATGCGCAGGGTGCCGAAGTCGCCAGCAGGCTTGAGACGCCGCTCCAGCCGCCTTTCACGCCAGGATACTACCAGTGGGAACAGGACTACTTCCGATGGAATCTCCTGGACGACCTCCTCGGCATGGGGCATCTCTGGAACGACGGGGTGACACGGGAGGCGGAAGCCGTCAGGACTCGGATGCTTGGGGAGCCGCAGGTCCTCCTGCACAGGGACTTCCAGGCCGCGAACATCAAAATCCACCACGGCGCATGCCACTGGATTGACTTCCAGGGAATGAGGCTCGGCGCCGCGGGATACGACATCGCGTCGCTCCTCTACGACCCATACGTGGAATACACCCCGGAGGAACGGCTTGCCGCCTGGGACGGCTACAGGAGGGAGGTCATTGCCATCGGCGGCAGCGCCCCCGAGCCGGACCTGCTCCACATCGCCGCAATCCAACGCCTTATGCAGGCGCTGGGCGCATACGCAAGGCTCTGGCAGAAGAACGGCCTCGACTGGTATAGGCCATTCATCCTGACAGGAGTGCGGCATCTCCGGCAAGCCGCCGGCGCGGCAAAGGCATTCCCCGCGATTGAAGCACTCGCCAGCACGCTGGAGACATTGGTGCCGGGCAGATGAACCGCGCAGACTACGCATCCCCGCTCGGAGACCTGGCGCTCTTCACATCGGAGGGCTGCCTGACAGGAGTCTATTTCGCAGACGAGGCACACTGCCCGCCTGCGTCAAGACACTCCTCCCAGGACACATCACGCGCAACCGCACAGGCACGCGCATGGCTTGACGAATTCTTCGCCGGAGAAATCCCAACCTGGACGCCACCGGTCCGCCTCAACGGAACCCCATTCCAACTCGCCGTCTGGGAGGTGCTGATGACCATCCCATACGCATCGACAACCACCTACGGAGAGGTCGCCCGCGCCCTCGGCACACGCGCATTCCAGGCCGTCGGAGCGGCCATTGGACGCAACCCGGTCTCCATCATCATTCCCTGCCACAGGGTCGTCGCGTCGGACGGAACCCCCGGGGGATATGCCGGCGGCGTCGACCGCAAGCAGCGCCTTCTGAACTTCGAAAAAGCCACCGCCCTGAACCGACAATGAAACCCAAAAAAGACGAAGTCATCCTCCTGGCGCCCGCCGGAAACTGGGAGTCGCTTGCCGCCGCAATCAAAAACGGGGCGGACGCAATCTATTTCGGCGTCGGAAAATGGAATATGCGGTGCCGCGCCAATGTGAACTTCACCCAGGAGGAAATCCCCGAGGTGGTCGCACGATGCCATGACGCAGGAGTCCGCGCATGGATGACCCTCAATATCATCGCATACGACGAAGAGCTCCAGGAAATCAAAGCCCTCCTCAAGGCGGCGAAGAGCGCAGGCGTCGATGCAGTCATCGCCGTGGATCCGGCCGTCATCCTCCACGCACGGGAGCTTGAGCTGCCAGTCCACCTCTCAGTCCAGGCAAATCTCTCAAACTGGGAGGCAATCGCATTCTACTCAAGATACGTGGAGACGGTCGTCGCCGCAAGGGAACTCTCCCTGGAGCAACTCGCCTCCCTCGCAAACGCCATCCGGGAGCACAACCTTGTGGGACCGGGGGGCGCTCCGATTCGCCTCGAGGCATTCGTCCACGGCGCACTTTGCATCGGACTCTCCGGGCGCTGCGGAATGAGCCTCTGCGAATACAACACAAGCAGCAACCGGGGAAGCTGCTACCAGCCATGCCGGCGCGAATACATCGTCCGGGACGCTGAAACCGGCTACGAATTCAAGGTCGAGAACAGATACGTCATGTCCCCGAAGGACCTTTGCACAATTGCAGGGCTGCCAAGACTCCTGGATGCAGGAGTGACTGTCCTCAAAATCGAAGGGCGGGGACGGGGGGCCGACTATGTCGCAACCGTGACGCGCGCCTACAGGGAGGCCGTGGACCTCTGGAAGAAGGGTGAAACCCCAACACGTGGGCAGCTGGAGAGATGGAGGCAGGCGCTGCTGGGCGTCTTCAACCGGCAATTCTGGGAGGGGGGATACTACTACGGCGAACAAAGCGACATCTGGGCGGGAGACAGGGACAGCCAGGCCACCGTCAAAAAACACTTCGTCGGAATCATAACGCACTACTACGCACACCCGAAGGTCGCGGAAATCCTCCTCCAGGCAGGAAGTCTACGCCCGGGAGACAGGATTCTCATCACAGGCCCCACTACGGGAGCCGTCGAATACACCGTCCCCTCAATCCAGCACGACGGAATGGAAATATCATCCGCGGGAATCGGGGACGACGTCACATTCCCATACCCCGAAAAACTCCGGCCGAAGGACAAGGTCTTCACACTGCACACACAAAAGAGGGAAAAAACCAATGCGCACGGCAGCTATGAATAGACTCCTACCGTTCATTCTCGTATTCCTTTGCCTGGGGATGGGGCTCCTGGCGGAAGGCTTCCCACGCGCCCAGTGGATCCACTACCCGGAACCGGACGCGGAGGGGCTGCACAAGGACCGCTACTTCTGGACGGACTTGGACGTGCCGCAGGACGCGGACGCCGTCCAGATTGCCTTCCACCTGGATGACGGCGGCGACCTAATGATCGACGGCAAGGCCGTCGCGCCAGCCACCTTGAAGCAATCACCCCCCGATGGCAGCATGAAGAGGCCCGCGATGATATTCGAGGACTTCTCGCTCTTTAGGCCAGGGAATACTCAACGTCTGGAATTCCGCGACGTGAACGCGGCTGGAATGGGCGGAATAATCTGCCGCATCACATTCCTCGCCCAGGGGGAACCTGTCGGGGAATTCCTCTCCGATGAAACTTGGCGAACCGCGAAGAAACCCTCGC
>ERZ1026860.688-NODE-688-length-20477-cov-14.512536_pt1 | contig 20477 bp, 17 predicted proteins | sample MGYA00380160_ERZ1026860 | MGnify/ENA primary metagenome ERZ1026860 (study PRJEB33269, sample SAMEA4719796) | human gut metagenome | biome: human-associated habitat; feature: organic feature; material: feces | place: Cameroon | collected 2013-10 ... | reverse complement strand
TGAGCAGCCCGATGAGCAGTTCCTTGTTGCCCCTGTCGGCGAACACCGCCTTGAACCCCGCGTCGAGGGTGAGGTCCACATACCGCCCCGGCGTCACCGCATGCAAGGCCTCATCCCTGTTCATGCCGGCATCCCCTCTTCCGTTTCGGCCGCTGACCCCGTTCCGGCTGCGGCCTCCGTCTCCATTCGCGCCCGAGTTATTGCTGCCGCCTCTGTTCCCGTTTCTCTCGCACATCTGCCCCGCGGCCTTGCCGCCGGCAGAATCTCTCTTGAAGTTTCCCATTGTTTTTCGTCTAAAAGTTACGCCCGCAATGATAGCGATTCCCGGGATGCCGGGCAATAAAGAAACTTCAAAAGAGATAAGAAACAGAAAAATCTGTCCCCGTACAAAAAGAAGTCCCGCCCCATACGCGAAGCACACAAAAACGGCAGGCCTGGATTACCACGCAAGGTGCTTTCCTGACCTGTCATGGATTTTTGTATCTTTGTCATAGGTCACAACACCCGCCTGGGGCGTTCCGTGGACTTCTGGAAGGTTGTGAATTGCTTTCTTTTTGTATCTTTGTCATAGGTCACAACACCCGGAGTCTTTATTGCCCCGGCCGTGGCCAAGTTGTGAATTGCTTTCTTTTTGTATCTTTGTCATAGGTCACAACACCTTTCAGTGGCTATCTTCTGACGGGCTAACTGTTGTGAATTGCTTTCTTTTTGTATCTTTGTCATAGGTCACAACACCTAACAGGCTGGTCACCGATATGCTGCATGTGTTGTGAATTGCTTTCTTTTTGTATCTTTGTCATAGGTCACAACACCAGAAAGAGAATTTATATCATTACCGCCTACGTTGTGAATTGCTTTCTTTTTGTATCTTTGTCATAGGTCACAACACCGCAACTGAAATGCTTGAACAAGCAATGTACGTTGTGAATTGCTTTCTTTTTGTATCTTTGTCATAGGTCACAACACCCAAGGGACATTTTGGAAAGCTGTTCATCGTGTTGTGAATTGCTTTCTTTTTGTATCTTTGTCATAGGTCACAACACCGCGAACCAGTAGTGCGCAAATCATAATCGTGTTGTGAATTGCTTTCTTTTTGTATCTTTGTCATAGGTCACAACACCCTGTGTGCTCTCTATCTTCAAATTTTATGTGTTGTGAATTGCTTTCTTTTTGTATCTTTGTCATAGGTCACAACACCACAATTCGGGTAATAACCTGATTGACAAAGGTTTATCTACTGTGGTAGAATTCAGTAAACTCCGCAGAATCTGCGGAGTTTCTGTTGTTCATAACCAGTTTAACTCCGGCAACGCTATCTTGACCCTTGCCGTATTCACCCTGAGAGCCAATGATCGCTGCCGACCGTCAGAACAGCTCCAACTGCTGCTCTATGGATGGCAGTTCCGCATTCTTCCGTCCGATAAAAAGTTCCATTGTGGAAAACTGCTTGTCCGTTATGCACATCACGCCGACCTTGCCATATTCCGGAAGCAGGCTCTTGACCCTCCGGACATGCACCCCGGCATTCTCCACAGAAGGACATTGCCGAATGTAAATGGAGAACTGGAACATCGTGAAACCGTTGCCCATCAACTCCTTGCGAAAAGTGGCCGCCGCCTTGCGTTCCTTCTTGGTCTCTGTCGGAAGATCGAAAAACACAAGCACCCACATAACACGATATTCGCTGAGTCTGGACACTTACTGCATCTCCGGATACACTATCTTCCTCAACTCTCCTCCGAAACACTTCGCGAGCGATGCCGTGGTCTGGCTCGCGGCAATCATCAACGGACTCCGCCTGCCGTCAATCACGACATCCATCACCGGAATCTCCAACAGCCTGGCCTTGGTTTCCCGCGTCAGCTGCGGGCAGGTATTGCCGTCAGCCATAATATCCACCACAAGCCGGTCGACATAAGGGCGATAAGGCTCCATCACATCATCCGCGAGGCAGAACGCATTGTAACGGTTGCAATGATGTATCCCAAGTGTGGGAAGCAATCCGCTGGACACCAGCGCCCTGGCAATCACGGCGCGGAGAATCGCATAGCCGTAATTGAGCAGATTGTTCGGAGCCCCGTCATAGCGGCCGCGCACAAAGAAAGGAAGTTCCGGAAAAATATTCTTCCAATAGAAAGCCGCCGCCCGCCCCTCCATATTCTCACTGTCCCCGCTCCTCACCTGCCCGGACCAGATGATCATATTGCGGGCATCCTCCCCGGAAACATATTTCAGCACCGCGGCCTGATTGGAAATCTTGCTCTGCACCGTCTGCTGCCAAAGCTGCTTTTTGAGAGGCAGGGACGCATCAATCTGACTTCTGAAACGCTCGCTCTGCACCGTATTCGACTCCAATGGCAGCAGCAGTCCGGCAGGCATAGACTTCTCGTCACAAGTGATTACCGCGGCATTGTTATCCAGGAGTGCAGACATCAAGGCGGAGGTTACCGTAACCTGACGGTTGTCTATCACGACCACACCTATGTCCTCTATCGGGATGGTCCGCCGCAGGGGCGCATCTCCGAACGGGAGGTCGCCATCCGAAGGCTTCTCCACCACCATCTGCCTGTTAGACAAGGACAGGTAAGCCGGATTGCCGAAATACAATGTCCGCTTGACCATATCAATACTCCCCCACTGCGACTATCCGCCCGATGTGGTCGACGCGGACCTTGACGATGCCTTTTAGAGCATTGTAATTCTGAACCCGCTTCCAGGTCACATCCCGCAACTCCGGGACATCTTCCAAAACGGTCTCCAGATGATGCCTAAAAACATAATATTTACAGCTCAACTTCTGCACCCTGAACAGATTAGGACTGATTTGCGCATAATTGGCCGGATCCATCAGATCCACATCGGCAGGGATAAAGCCGGTCTTAGGATTCGGAAACACGAACATCTCGTTGAGCTTCATGCTGAAGACGAACTTCCAGCCAAGATCCTTATGGAAGTCTTTGTCCACCACTGGCAGACCGGCAGTCTTGCGTTCCAAAGCTTCAAAGAATGATACTATATGTTCTTGATACTTACCATTCTCATCTTCAAAGATAGCGGCGTGATGATTATTCTGAAGGTCAACATAATCATTAGGGATTGTATTTCCGCAAGAATCCAATACAAGACATCCATTCATGTCGCGTTTATTACGAACTGCAACAAGGTTACCATTGAGCATTATCGTAACTCTTCTTAATTTTATCCCACGCGCCTCGTCCACCCAGATCGGCTTCTCCTCCAGATTCACGAAAGCCTTCTTTGGATCACCTTCATACTCCGCCAGCCGCGCCTCAAGAAGCTTACGGACACGTCCATCCACCACCTTGTCCACACTCAAATCCGGCCCTATCTCTTTGCGGATGCTATACACATCCTTCATCCTCACGCACTTGACCTTGACAGGAACGGTGACGGACTGCAAGGCATCCACATACAGAGGGTTCTTGTCAAGAGAGTTCTTACCGGTAAACGCCTTCTTGGGATCACCGCCGAACGCTTCCAGTCGCCTCGCCAATGCCTCCCTCCACGCCTTGGATGCCACTGAGGCAACCATTGCAGCATCCATCTTGCCTCCGACTGTCACATCAAACGTCTCGTACACCATGCGGCGGCCATAGACCTGCTCCTTATGCAATTGCCCGCGCGGAGTCAATGTCTCCTCCGCGATAGTCCGATCCTTGACCTTTGACTTGTTGACATTTCTGGTCGCGACCTTGTTCTTGGCTTTGATTGACACGAGGGTGGACTCCAGGGCCGACTTGAACGCAGCGCGCAACTCACCGAGCGGCATAGGAGGGGCGAAAATCCACTTGTGATTCGGCAGGCGCATCGTGACAGCCTCCTTGAGAACCAGATCCTCAGAACCCGGAAGAGCATTCAGAGTATTGAGCACCTTGATGTGAGAGCGCCTCGTGAATGCTATCGTGAGCGCATCCATCGCGTGGTGGCGGTGGTCGTTCCTCTTGGTCCAGTCGTCGCTGATCTTCTCCAGGCTCTGCCCGTCAGACTTGGTGACGGTGAATGTCTTGCCCGCCTGCCTGTATTTAGGCAGGTTGAGCTCTTTCATCACATCGACGAGCTGCCACTGCTCACGCAGAAGAGCCGTGATGCTCCCGGTGGTCGGCATCACATCCCGGACAATCTCGCCGAGCATTTCCATCGATTTTCTCGCTATGTACTGCGAATTCGTGAGATCGCGGTTGACAAAATCCGACGGAATCTCGCTCTGCTTCATGAGCAGGCGGTCGCGTTTGCGAGCCGAAATCACCCCTTGAGAACAAAGATCAATGACACGAAGCCTGTATGCATCCAATCCCGCCGGACCATATTTCCTTGACACATAGTCAAGCGCCGTCTCCTTGCCTTTGTCCCGGTTGACATCACTGAACTCCAATGTCTTGTTGGAATAGGAATCATCGAACAGCAATGCCTGAGGGATGATATGCTCAATGTCTATGGACGGGGAGAACAAGAGGTCCTTAGGAATGTACTGATTGGAGTACAAGGTTCGATATCCATTGCTTTTCAATTCATCGTAAAGCCTGTAACGCAGGATGTCTCTCTTGCTCACATACGGCAGATGGAATTCTGTCTGAAGGATTTTCACAATACCCTCATCACGTTTCGTGTTGTCGGCAATGCTTTGGGTCGCCTTCTCCCGCTGCTTGGCGTTCTGCTTCAGCTCCCTTGACATCTCTATATGGATTTCATCCGGCCTGCCATATTCATCCAAGACGGTGTTCACCACATTGACCATCTGATTGAGGATCTTCTCCACCACAGGGTTGCGCAGCGCCCCCTTCGGGAGAATCTCCAGCCTGCCCTTAAGTTCCCGGGCCTCATTTTCCTCCTTGGTAACTGATGAGGAATGGTTGTACCCGGCCCTTGCACATGCCTCATCGTAAGTGCAGCCATCCTTCAGATGCGGAAGAATCTTGTGCATTGCCTTGTGGCTGAGCGAAGCATAATCATCAAGCAGCTTCACCGAGGCGATGATCCGCGCATACTCAAGGGGCATCTTGCAGATGTCGGACACTTTCCCTATAAGACTTTCGTCTCCGGTCTTGGAGTTGTCCCCCTCATAAGAATACAGGAGATGCCACAATTTGAACATGGGCTGCCGCTCGTACTCCTCTTTGGGAAGAGAAGCGTCAAAGGTCAGGCAGTCAGTGCCAAATCCCAAGGCAGAGAAGACTTCACACAGCAGTTTATACGCCCCGGAATACGACAGTTTGCGAAGATCATATTCACCATGGCCGGATGCCGAAACCACCTCCAGAAACTTCCGATACAGCGCCGACATCGTCAGGTTACCCTGTATCTCCTTGTAGTTCACATCGTAACCACGCGAAGCACGCCCGAGCAGCCGGAGCATTTCCGGAACCGTTATCTTGTCATTGACCGCAAGGAAATCCGCGAGTTTTTTCCTGTCCTCAGCCGATAACTGGAGACACTCACCGGTAGCCCTGTCCGTCAAAGTCACGTTGTTCAGCACAGACCATATCTTGAATTCCTGAAAAAGCAGAGATGAGCGCGGGGCCACACGGCATCCGCATGTTTTGACCTTACGCACCCCGTTCTCCTCAACAACGATATCCCTATGCTCGAACTCGCAGAAACTGATCAGGTTTTTCTGAGACTTCAGACGCCTCTGGTAGAATATCACCACATCACGGATCTCCGTCTTGAGCGCGTCCGTCATCTCAGGATGGAAGCGTTTCTGACACTCCCATATACGCTCAAACTCATCAAGATAATCCTGCCTGTAGAAAACCTTGTTGCGCGTGCTGTAGTTCGGGTCCTGCTCGATATGCCGCCATAGATACTGGCCGACAGTGACATCATCGAAAAACAGCTCCTTGCTCCTGTCGCTTATCTCCCCGAGATATCCGCTTGAACTCTGGATAGCGCCCTTGACATCAGCTATGACATAAGCCAAAGTCTCCTTGTCCAGCATCTCGTTCAAGGCCTTGACCCGCCATTCAAGAGCAGTCTTTTTCTTGTCTTTGCCCTTATTGTCAGCAGTATATATCGAATATCGACCCAGGAATTTCTTGGAAACACCGTTCCTCCCGTCAGCTTCTATGCTCTTCTTGAAGTCCTCCGTCAGGATATCAGGCCACCATGAACTCTGCACGGACCAGATTCTCTCAAACTCAGCGGCCAGGTCAGAGCGATAATACTCAGGCAGTGCGCTTTTCCCGCTTTCAAGGAGCCTGAGCGAATACTCCCCTGGGGTCAGACCATCATCATAAAGTTCCCGGGCCACGGACATGCCGTCGATAAGGTGTCCTTCCTCCCCTTTATCCGTCTTGCGGTTACTCTTGTATCCGCGCTTGCGATTGATCATCAGCAACACACGGGACAATTCATCCATGGTAATCTCCCTTGACGGAGCCTCCGCCCTCAAACGGAATGTCTGATATGTGGAACCTGCACCCTGCTCGGACAGGACAGTATCTTCACTTATCCACCCCTCGCGCCTGAGCACAGACAAGAGATGCTCCCGACGAAGTTTGTATCGCTGGAGATTTCTGCGCATACCGCGCTTAAGGCGACGGTCGGCGTTGGTGGTTATAGCCTTGCCTTTCTCGAAACTGTCCTTCTCATCCGTCGTGAGAGGATTCACTCTGACACCTGTCATTATTATGGACGAGCGTTCATCGCCCGATTCGGCCTGATTGACCATGGCCCATCCTATACTTGTCGTTCCGAGGTCAAGCCCCAATACTTTTTTCATATATGAGTGGTTGTTTTCTACAAAACTAACAATATTTATTGTAATTAATCTGGATATTGTTAATTTTGCAAAACAAAAGAAGCAATTCACAATAAGGATTATTCCGTTGTGTAAACATTTAGAGCGGACCTTCGGGTTCGCTCTTTTCCATACCAGCCCGCATCTTCTCGGGGGCAACTCCGCCCCGCGCACACGAAGTCAAGCCCAAGCACGGAAAGCCGCCTGGCACACACGGAACGGAGGGAAACACGCTTCTCTGCATTGTAATACGCCCGGAAAGGAGTATCTTTGCGCACCTGAAAGGGGGACAACAAAATGAAGACAGCCAGCCAGCAAAGCGGCACGGACAGCCGCGCAATCAATCCCATAAACAATACAGCCTTCGGGATACTGCTGATAATCAGTATCTCCCATCTGCTGAACGACATGATCCAGTCGGTCATCCCGGCTATCTACCCGATACTCAAGGAGAAGTTCGGGTTCACATTCACGCAGATAGGCCTGATAACCCTGGTCTTCCAGATGACATCCTCCATCCTGCAGCCTTTCACGGGCCTGTATGCCGACCGCAACCCTAAACCCTACTCCCTCTCCACCGGAATGTGTTTCACCCTCTGCGGGCTTCTGCTGCTCTCCATGAGCGACACCCTCGCGCTGATACTCCTTTCCGTGGGCCTGGTCGGTCTCGGTTCATCTGTCTTCCACCCGGAAGCCTCCCGCGCGGCCCAGTTGGCATCCGGCGGGCGCAAGAGCCTGGCACAGTCCATCTTCCAGGTCGGAGGCAACGGAGGCAACGCCATAGGCCCGCTCCTGGCCGCGGCGATAGTGCTTCCACACGGGCAAGGGGCGATCAGCTGGTTCGCCCTCGCGGCCATAGCGGCCGCCCTGCTGCTCCTTGTAGTCGGCAAATGGTACAGCCGCAAGCTCGCCGAGACCAGAGGGACACGGAGCTCCACCATCAGGGAGCGGCCGCTTCCCGCCCACCTCATCCGCAGGGCCCTCGTGATACTTGTCATCCTTCTCTTCTCCAAGTACTTCTTCGCCGCCTCGATGACCAGCTACTTCACTTTCTTCCTTATGGACAAGTTCGCGCTCGGAGTCAAGCACGCGCAGCTCTGCCTCTTCGCATATCTGGCAGCTTTCGCAGCGGGGACGGTCATAGGAGGGGCGCTCGGTGACAGGTTCGGGCGCAAGCGCATCATCCTCATCTCCATCCTCGGTGCTGCGCCGTTCGCACTGGCGATGCCGTATCTCTCCCTCGGCTGGACCATCGTCATGGCCGTAATCACCGGCTTCATCATAGCCTCGGCCTTCCCTTCCATCATCGTCTACGCCACGGAACTCCTGCCGGACAGGGTCGGCATGATCTCCGGGGTGTTCTTCGGGCTGATGTTCGGCATCGGCGGACTCGGCTCGGCGTTTTTCGGCTGGCTCGCGGACAGGACAAGCATCGAATTCATCTTCCGCATCAGCAGCCTGCTCCCCCTCATCGGCATCATCGCTCTATGGCTGCCGGACTTGAAATATTGTTCTCATTAATAAGTTACCGCTAAAAATTCACTTTTGGCAATCTGCAATATTTAGCATACCTTACAAAAAAATCATCATGATGAGAAAGCTACTGGTATTTTTGCTTTGTCTGTCTTTAGCATGCAGCCTCAAGGGTCAAGAGATGACGGGCGTTTGGGTTCAGGTCAATTCCGCTTCCGAGAACGGGACAGAGATGACGTTATCCGACACACTTAAACTTTCAGCGAATGGTGTCTTCCGCAATGCAACCGTCATGGAAATGTCGATGGATGACGGAAACGGACAGAAAGCCACAGTCAAAATGATGGTCTCATGCAGCGGAAAATGGTCTTACGAAGACGGTGTGCTGACCCAGATTTACGATGCGAAATCCATCCGCTCTGAAGTGCTGGAACAACCGGAGGGCTTTCCTAAGATGTTCGTAAACATGCTTACCAAAAAGACAGCCTCGGAATTCAAAAAGCATGCGAAAAAGCCGCAGCGCTCGGAGCTGCTCACATTGACATCCAACACTCTCAAACTCCGCGAGATTGGGGTAAAAGACCCGGAGACCGACACTTACGCGCGCGAGGAAAACTTGTTGTAAATTCCGTTTACTTTTCATCGATTTCTTGATAGAAAACGATGAAAATGTTTTATGATTACGCAATGTTGTACCTAAAGTCATTTTTGTAGGCCAGTGCCGCAACCAGTAGTCTGTCAAACAGACCGTCGCCGAAACGCCGCCGGTTGAACTTATAGCAGAACTCATTCAGGTTGTTCTGAAGATACTCCGCTTCTCCGTCAAATCAAGTCGTCCCCGGATTTTATGGCCTGATGCCTGTAACTGGTCCACCGCATGTCCCTGTCTCCCGTCAGCTCCGCCGCTTCGGGCGGGGTCTTCATACCGATGCCTCGTCACGATAGGAGAGTGGGCTTTCTGGGATTGTACAAAAGTATCGGTTTCGGTGATTCCGGAGTCGGTGCGTGTCATAGGAAGGCAAGCGTTTACCTGTTGTGAGGGCATAAAGACATTGATATTCCTAAACAATATGACAGTAATACATGACAGGACTTTTTCCGGATGCAAGAATCTCGAAAGGATAGAGTTCCACGATGGTCTGAAGGAGATTGGGGACTTCGCGTTCGCGCGCTGCATAAAGCTTACTGAACTTCATCTTCCGGACACAGTGGAAAAGATTGGCTACCGGTCGTTTGCGAACTGCTTCTCTTTGGAAAAGGTGGACTTGCTGTCCTTTCCGGCAATTGACGATACCGCTTTTGACAATTGTGACAAACTTCGTTAACTTTCGCGGCGTTTCTGCGACTTACAAATGAGGCGTGTTTAGGAAGGCGCTCCAAAAACAAATGACAGAACAGGAATTCGGACATATAGCACGGGACTGCAGCGGCAGGCTTAAGGCGCTGGCGAGGCGTTTCTGCCGGGCTGCGGATCTGGCCATCGATGAGGATGACCTGGTTCAAGAGGCACTGCTCGCTTTCTGGAACCTTTCCGAAAAAGGTTACCCGGTGCGGAATGCCGAGGCGCTGCTTGTCAAGATTACGAAAAACATCTGCGTCTCGCACTATCGCAGACGGCATCTTGTGACGGAGCCCATTGCCGGAGATGTCCTCCCTGGCGGTTTGTCTGCAACGGAAAGTGTTGATGTTCAGGATGCTGCTGTGCTTCAGAAAGAAATGTACTCGAGTCTGACACCATCCGAGCTGGAATATACAAGATTGCGCGAGGAGACGGGCTGGTCGCTGGATGAGATGTCCGCGAATACCGGCAAGGACAAGTCCGTGATAAAGGCCTTGCTCTCAAAGGCGAGGCGCAAGATGAAAGAAATATTAAAGGAACGATGATATGAAACAGGACAACAGGACATTGGCGGAACTCGAGAAGGCATATCTTTCCGATGAATCCGCAGCCGAGTTCGACAGGATCGTGCGCAGGTCGGAATCCCGCAGGCGCAGACCTGTAGTCTGGGGGCTGATGCTCGCAGCGGCGGCATCGTTGACACTGATCTTTACACTCCGGCCACGTCAATGCGATTTCAACGGGCTTGAAATAGCCGAAGGAATACAGCAGATCATGAGCCTTGACACGGACAATGTAAAGTTCGTCACGGCGACTCCGGACGGAGGGCGCATCATCCTGACGGCCGAGATGAATGACGGGAGCCGATGTTCCTATGTCATGAACCGTGACGGGGGAGCGGTCTCTATCACAGCAATGAAATAATAAGTTGTGTTGCTTGCCCGGCGGCATTTTCAGTGGCGCGCATGAAGATGTGCCGTAGCGGTAACAAATTAAAAATCAAATTACTATGCTAACATTTATTTTGAGCGCAGTATGCGCATTGAGCCTAAATGCCGCCCCTGCGGATACGCTTGACAAGTACATTATCAACGGGGAGCAGGTGGTCAAGTTCGACGGCAGCCAGCTTGTCGGCAAGACGGTGAGCGACTACAAGGTGACGGTGGCCAAAAGCATTACGGCCGATGAGGCCGTAAGGATTCACGTGATCCGCACCGACGGGCAGAAGATAAAAGCCATTAAATCTTCCAGTGTGGTCGAAAGTTTCCGCTTTGAAGACAAGGACACGGAGTCCAATATCAATGGGAAGAATTATTCCAATGCGGAGGTGACGGTGTTGTCCTCGACTACGCTCTATATCGTCGACGGCAAGAAGTGTGACAAGGATGCTTTTGCGAAGATCAAACCAGAATCCATAGCTTCAATGACTGTCTACAAGCCGGGGGCCAAGGGGGCCTTGAAACTCTCCGGAAAGAGCGATGTCGCCGTCATCGTGGTCGTGACCAAGTAGTGTCATAGCCGGCTTTTTCTGCCTGGGGCCCTGCGGCTTCAGGCAGTTTTTTGTCATAATCAGCATCCCCACTGTCGTCCCGTACAGGAAACAGCCCTCTTTCTGTACGGCAGCCCTCAATATAGCCGTCCCGTACAGAAAACGGCCCTCTGCTGTACGGCAACCGCGAGGCGCGAGGCCAAGCGAGGCGCGAGGCCAAGCGAGGCACCACAACCCGACAATCCCCAAGCGAGACTCTAGCCTCCGCGAGAAAACAAGGTCAAAACGAAAGATTTGCAAATCTGATTCTTCTGTACCATATTTGCACCCGGAGCAGCCTCAGCGGAGCAGGCTGCACCATTAAAACTTTCAGAAAATGATGAAAAACTTCAAAGAACGGGAAAGGTTCTGCAACGCGACTTTTCTCTCCGGCGGACCGTATTGGCACGTCTACACTTCCGGCAAAGAAACACCGCTGATTTTCAGCACCAAAGAAGAATTTACCCTCGCCATGAATATGGTGGCGCAAGCCCAGGCCAGCACCGGTGTCACGTTACTCGCATTTGAAATCATGGGCAACCACTTCCATTTCGTAATTTCGGCAGACAGAGAACAAATCCTCAACTTCTGGAATCTCATACGCAAGAGGATGATAAAACCGTTCCCCTTGATAAAAAACATAACCCCGTCACTGAAGCCCATCGATAACTTGCAATCTCTGAGAAACAACATAGTCTACACCAACCGCAACGGCTACGTTGCCGACCCCTCGCACACTCCATTCAGCTACCCATGGGGTACAGGACGCTACTACTTCCAGAATTTCCCGACAGACCGACTCTATGCTGAAATCCATTCAGGCCAGCGCAGGCTCATGTTTCGCGGACGGGATCCGGACCTTCCGGAGCATTGGAAAGTCATTGACGGCCATATCTGCCCCTCATCATTCTGCGCAATAAAAACAGGTATGGCGATGTTCCGCGATGCTCACCACTACTTCTCTCTGGTCAGTAAAAATGTGGAGGCATACACCGAGATCGCAAGCGAACTCGGTGACGGAGAGTTCCTCACAGATCCTGAGCTCTACAATCAACTGGCAGCGATCCTCAAAAAAGAATACGGAGCAATGCTCCTTAAAGACCTCAGCCGTCAGCAAAAACTGGATCTCGCCGTCAGACTGCGGCGCGAGTTCCGCTCCTCCAACGGACAAATCCGCCGTCTCCTTGCTCTCAGCCAATACGAAATCGATTCACTTTTCCCACTGACTGCATGACAAGTTTGACGAGCGTGCCCTGCAAAACGTCCCGTACAGAAAACCGTCCCGCCCGGCACCGCCCGTCCCGTACAGCACCACTCGGCACCGCCTTGCCTTGTCGCCCCGTCCGGCACCGCGCTGCCTTGCTGTCCCGTCCCGTACAGAAAACACCCCTCTTTCTGTACCGGAGCCACCAAAAGACCATCGCGGTACAGAAAACACCCCCTTTTCTGTACGGGACGCCGCCTTGAACCACCTTGCAGGCAGTTCCATCTGGACGCGGAACCTAAACTGACAGAAAGCGGGGCAGCAGATACGCCCCACACGCGAGGCTAAGCACACAAAAAGCCGCCCCCAAGAAGGGACGGCCTCGAGCAATTCATAGCAAGGAGCGTCTGAGTCTATCCGGAAAACCCGTTTGAAAAAACCATCATTTTTGTCGACTCAGACTGCTCCTAAAGTTTTTAGAACCTGTAGGTGAATCCGACTTTCACCTGTCCGATGGCGCCGATGACATCGTTGGCGCTGGCACCGAAGGCGAATGAAGACGCATTCTCCTCATAAGTCTTGTCATCGTTCTTAGTGTATGACCCTTCGTAGCCGAGGGTCAGGAAGTTCAGCGAAGTCTCAAGGCTGAGGTGCTCGTTGACAGAATATGTCAGCACAGGCAGCACATGGATACCCCACGCAAGCACAGGATTGTTGTCAGTAGAGATGTTGCCGACCTCGGTCTTGCCGGTGGTGCGTCCGATACCGGCATTGACCTCGCTCCACAGGCCGAAGCTGCGCCACTCGGCGAAACGATAACGGGCATACGGCTGGAGAGCCCAGGTGAAGCTTGACTTCTTGGTGTCGGCAAGAGCTCCCGGAGTGGTGTTCTTGTCATAGCCGATGCCGAGCCTTGCACCTGCAAGGAAGTTGTCAGCGAAGTACCAGCCGACATTAGGGGCGATGGTGAAGCCTACCTTGGACTCCTTGTCGGTCTTGATGCTGTTGGCGGTGACATTGCCTCCGTTGTAGTCAAGTCCGGCGGTGCCGCCTACGAATACCTGAGCATTTGCGCTGAATGTAATGGCTGCAAGAGCAGCGACAGTTATAATAACCTTTTTCATAATTGATTGATAATTGATTTTAAACTAAATTGATTCGAGTTTTGACTCTATCTTTGATTCTATCTTGTCGATGAAAAGCCTGTAGTGATTGCGCTCGCTGATGTCCATTATGAACGCCGTCACGCTGTAGAAGGCGAACTGGGAGACGAGCCCCATTATCTGCGGCCGTATCATGGCCAGAGTACAGGCGGCATTGTTGATGTTGTTGAAGCCCTGGATCATAAAGGTTGACGGGAAAATGTAGGAGACCGCCTTCCAGAATGGAGGAAATGAGCTTACCGGCCAGGAGAATCCGCTGAGGAAGAGGCAGAGCGAGGACATGAAGAGCAGCACCACGAACACCGTCTCCCTGTGATGCACGAAGCGGCTGAATGTGAAGCTGAAAGACACGCATGTGATGACGAACAGGAATATCAGCACGAGCATGTCGCCAAGCATTCCCCTCTGCGGCATACCGAACATCATCGGCACCAGAAGCAGCCCGTATACGGCTATCCCGATGTAAATCAAGGCATATGCAGCAGCCCTTCCGATCAGGGAACCGTCGTGCGTCGCCCCGCCTTCCCTCATGGAGCCGTTCATCACGCTGACGCCGTAGAACATGGTCTGCTGCACCACGAGAATCAGGGCTGCGGAGAGGAAGAATATCAGGAAGGACATATTGGTGTTGAACGGTATCTCCTCCTCGACCGGGATGGCGTTGATCATCTGCTTTATGCTCTCGTCCGTCATACCCTTGGCGGCATAGCGGGACGCTTCGATCTGTCCCATCTCATCGAGCATCACGTGATTGACGGCCATAGTCAAGTCCTTGTAGTAAAGGAAGCTGGACATGTCGGCATAGGTGGATATTGTCGCCTGCTCCAGACCTGCCAGGCGGTCGCTGTAGTCCTCCGGGAAGAGGACCACGCCGTGCACCTTGCGCTTCTGCATCAGTTCTTCAGCCTCCTGCATGGTGGCGCACTTGTAGGCTATCTCCACCTCGCGGGTAGCGTCCATCTTGCGCATGAAGCGTCTGCTGTCCTGGCTCTGGCTGAGATCGACCACGGCCACAGGCATGTCGTCAACCGTGCCCTTGCTGTACACGAACCCGTACACTAGAGGGTATATCAGTCCGCCGAGCAGGAAGATGATCGCCACATAAGAGTCGGCGAATATTCTTTTGAGTTCTTTGATCATATCGCGTAATTCTGATTAAGCCAGGCTCTCTTCAGCCTTCCGCACACGCAGAACGGGCCCACAAGGAAGAGGAGCATGTATACAATGTACTGCCACCATCCGGCGAAACCGACGCCGAACATAGCCTCCTGAACATAAAGGAGATAGTAGAACCTGAGCGGGAAGAGACAAGACACGCCCTGGAACGCCACAGGCATAGCCTCGACCGGGAACGTGAATCCGGAGAATGAGAATCCGAGAATCGCGAACAGGGCGGCGATACTGAGCGAATAGCGCAGAGTAGGAAGCAGGCCCACGAGTGTCACGGCCACGGCCTCATTTGCCAGGATGAACACCACCATCGCGAGCATCATGTTGAGAATGCTGCCGTTGAGAGGATATCTGCATACCCCGAAGAGAAGCAGGTCCAGCCCAAGTCCGAGGACAAGGTAGATGAGGGTGTACGGCAACAGTTTGCCTATCAGGGCGGCGGCCATCGAGCCGTCCGCAGTCTCCATCAGTTCCTTGGAAGTGCCGTAGCGGAGCTCCGAGCCGAGCGCATATATCAGCACGAATACTATACTGAGCGCCAGGAGTCCGGGGAGTATGATGTTGTTGAGATAAACCCCGTAGTTGGTGGTCGCGTTGCCTATCTTGTGTTCATCGACGACAATCGGCTGTATCAACCCCATTATCGCATCTTCAGAGTACCCTTTGGCCCTGAGCACCTCACGCTGGACGGCGCCTCCGGTAAGGGTGACCATGGTCAGGATGTTCTTGTAGCTCAACGCTCCGCCGATAAGGTAGAGGGTGTTCACATAGTATGTGAATACCGGCCTGCGGTTGGCGTTGACCTCTTCGTTCATCCCCTGAGGGATCACGCACAGTGAGGTGATCTCACCTGTCTGCATAGCGTTCCTCGCGGTGGTGAAGTCTTCGTACTTGATGACCTTGCCCATCTGGGTCGCATCAAGCTGACGGCAGAAGTTACGGGATAGAGAGGAGTTGTCCAGATCCAGCACCCCGACAGGGAGGTTCTCCGGAAGCCCTGCCTTGAAGAATGTCAGGTAGAACAGGCAGCACACTGCCATGACCCCGACTGATCCCAGAAGGAAGACTGGTTTGCGGCGTATTATCCCGAACTCCCGCCGCATTACTTTCAAGATGCTGTTCATTTTACTTTACTACTATTGCTGTCATACCAGGACGGAGACCGTCCACGGCAGTTGAAGGGACTGCCCTCACTTCGAATGTCTTGGCGTCGTACTGGTCACTCTCGTTGGTGGCTCTCCAGGTAGCGTATGACTCACGGGCGGCTATGTAGTTGACTGTAGCCTGCACGGTGGCGTCATTGAGGGCCGGGATCTTGAGGGTGAGGACGGTGCCGTTCTTGATGCTGTTGAGCTTGTCTTCACGGATGTTGAAGGTGAACCACATGTCGCTCAGGTCGGTCACTGTCATGATAGGTGAACCTGTGCCCACGAGCTCGCCCACATGAGGATAGCGCGCGCTGATGATACCGTCGACCGGAGAGGTGAGTTTGAGCTCGGAGAGGTAGGATTCAACCTCCATCACGGCTCCGTTGGCCTGGTTTACAAGGGCTATGGCTGCGGCCTTGTCTTCCTCGCGGGCGCCCTTCACTGCCATGTCGTACTGGGATTTGGCGGCCTGGGCTGTAGCCTCCGCGGCATTGTACTGGGCCGTGGCTTCATCGAACTTCTGGTCGCTGATCACCTTCTGCTCGTGCAGGCGGGTCGCGCGGTCCAGGGTCTTGCGGGCGATGTCCTGACCGACAAGCGCTTTCTGCCAGATCTCATATGCGCCGGCTATTTCTTCCTGGCGTGCTCCCTTGTTGGCCTTGTTGCGCTGCGCTGAAGCGGCGGCGTAGACTGCATTGGCCTGGGCGAGTTTGGCCCTGACCTCAGGAGAGTCTATGTCCACGAGGACATCTCCCTTCTTCACCATGTCACCTTCCTTGGCGTAGAATGTCTCGATACGCCCAGGCACCTTGCCTGACACGCGGTATTCTGTGGCCTCCGCCTCGCCCTGGATGAGAGCCGGCTTCGGTTTTGAGAAGATGATTCCAAGCACAGCGACTGCTGCGATGAGAGCAACCAGAACTATGATTCCCAACAGGAGGTTGCCTTTTTTCTGAGTCTTTTCCATATTATTTTTTGTTTTTTGATTATCGATTAATTACAGTCTTCCTTCAGCTTTGGCCAGATTGACGCTGCACATCTGGAGCTCCACTCCGGATTCTATTACCTCTGAATGAGCCTGTAGCCAGGCCGTCTGCGCCTGAAGCACCACATTGGATGCTATCATGCCCTCGTTCCACCCTGCAGTGGCCACACGGAGATTCTCTTCGGCATTGGCAAGGTTGCTCTCCGCCGTGTTGAGTTTCTCGAGAGCCTCGTTCTCCTGCTGGCGGAGCTGTGCCACCTGAAGGGAGATCATCTGCTTGGCGTCGTCAAGTTTAAGCTGGGTCATCACGGCCTCGGCCTTGGCTTTGCGCGTCTTGTTGAGGGACTCTCCGGCATGGAAGATAGGGACTGAGACCACAACTCCGGCGGTCATGAAGTCACCGTACTTCTTCTGGTAACCGTTGAAGAGGTTAGGGTTGGTGACGATGTAGTTGGCCATCACCGCAACAGTAGGGAGCATGTCAGAGCGGGCTATGTCCACCTTGCTCTTATAGATGTCCTGCGCGAGTTCAAGGCTCCTGATCTCAGGACGGGCTTCGTAGATCTGCTCATCTGAGATTTCCGGGCTCATCTGCGGCTGAGGAATCCTGTCGAGGGACTCGTCGGCAAGGGTAATCTCGCTGTCCAGAGGCAGTCCACACTCCTTGCAGAGCAGCATCTTGGCGAGGGCCAGACCGTTGTCGGCCTTGGTGAGCATCATGTCCGCCTCGTTGGCCTTGACCTTGATTGTCAGCGCATCTGACGGGGTGGCAAAGCCTTCGGCGATGAGGGCGTCAGTATCCTTCTCCATCTGGTGCAGAAGGCTTGCATACCCTTCGGCCAGACGCTTCTTGCCGGCGATGGAGACTATCTGCCAGTAGGCCTGCTCGATATCTACGAGGACCTGGGAATGTTCCTGCCCATACTGCTCTTTGGCGAGCTGCTCGGCATATCCGGCCATCCTGTTGGCCGCCGCGATCTTGCCGCCCATATATATAGGCTGCTGCAGGGAGATGACCGCCGCCGTAGTATTCCTGGTGTCAAGTGTGAGCGCCTGGCTGATCTGGCCGCCGATAGCGTTGATCGGGGTGGCGATGTCCAAGCCCTTGGCATATCCGAGCAGTTTCTGCAGTGCCGGGTCGGTCATCACCTTCTGGAGGATGACAGGGTCGGATAGAATGGCTCCGAGCTTGTCGTTGAGATCCTTCTGGAGAATGGTTCCGGCGCTGGTGAGCTCCGTCGTCGCCTCGTCACTGATCAGCTGCAGGTCCTTATTGGCATACATATAGGTGCCGGACGCTGTGATCTTAGGGAAATAGTTGGCCGCCGCAATCTTGCGGTCGTAACCTGCGATCTCGACTTTCTGTCTGGCAGTCTTGAGGGCGTTGCTGTTGTCAAGCGCCATCTGCCTGCAGTCGTCAAGTGTCAGCACCTGCTGAGCCTGTCCGCTGAGCGGAAGCATCGCAAGTGCGCTTGCAAGAATGATGATGGTTCTTTTCATTTTTATCGTTTTGTTGTATCTGTTTTCTTTCGCCGCCATATCGGGACGCAGATTCAAGATTCAAATAGTTTACCGTTTGTGAGAGAAAATGCATAACAAAACAGGGGTTTGATTCTACAAAAAGTCGAAATAAGCGACTTTTTAATAATTTTTGCGCACTTTTGTAAAAAACAGGCCATGCAGAAATACCGCGAACTCACCATCCGGGAACTGAAACACCAGTTTCCCGTCAGCCATGTCACTGACGAATTGTCAGACGACATCTTCATAGCGGAGCTCCGCTACGCGTCCGAGATGGACATTATCAAGCATCCATGCCGCTTCGATGGCTATCTGGCGTTTTTCTGTTATGAGGGACATTTTGACATTGAGGTCAATCTCAGGACGTTCCAGGTACGGGAAGGCTCGCTGTTCCTCTACACCCCGGGCAATATCGTGCGCGTGTCGGAGATTTCCCCGAAGGAGAAAAAGAATGTGCAATTCCTCATCATAGCCGTCTCCAACGCGCTCATCAGGATGACGCACTTCGATTTCAACAAGCTCTACGACGAGAGTCTCCGGATGCTCGAAAATCCGTGCGTAACCCTTGAGGGGGAGACCAAGGGCATCTGCAAGAAGTACCTGGACCTGGTCCGTGACATCTGCTCGATGAACCTGCCGAACAAGCGCGACGCCGTCTCGTCGCTCATCTCGTCCATCTTCTATCTGATGGGGGCGTTATGGGCTGACAGATTGTCAGAAGCCAAGCAGAAATCGGAAGAGAACCGCTCCGTCCGCTCGAAAGCCATACTCGAGGACTTCCTCACCCTCGTCCGGGACAACCACAACAAGGAGAGGAACTTGTCATTCTATGCCGACAAGCTCTACCTTACCCCGAAATATCTCTCGAAGCTGGTGAAGTCCGCAAGCGGCAAGTCCGCACACGAGTGGATTGACTCCTTCGTGATCCTTGAGGCCAAGAACATGCTCAAGTATTCCGGCATGAGCATCAAGTCAATTGTCTGGGAACTCAACTTCCCCAACCAGACCACATTCTATCGCTTCTTCAAGACCCAGACCGGGATGACCCCGTCGGAGTACCGCAAGAGCTGAGCGGGGATGCCCACTTTGTTGAATTCACGAATTCGCACAAAGCAAATTCACGTTTTAGAAGTTGTTTTGAATTTATTTGTCATAAATTTTATGAAGGTTTTTTCTGGATTTTGAGAAAGATAGTAGAACTATCTGACCGAAAAAGCCAGGAAAAAATATGGCGAAAAAGCAAGTAAAAGAATTTTCAACATAAATCAAAACAACTTCTTAGTAAGTGGCAAAGAATAAGTTGCCGCAGATTTGGCAAAGATTTTTGAGGATAGATTCCTTTTTGAAGAAGGAGTGTGCCGGTGGCACATGACTGATGAAAAAAGGAATATTGACCAAAAAGATTGCCTAAGGTGATGCAACTTGTTTTTTGACGATTACTTAAGGGCGCATCGGGAGCGGGCAGCCTCCTGCTCAACACAAAAGCATCGCAGGAGGCTGCCTGTTCCCGGGCGCCTGCTGCCATAGTGCCTGGCCGGGAGCCTGAGTCACACGACGCAGGTGTGAGCCGATTCGGCGAAAACGGCTCACACCTGGCAGCGACAGGTGCCGCAGAGGGCCATGCGGAGTGGGTGGAAGGGTCAGGTATGAGCGGAAATGCCGGAATAGGCTCACACCTGGCGGGGGCGGATGCCGCAGAGGGCCATGCAAGGCAGGTTGGCGTTTCAGGTAGCAGCGGAAATGCCGGAATAGGCTCACACCTGGTGGGGGCGGACTTCAGCGATGAGCCAGGGGCGGTCATGTGGCGGCGGCTGTAACGCGCCGTACAGAATCTGACCTCCTGTTGTACGGGACGGCCTCGCCGGACCGTGCGGTACAGAAAATGGCCCCGTGGCGTACGCGAGGCTCATCTTAGCGCCGGGGCCGCACGCGGCGGTGGCAGCAGCGCTGGTCGTCATGTAGAACGGATGACGGGCGCAAGCGGAAGCCGGTGGCGGATAGTAGTGGCGCAGGTGCGGCGGAAGCCCATGAGGGCGAGGTAGCTGCAGAGCAGATGCGATGTAAACCGATTCGAGCGGTGGCAGATAACACGCTGACAGACAAGCAGATGATGGTTTTACCTGTCCGCATATCGGGTTCTTCGTCAAATTGCGTGCATCTAACCGCATCCCGAGAGCATCATCTTCCTC
>ERZ1026860.687-NODE-687-length-20486-cov-8.834957_pt1 | contig 20486 bp, 19 predicted proteins | sample MGYA00380160_ERZ1026860 | MGnify/ENA primary metagenome ERZ1026860 (study PRJEB33269, sample SAMEA4719796) | human gut metagenome | biome: human-associated habitat; feature: organic feature; material: feces | place: Cameroon | collected 2013-10 ... | reverse complement strand
ATATAATTGACGGATCAATTTATATCAGACAAAAATAAAACAAAGCCAAGTAAAACCATAAAGCGGCAGGAATATAAATACAGACTTGCGAATCAATCAGAGGCTTAGATGTTCTTAGTGTTTTATCAATATCATAGTAATGCCCGTACAAGGATGTACGGTCAAGATGCATTTGAGCCTGGATGGCGAATATGCATCGGTTGCGGCAGAAGCAGATGATGTAAGAAAAACACTTAGAACATCTTAGCTTCTGATTACTTGAGCAAGGAAGTATTTATGTTCCTGCGTTTCTATATATACATCGAATTCAAAGCACATTTCCTTTCCCTGCACCCTCTCCTATTGAATTTCCCCTCAAAATCAAGTACACTATGATTTACGAATCAATCTATCCACCGGAAATAAATTTCGGTTCATTTATGGAAGAAAGGACATCCATATGTATATCATAGTCGGACTCGGAAACCCTACAAAAGAATACATGCACACTAGACATAACGTCGGTTTTGACACTATAGATGCCATTGCAGAAAAATACCGGATCTCCGTTACGGAAAAGAAACACAAGGCACTGATTGGAAAAGGCTATATAGAAGGACAGAAAGTGATCCTCGCAAAGCCGCAGACCTATATGAATTTAAGTGGTGAAAGCGTGCGGGAACTCATAGACTACTATAAGGCAGATGAAACACAGGAGCTGATCGTGATCTATGATGATATTTCTCTGCCGCCCGGACAACTGCGGATCCGTAAGAAAGGAAGCGCAGGCGGACATAACGGAATCAAGAATATCATTGCGCATCTGGGACATGATACCTTTATGCGGATCAAGGTCGGTGTCGGAGAGAAGCCGCAGGGCTATGATCTGGCTGCTTATGTGCTGGGACATTTTGACAAAAAAGACCGGGAAGTCATGCAGCAGGCATTTGCGGATGCAGCGGATGCGGTCGTGATGATGATGAATGATTCGGCAGATGCTGCAATGAACCATTTTAACGGTAAAAAGCAGGGATAACTTGCATTTGAGGGTAATAAAGTGAAAGCGTTTACAGAATATTTGAAGGAATTATCCTTTTATGAGGATGCCAGACGTGCACTCATGGCGCAAAAGACAGTTCTGATCTCAGGCTGCGCGGATGCGCAGAAGGCACAGATGCTTTGCGGGCAGGGCGAGGACTATCCATACAAACTTGTCCTGACCTTCAGTGATGTCAAAGCAAAGGAATTATATGAGGATTATTCCTTTTTTGATAAAAATACCATATTGTTTCCTGCCAAGGATTACATTTTCTTTCAGGCGGATATCCGCGGACAGGAGATGACAAAGGAGCGGATCTGCTGCTATCGCCGGATTCTGGAAAAGGAGCCTCTGACGATCGTAACGACAGTGGATGCGCTTCTTGCGCCCTGTCTGCCACTGCAGATGTTGGAGGAAAACTGTATCACGATCTCTGCGGAAAGCATCGTGGAGGAAGAAGCAGTTGCGATGAAACTCGTAAAGATGGGCTACGAAAAGACCTATCAGGTAGAAGAACCGGGGCAGTTTTCCATTCGCGGCGGTATTATCGATATTTATGATCTGACAGAAGAAAATCCGTATCGTATTGAGCTCTGGGGTGATGAGGTAGAGTCGATCCGTCGGTTTGATGTACTCAGCCAGCGTTCGGTGGAAGCACTGAGGACAGTGACGATCTATCCGGCGACGGAAATGATCCTGACAAAGCAGCAGAAGCTGGATGGCCTGAAAGCGATCGAAGCGGAGGCAAAACAGGCAGCGGAGGCATTGAAAAAGGAAAACAAGCTGGAAGAGGCACACCGCGTGAAGGTGCAGACCGAGCAGCTCAGAGAGCAGATGGAAGAATTTGGCGTAATGGCAAATCTGGACAGCTATATGAAATATTTCTGTCCGCAGCTTGTCAGCTTCCTTTCTTTGTTTCCGAAGGACGAACTGCTCGTTACTCTGGATGAACCGCTGCACGGGAAAGAACATCTGAGTGCAGTCGAGCTGGAATTTCGGGAAAGCATGGAGCATCGTCTGGAGAAGGGCTATGCGCTGCCGGGGCAGGCAGCACTTCTGTATACTGCCGATCAGGTCTGGGCAATGCTGACCGGGCAGAGGCTCTTGCTTTTGTCTGTGCTGGACAGCAATCTTCCGTTTTTAAAGGTGGAGGAGCGGTATTATGCAGATGCCAGAGCGGTCAATTCGTTCCAGAACAGTTTTGAAATCCTGTTGGAAAACTTGAGGCGTTACCATAAAAACAGGTATCGTGTGATCCTGTTGTCTCCTTCGCGGACAAGAGCAAAACGACTGGCAGAGGATATCTGTGCCAATGAGCTGACTGCTTTTTACAGCGAAGATACGGAGCGTGTGCTCCAAAATGGGGAGATCATGGTCATGCATGGGCAGATCAGCAAGGGTTTTGAATATCCATCGATCCGTCTTGCGGTGATCACGGAAAGCGATATTTTCGGCAAACATGCCAAGAAACGGAAAAAGAAGCGTTATGAAGGACAGAAGATCCATGACTTCACAGAGCTGAAGGTAGGCGATTATGTCGTACATGAAACACATGGTCTGGGCATTTACCGTGGGATTGAAAAGGTATGCGTAGACAAGGTCATGAAAGACTATATGAAGATCGAATACCGCGACGGTGGAACTCTTTATGTGCTGGCAACGGGCTTTGATGCGGTCATGAAATATGCTTCCGCAGAAAGCAAAGCACCGAAGCTGAATAAGCTGGGTACACAGGAATGGACAAAAACGAAGTCCAAGGTAAAGGGCGCAGTCAATGAGGTTGCCAAGGATCTGGTAAAGCTGTATGCGGCAAGAGAACACGGAAAAGGTTATCAATACGGAAAAGACACGGTATGGCAGCGCGAGTTTGAAGAAATGTTTCCGTATGAGGAAACGCAGGATCAGCTTCTGGCGATTGATGCGACAAAGGCGGATATGGAGAGCGGCCGTATTATGGACCGCCTGATCTGCGGGGATGTCGGATATGGCAAAACAGAGGTGGCGATCCGCGCGGCGTTTAAGGCAGTACAGGAAGGGAAGCAGGTTGTATTTCTTGTTCCGACGACCATTCTTGCAAAACAGCATTACGATAATTTTGTGCAGCGTATGAAGGATTTCCCGGTCACGATCGAAATGATGTCCAGATTCCGGACGGCGGCGCAGCAGAAAAAGACGATCGAAGGATTGAAAAAAGGTCTGGTAGATATTGTGATCGGTACACATCGTGTTCTGTCAAAGGATGTAGCATTTAAAGATTTGGGACTTCTGATCATCGATGAGGAACAGCGTTTTGGTGTTACCCACAAGGAAAAGATCAAGCAGCTCAAGGAAAATGTAGATGTTCTGACGCTGACAGCAACCCCGATCCCGCGTACGCTCCACATGAGCCTTGTGGGAATCCGGGATATGAGTGTTCTGGAAGAAGCACCGAATGACCGTATGCCGATCCAGACGTTTGTCATGGAATATAATGAAGAAATGGTGCGGGAAGCGATCGGGCGTGAGCTTGCCAGAGGCGGGCAGGTCTACTATGTATATAACCGTGTCAACACGATCGCGGAAATGGCAGCCTTTCTCCAGAATCTGGTACCGGAGGCAAATGTGGCATTTGCACATGGACAGATGAAGGAAAGCGAGCTGGAGCGGATCATGTATGATTTTGTCAGCGGTGAGATCGATGTGCTTGTTTCCACAACGATCATTGAAACGGGACTGGATATCCCCAATGTCAATACGATGATCATTCACGATTCGGATAATATGGGACTTTCCCAGCTGTACCAGTTAAGAGGACGTGTCGGCAGATCGAACCGGACAGCGTATGCATTTTTGATGTATAAGCGGGATAAAGTGCTCAAAGAAGTGGCGGAGAAACGTCTGCAGGCGATCAAGGAATTTACGGAGCTTGGCAGTGGATTCAAGATCGCCATGAAGGATCTGGAGATCCGTGGCGCGGGAAACCTTCTGGGCAGAGTACAGCATGGGCATATGGAAGCGGTCGGATACGATCTGTATTGTAAGATGTTAAACGAAGCGGTAAAATCAATGAAAGGGCAGAAACAGGTCATTGATTTTGTCACGACGATCGATCTGGATGTGGATGCTTTCATTCCGGAGAGCTATATTGTCAATGAATACCAGAAGCTGGACATTTATAAGCGGATCGCTGCGATCGAGAGCAGGGACGAAGCGGAGGATATGCGCGGCGAGCTGATGGATCGTTTTGGACAGATCCCGAAAAGCGTGGAAAACCTGTTACGTGTATCGCTGATCCGTATGTATGCGCATGATCTGTATATCACGGAGATCCGGGGAAAGAAAGACGGCATTACGTTCCTGATGGATCCGGGCGCAAAGATCCGTGTGGAAAATATAGAAGTGGTGCTTGCCAATTATGGCGGAAAGCTGACCTTTGCGGTAAAGGGAACACCGACCTTCTTCTACCGCCTGTCACCGACAGGTGTGGTGCAGAAGGATGAAGAGCAGATGCTCTCGGCGGCAGAGGATGTGATCCGACAGATGCGTGCAAGATTGTTAGTGTAGTTTTGAGGAAATGACACAATAGATCACGCAAGTCATCGGATGCAATATGGCAAGTGGCTGGTTCGGATCTGAAATATGCGGATTGCCTGTTGAAAACGAAAGAAAGGGAGAAGAAGAGATGTATACTTATAATCTGACACAATGGCTGGCATTTTTTATTATTTATTGCTTTATCGGATGGTGCTGGGAATCTTCTTTTGTATCTGTAAAGAAGAAAAAATGGGTAAACAGAGGTTTTATGCATGGACCGTTGCTTCCTATTTACGGAAGCGGTGCGGTATTGATCCTGTTTGTATCCCTTCCGTTTAAGGCGCATCCGGTTGCGGTTTATTTTGCAGGCATGATCGCTGCCACGATTTTGGAATATGTTACAGGTGTTTTAATGGAATCTCTGTTTAAGGTGCGTTACTGGGATTATTCGAATCAGAAATTCAACTTTCAGGGGCATATCTGCCTGACTTCCTCTCTGGCATGGGGATTTTTCAGCATTGCCATGGTTTATTGGGTACATAAGCCGTTTGAAAAATTTGTATTATCCATTCCGGAGGCAGTGCTTTCGCCGATCGTGCATGTGGTCATGATGCTGGCAGCAGCAGACTTTGCACTCAGCTTCAAGACAGCTATCGAACTGCGTGATGTCCTTATTAAGGTAGAAGCGGCAAAGAAAGAATTGAAGCTTTTGCAGAAGCGGCTTGAGGTTGTTGAGGCTGTGATCGCGGATGAAGCACAGCAGCGGATCGAACAGGCGCAGCAGCAGAAAGAAGAGATCAGAGCGAAAATTGCGGATGAGAAACAGCTGAAAAAGGAACAGGCTCTTGTGCAGAGAGAAGAGATCCGGGAAAGAATCGAAGAGATTATGCAGAAAGGAAAAGATAGATCTTATCTTACAAAGGATAAGCTGCAACTTCTGCGTCGTAACCCGGGCGCAACTTCCGGCAAATACAAGCTGGCTTTTGCGGAATTCAGGAATGAGACATGGCCGGAATTTAAGGCGGAAGTAAAGGAGAAGATCAAAGAAAAGCTCGAAGAGCGGGAAGAAAAATAATTTACATTCATTTTACAATAATTTTTCCCATGTGTGATAGAAGGAAAACACTACTTATCGGATGATGATCATGTAAACAGAGTTGTATGGAAAGAGATAGATATCAGACGGAGGTAAGCAGATATGGGAAGGATGCAGGAATGGTTAAAACAGGCAAGGCAGAACGGGAAAGATCCGCTGATCAAGATCATCTGGATCTGGGGGATGATCCTCGTGTTCTGCTTTGCTTATTTTATATGGAATACTTTCTTATATGGTGGCATAGAATTATTAGTGAGCCCGGAGACAGCTGCATCGGTTGTGGCAATTGTGGCAGGGCTTATTTTCGTGATATGGTATATGAGAAAGGAATAAGCAGAGAAGTATGGGTAAAAGCAAAAATGCGAAACAAAACAGGGAGGGGCTTGCAGAACTGACAAAAGCATTCGCAGAGCCGGAGTACATAAGGAAGCAATCGTATGCGATCGCTACGGTGGAAAGCCTGATCCGGCAATATGAGCAGCGGAAAGGCGCGAAGCATAAGGTGATCGATTCCGTGTCGGAGCGGATCAAAACGGCGGCAAGTGCAGCGGAAAAGCTGGAACGGAAAGGGTATGAAATTTCATATGAACAGGCGGTGCAAAGGTTGAACGATCTGGCAGGTGTCCGGATCGTTTGTTCTTTCCGGGATGAAGTGTATCAGGTGGCAGAGTATCTGATAGAGCATCCGCAGCTTACGATCATCAAAACAAAGGATTATATCAAAAAACCAAAGGCGAGCGGTTATCAGAGCGTGCATCTGATCGTCGATATGCCATATCCGTACGGAGAGGAAAACGAAACAGTACGGGCAGAAATACAGATCAGGACTGTGGCAATGAATTATTGGGCAAAGCTTGATCACCAGCTCTGCTATAAGCAGGAAAAGAGCACGCCCCAGGAGACGGAGCAGGTGCGCAGGGAACTGCTTTCCTATGCGCAGGAGATCGCAAGGATCGATAAAAAGATGCTGGCACTCCGCAAAAAAATAGAAGCTATGTGAGAAAACAGACAATAGATCATTTTACATGAAACTTACAAATTTCTTACGGAAACATGATTTTATGTAAGAGGTATCCGGTGTTACACTCGTTCCTGTAATAAGGAAGAGAAAACATGCGAATACCTCTTTTTTATTGTATCGTACGGAAGAAAGCCGCACGAAAAATAAGAGACTCATAGTGGAGGAGAAAGAAAATGAAAAAGAACAAACTTATGACAGTACTTATGGCTGCAACTGTTGCAGCAGGCTTATTAACAGGATGTGGCAGCAATGCAGCAGATACGACAGCAGATGCGACAGCAACGGACACAGCCACAGATGAAGCAACAGACGCAGCTACAGATGCAGCAACAGATGCAGCAACAGATACAAACGCAGATCTTTCAGGAAGCATTGCAATGGCAGGATCCACATCTATGGAAAAGCTTGCTAATGCGGTTGCAGAAGCTTTTATGGAAAAATATCCGGGTGTCAGCGTAACAGCAGAATTTACAGGATCTTCAGCAGGTATTGAATCTCTGGAAGGTGGCAGCGTAGATATCGGTAACTCATCCAGAAGCTTAAAGGATGAAGAAAAGGCAGCAGGCTGTGTAGAGAACATCGTAGCAATCGACGGTATTGCAGTTGTACTTGATCCTGCAAATACAGTAACAGATCTGACGCAGGATCAGCTTGTACAGATCTACAAAGGAGAAGTAACAAACTGGAAAGATCTCGGCGGATCAGATGAACCGATCGTAGTAGTAGGTCGTGAAGCAGGTTCCGGTACAAGAGGTGCATTCGAAGAATTGCTTGGTCTGGAAGATGCATGCCAGTATGCAAATGAGCTGGATTCCACAGGCGCTGTTATCGCAAAAGTAGCTTCTACACCGGGTGCGATCGGATATGCTTCTCTTGATGCAGTAGATGACACAATTATCGCGGCAAAACTGAACGGTGTTGAGCCGACAGAAGAAAACATCAAAGCAGGCAGCTATATCCTTTCAAGACCATTCGTTATGGCAACAATGGGTGAAGTAAGTGCACAGAGCGAGCCTGTACAGGCACTGTTTGACTACTTAAAATCTGATGAAGGAAAACAGCTGATCCAGAGCGTAGGACTTATCACGGTGGACTAAATATATGCATACATCAATCTTTGCAAATCATAAAAATAAATCTATAGTGGAAATCATCGCACGCATCATCTTTGTGGTATGTGCACTGGTAGCAGTAATGGCGGTCTTCGCCATTACTGCTTATATGATCATAAACGGATCGCCGGCACTTTTTAAAGTAGGGATCAGGGAAATCTTATTCAATACAAAATGGGCACCTGCGGCAGCGGAACCGCATTTTGGTATTTTATATGTGATCCTGACCTCTATTGTCGGTACATTTGCAGCAATCCTGTTAGGTGTTCCGGTTGCACTTCTGACAGCGGTATTTCTGGCTGAAGTTGCACCAAAGAAGCTGGCGGACATTGTAAGACCTGCAGTTACCCTTTTGGCAGGTATTCCCTCCGTTATCTACGGACTTTTGGGAATCCTGATCTTAAATCCGCTGATGTATAAACTGGAAAAAGCTGTATTTGCAGGATCTTCCACGCATCAATATACAGGCGGTTCCAATATGCTGTCTGCGATCCTGGTTCTGGCGATCATGATCCTGCCGACAGTGATCAATATCAGTGAATCAGCACTCCATGCAGTACCGGATCACTTAAGAAGTGCTTCTCTTGCACTGGGCGCATCCAAGATCGAAACAATATTCAAGGTAGTGATACCTGCAGCAAAATCCGGTATTATTTCTGCCATTGTTCTAGGCGTGGGAAGAGCGATCGGAGAAGCTATGGCGATCACCCTCGTTTCAGGCAGCAGCGTCAATGCACCGCTTCCGTTTAATTCTGTCAGATTCCTGACAACAGCGATCGTCAGCGAGATGGGATATGCGTCGGGACTGCACAGACAGGTGCTGTTTACGATCGGTCTTGTCCTTTTCGTATTCATTATGATCATTAACCTGGTACTGACAGGTATTTTAAAAGAGAAGGAGGAAAAATAAATGACCGGCAGTATTATGCATAAGACCCATAAATTAAAAGATCACATCCTTCTTTTTCTGATCTATCTGTCAGCACTTTTCTCTGTACTTGTGCTGGTATGTATCATCGGATATGTTGTGATCCGTGGTATCAGAAATGTGAATCTGACTTTCCTGACAACCGTTACAAGCGCGATCAGGCAGACAACAGGCATTGCGGGAAACATTGTAAATACACTTTACATTGTTGTTCTGACATTATTGATCGCAACACCGATCGGAATCGGATCTGCGATTTATCTGAATGAATATGCAAAGGGTGGAAAACTTGTATGTCTGATCGAATTTACGACGGAAACGCTTTCCGGAATTCCGTCGATCATATTCGGTCTGTTTGGTATGGTGTTCTTTGGAACAGCCTGCGGATTTGGCTATTCGATTCTGACAGGCGCGCTCACCCTGACGATCATGATTCTGCCACTGATCACGAGAAATACACAGGAAGCGCTCAGGAGCGTTCCTGAAAGCTACAGGAGCGGAGCGCTTGGTATGGGTGCCACAAAATGGTATATGATCCGTACGATCCTCCTTCCGTCTGCAATGCCCGGTATTTTAACGGGGGTACTTCTGGCGATCGGTCGTATTGTCGGTGAGTCTGCAGCGCTTTTGTTTACAGCCGGCAGTGGCTTTGTACTTCCGAAAACGGCGATCGGTTATCTGAAAAAGATCATGGAATCAGGTGGAACGCTTACGATCCAGCTGTATCTGTCAATGGCAAAAGCCCAGTATGATGTAGCATTTGGCATTGCGCTTGTACTTCTTGTGATCGTATTTTTGATCAATATGCTGGCCAGAGGAATGGCAAAGAAGCTGCAGGTAGACAAAAAATAACAGCATAACAGCATTACATAGATAGAAAGAGAGACAAAGAATGAAAAAGGAAACAAACCCTTCCAAAATCGTTGTACAGCATCTGAACCTGCATTATGGTGAGAATCATGCACTCAAAGATATCAATATGAATATTGCGCAAAATGCAGTCACTGCATTTATCGGTCCAAGCGGATGCGGAAAGTCAACATTCCTGAAGTGCTTAAATCGTATGAATGATTTGGTAGACTGTGTAAAGATTGACGGAACGGTAACAATTGACGGAGAAGATATTTACAGCCCAAAGGTTGATACAACCCTGCTCAGGAAAAAAGTAGGCATGGTATTCCAGCAGCCGAATCCATTCCCGATGAGCATATACGATAATATTGCATATGGTCCGCGTATCCATGGTATTACAGCAAAAGCAAAGCTCGATGATATTGTGGAGCGTTCGCTGAGAGATGCTGCCATTTTTGAAGAAGTGAAAGACAGATTGAAAAAATCCGCACTTGGATTATCCGGCGGACAACAGCAGAGACTCTGTATCGCAAGAGCACTTGCGGTAGAACCCGAAATCCTTCTGATGGATGAACCAACTTCGGCGCTTGATCCGATCTCTACCTTAAAGGTAGAGGATCTGATGGAGGATCTGAAAAAGAAATATACAGTTGTAGTTGTAACCCATAACATGCAGCAGGCAGCACGTGTGTCTGACTATACAGCATTCTTCCTGCTTGGTGAGCTGATCGAGTTTGATACAACGGATACAATCTTCAAGCATCCGTCCCAGAAGAAGACAGAGGATTACATTACCGGTAGATTCGGTTGATGGAGAGCAGAAAAGGAGAAGGAAATGTCACCAAGAAGATTATATGAAGAAGAATTAAAACAATTGCAGGAAAGCGTTGAAGAAATGGGAATGGGCGTGCGTGCTACATATGCCAGACTGTTTTCGGCGCTGCAGCAGCAGAAGGAAAGCGTGATCGAAGAGATCATTGCAAGTGACCAAAGTACACATACCCTGCAAAGAAGGATTGAAGGAAGCTGTCTGAACCTTATTACAAAGCAGCAGCCGATCGCCAGGGATCTACGTCAGGTCAGTGCATCATTGAAGGTAGTAACGGATATCAGCAGGATCGGAGATCAGTGCAGTGATATCGCAGAGCTGGTAAAGCGGATGCATTTTAAGGATCTGCAGGAGTTTTCCGCTCATATTCCGCAGATGATCGAGGAAACGGGCAAGCAGTTGACAGAAGCGATCAATGCATTTGTAGACCGCAACGCAGAAAGCGCACAGCATGTTGTGGCAGGAGATGATACAGTCGATGATCTGTTCAATCTGGTGAAAAATGATGTCATTGCACATTTGAAATCGGAGTCTAAAAATCCGGATGACTGTATTGATGTCATGATGTTTGCAAAATATCTGGAGAAGATCGGAGATCATGCGGTCAATATAGCAAACTGGGCAATTTTTCAGGAAACAGGAGAAGTGGATCATATCCGTTTGCTTTAAAAAGGAGCCCTGATGATCTGCAGATGCCGCACGCAGAGTGCATATCAGATGCGTCTGCTCCAATATATGTCAAGAGGAGAAGCCGCGCGAAGTGCGCAACAGATGCATTTACTTTACAAGCACCGGAAATGATATTGATGGAATCACGTTTGACTACCCTGCGATTTGCCAGGACATATTTTGCACGAGCTCCGGCCACCAAAACGCGTGGCGGTCTCTCCGCTCGGCAAATGTCAGGCAAATCTCAGTCGTCGGCACTATCGATTCCATCAATATCATTTCCGGTGCTTTTATATGTCTATTTTATATGTCTATCATCTTACAATTAGCCGTTGAGATAAAATACAAAATGAGCTATAATATTCTCATATGGGCATAGCAGACTGCTTCATAAATCTTTGATCCGAAATGGGAGGAAATCACGTAATGAAAAGAATTGGTATGTTGACAAGCGGTGGCGACTGTCAGGCATTAAATGCTGCCATGCGTGGTGTGGTAAAAAGTATACTGAATGCGGAGAGTGATGTAGAGATCTACGGCTTTTTGGATGGTTACAAAGGTCTGATCTATGGAAATTTCCGTATGCTGACCGGGCATGATTTCTCCGGTATTTTAACAAAGGGCGGAACGATCCTTGGTAGCAGCCGTACTCCTTTCAAGCTGATGCGCGAACCGGATGAGAACGGACTGGACAAGGTAGAAGCAATGAAGCAGAATTACTATAAGCTGCAGCTTGACTGTCTGGTGATCCTTGGCGGAAACGGAACGCATAAAACGGCAAACCTGTTAAGAGAAGAAGGACTCAATATTGTGACACTGCCAAAGACGATCGATAATGACCTCTGGGGAACAGATATGACATTCGGTTTTCAGAGTGCGGTTAATATTGCAACGGAAGCCATTGACTGTATCCATACAACAGCAGCTTCCCATGGCAGAGTATTTATCGTGGAAGTTATGGGACATAAAGTTGGCTGGCTGACATTAAATGCAGGTATGGCAAGTGGTGCAGATATCATCCTGATCCCGGAAATCCCATACAGCATTGACAGTATTATCAATAAGATTGATGAAAGAATACAGAACGGAAGCCGTTTTACGATACTTGCTGTGGCAGAAGGCGCTATTTCAAAGGAAGATGCAAAGCTTTCTAAGAAAGAATACAAAGAAAAAATGAAAAACTATCCATTCCCTTCTGTATCTTATGAGCTTGCACAGCAGATCCGGGAAAAAGGCGGCTATGATGTACGTGTTACGGTTCCGGGACATACCCAGAGAGGCGGAAGCCCGTGTCCGTATGACCGTGTATTTGCTTCCCGTCTCGGTTCAGAGGCAGGCAAGCTCATTTTAAACGGCGAATATGGCTTTATGGTAGGGATCAAAAACCGTGAGATCATTAAAGTACCGCTGGAAGAAGTAGCAGGCAAGCTGAAAATGGTATCACCGGATGCTTCTATTGTACAGGAAGCTAAAATGCTTGGCATCTGCTTCGGAGACTGATCATGTCATATCAGGCACTATACAGAAAGTTCCGCCCGGACAACTTTGCAGATGTCAAAGGGCAGGAGCATATTGTAACAACATTGCAAAATCAAATAAAAGCGGACAGAGTCGGACATGCCTATCTGTTCTGCGGAACGCGCGGTACCGGTAAAACAACGGTTGCAAAAATCCTTGCAAAAGCCGTAAACTGCGAGAATCCGCAGGATGGTAATCCATGCGGAACCTGCAGGATGTGCAGGGCGATCACAGCCGGCGCGAGCATGAATGTGATCGAGATCGATGCAGCGTCCAACAACGGCGTGGATAATATCAGAGAGATCGTGGATGAGGTCTCTTTTTCTCCGGCGGAAGGAAAGTATAAGGTGTATATCATCGATGAGGTGCATATGCTCTCCATCGGTGCTTTTAATGCACTGTTAAAGACACTGGAAGAACCGCCGTCTTACGTGATCTTCATTCTGGCAACGACAGAAGCACATAAAATCCCGATCACGATTTTATCCCGCTGCCAGCGTTATGATTTTAAGCGCATCACGATCGATACGATCACACAGAGACTGCAGGATCTGATGCAGCAGGAAAAGGTAGAGGTCGAGGATAAGGCACTCCGTTATGTGGCAAAGGCAGCAGACGGTTCCATGCGTGATGCACTAAGCCTGCTGGATCAGTGTATCGCATTCCACTATGGCGAAATACTGACCTATGATATGGTACTGGATGTACTGGGTGCGGTTGATACACAGGTATTTGGCAAAATGCTGCGCCGGCTTGCGGATAAAAATGTGCAGGGCTCTCTTTCTCTTCTGGAAGAGATCATATTGCAGGGCAGGGAGCTCACACAGTTCGTAACGGATTTTATCTGGTATCTGCGCAATCTCTTACTGCTCAAAACCTCGGAGAATATTGAAGATGTGGTGGATGTTTCCACGGATAATCTTTCTCTGATGCAGGAAGAGGCAGAGCTTGTCAGTGAAAATGCACTGATGCGGTATATCCGTATTTTTTCGGAGCTGTCAGGGCAGCTTCGATATGCGGTCGGCAAACGGATCATGATCGAAATGACGCTTATCAAGATCTGCAGACCGTCCATGGAGACAAAAAACGATGCTTTATTAGAAAGAATCCGTGATCTGGAGCATAAACTGGAAACAGGAAATTTTGCTGCGCCGCAGAGTACGGTGACAGTAGCTACGCAAGATGCACCGGCGGAAGAAGTGCAGGAAAGGCCGCAGCTCCCAAAGGCGGTTCCGGAAGATATACAGCAGGTTGTCGGGCGCTGGGGCGAGATCGTCCAGAAGACAGGACAGCCCATGCGGACATATCTTTCAGGCAGCAAGCTGAGTCTGGGCGGTGAGAACAGACTTCTTATTGTATTACCGGACGGACTGCAGTCCGATTATTTTATCAAACATCCGGAAAATAAAGACAGCCTGCAGGATCTGATCGGACAGGTGATCGGGAAAGAGATTCAGGTCGAGGTCAGACCGCTTGCAAAGGAACAGTCATTTGAACGTTCTTATATTGATCTGAGCCAGATCGTTCATATGGAAATAGAAGAAGAATAAAACAGGAGGAAATGAAATATGGCAAAAAGAGGTGGTTTTCCGGGCGGAGGAATGCCTGGTAACATGAACAATCTGATGAAGCAGGCGCAGAGAATGCAGCGTCAGATGGAGGAAAACCAGAAAGCACTGGAGGAGAAGGAATTTTCCGCAACAGCAGGCGGCGGAGCTGTAGAAGTAACAGTGTCCGGCAAGAAAGTAGTAACAAAGGTAAAACTGGATAAAGATGCAGTAGACCCGGATGATGTGGAAATGCTGGAAGATCTGATCATGGCAGCCACAAACGAAGCACTGGGAAAAGCAGATGAAGCAAGTACTGCAGCAATGTCATCCATGACAGGCGGTCTGAATCTCGGAGGACTTCCGTTCTAATGGATCTGTACAGCGGTTATATCAATCAGTTAATTGAACAATTTGCTTCACTGCCCGGTATTGGCAATAAATCGGCGCAGAGACTTGCTTTTCATATGGTCAATATGCCAAAGGAGCAGGTAGAGCGTTTTGCAAAGACGGTTGTAGATGCCAGAAATAATGTCTGCTACTGCAAGATCTGCTGTACACTGACAGATCAGGAGATTTGCCCGATCTGCAGCAACCCCAAACGCGATCACAGCACGATCATGGTAGTGGAGAATACGCGTGATCTGGCGGCTTATGAAAAAACCGGTAAGTTTGATGGTGTTTACCATGTGCTGCATGGTGCGATCTCACCGATGCTCGGGATCGGACCTTCGGATATCAGGCTGAAGGAATTGATCACCAGATTGCAGACGGACGAAGTGAAGGAAGTTATCATTGCGACCAATTCCAGTCTGGAAGGCGAAACAACGGCGATGTATATCAGCAAGCTGATCAAGCCTACCGGCATTAAGGTAACAAGGATCGCCAGTGGTGTTCCGGTCGGCGGCGACCTGGAATACATTGATGAGGTAACACTTTTGCGTGCGCTGGAAGGTCGTACGGAACTGTAACCGGTATCAGCAGATGTCCGGGACAGCGGAAAATTGTTGCTGTCGATACCTGCAGAGGAAAGTAATGTGTAATGAAAAGTAGAAAAAGATATGCTCTCTGTCGGAGAAATAACAGAGGGAGTGATATCTGTAATGGGAGGAAAAGCATGATAGAAGAAAGAAAATTTGGCAGAACGATCGCAGGAGAAGACATTGTACTGTATAGTCTGAAAAATAAGAATGGGATGCAGGCTGATGTCATGAATTTCGGCGCGATCCTTGTAAATCTGTTTGTACCGGACAAAAACGGAGAAGTAAAGGATGTTGTACTCGGTTATGACAGAGCAAAAGATTACTTTGTAAACGGAAGCTGCTTCGGCTCTACGATCGGACCGGTTGCAAACCGTACAGCAAAAGGACAGTTTGAACTGGACGGCACTATATACAATCTGATCATCAATGACAACGACAATAATCTGCACAGTGATGGAAATGCGGGACTGCATAAGACGATGTGGCAGGCGGAAAAGAAGGAGACGGAAAATGCAGTGACATTCTCTGTTTCCTGCAAGGACGGTCTGCTGGGATTTCCGGGAAACCGTAAATTCGCCGTGACGTACAAGCTGACAGAAGACAATGCACTGGAGATCCACTATTTTGCATCTACGGACAAGGATACACTTGTCAATATGACAAATCATTCTTATTTTAATTTGAAGGGAAATGACAGCGAAACAACTGTGGAAGATGTCAAAGTATGGCTGAAGGCTTCTCATTATACCAAGATCCGCCATGGTGCCATTCCGACGGGCGAGATCGCATCCGTAAAAGGAACACCGTTTGATTTTACAACCATGAAGCAGATCTCTCAGGATATTGATGCGGAGAATGCACAGCTTGCGCTTGTAAAAGGCTACGACCATAACTTTGTGATCGATGACTATGAAGCAGGAAAGGTACAGAAGATCGCAGAAGTGGTAGATGAAAAAGCATTAAGAAGCATGGAAGTGTATACAGATCTGCCGGGCGTACAGCTTTATACAGGCAATAACATGGTTCCTGAGCTTGGAAAGGACGATGCGCTGTATCCATGTCGTGGCGGTATCTGCCTGGAAACACAGTTCTTCCCGAACTGTGCAAGACAGGAAGGCTTTATCAAACCGGTTGTCACACCTGAAAAGCCGTTTACATCTACAACGATCTACAAATTTGTTAACTAGCCAGAGCTATACAAAGCTGCAACGGCTGACTGTATAGTGGCATGAAAGAAGGAAAAAAGATGTCTGGAAAAACAACAGCGGGCATATTGACGCTGCGTCTGTGTATCGGCGGTTATCTGATATATCTGGCATACTCGCTTGTCATTCCGCTGCCGACTGATACCAAAATGCGTGTGATCAGTATTGTATTTGCAGTACTGTTTGCAGTGATTGGATTTTATATTGCACTTAAAGCGCTGGTTCGTCTGATTAAAAAGGATTATTACGATCCGATGCGTGATACGCAGGAAGAAGTGCAGGCGGAAGAAATTGCGGGCAGTGATACAGAGAAAATAGAGGAAAAGTCGGCGCCTGCGGAAGAAACAGAGCATGCAGATGCTGTGACAGAGCAGGACGCAACAGAAAAAACAGACGAATAAATATCGCAGAAAAGGCTGAAATAAGAACGGATTTCCGAAAAAATAATGCCGGAATATGAGAGAAAGAGACGAGATAAAAGAGCTCGTCTCTTTTTTTGCGCGGTAATGTCGGATGAAACAGGAAAAAAGGCGGCTTTTTTTGCTAAAATCTGCCAACTTCAAATGCTATTCTAAAACAGGATGATCATACAGGATATGCAAAATGCTGCCTGTTTAGAATGGTGTAAGGAGGAAAAAAGAAATGGCGGAACAAGGAAAAGAAGGCATGCTGCCAAAAAATATCAGACAGATCGGACAGATTAGCGGAAACCAGAAAATATATCTGGAGGATTATGTGATCACGTATCTGAGGCAGATTTTAACTCCGGATGAGAATATGCGCGTCATGATTCTGTACGGACACAAGGAAATGATAGAGGACGAGCTTTACTGGTTTGTCAATGGGGCGGTGGAAGCGCAGCATGACTTCTTCATGGAAAAAACGATCATTGATGAAGAATCGTGGAAAAAGGTCAATGAAATGGCGGGGAAATTTTTCCCGGAACTGACAGTTATGGGTTGGGCGATCACCAGAGAGAATTCCACGGAGGATCTGGAAGAACAGATCATGCGGACACAACGGCAGTTTTTCAGACCAGATCAGAAGCTGTACTTTGAGTACATAACAAGTGACAAGACAGAGGCACTATATTTGCATGAAAAGGGAAAACGGAACATGCTCAGCGGTTATTACATATATTATGAAAGAAATGAATGCATGCAAAACTACATGGTTTCCCTGCGGACAAGAGAACGTCATCCGGAGGAAATGAATGCAGACCATGCGGCGCGGCAGTTCCGGGAAGTGTGTCAGGAAAAGAAACAGGATCTGCACAAAAAGAGAAGCTCTGCATTTGCAACCTGCGTCAGTCTGCTTCTTGTTATGGCGATACTGGTGATCGGTATTACGATGCTGAATAATTATGAAAAGATGCAGAGCATGGAACGCGTGCTGTACCAGATTTCCGGGAAGATGGATGATGCAACGGAAGTGGCAGCGGATGCGCAGGCAGCAGATCAGACGGCGGAAATGGCAGAAGGTGTACAGGAACTGCCACAGGCGGCAGATACAATGGGAGCTGTGCAGACCGCCGGGACAGATGCGGCAGTAGATGTGAGCGCAGCAGAGCAGGCAGATCCGGCGATGGCAGAGCAGACAACGGACGGGCAGGCATCAGCAGAGCAGACAGCTGATGAAAACATGACAGCAGAAAACCAGACGGATAACGGACAAGCGGGTGATGGACAGACGGCAGATCCGAATGCAGCAACAGAAATATCAGACAAGCCGTCTGCAGAGGCATCGACTGCAACGGATATGGCTGCAGCAGACACAGATGCGACAGAAAACAGCGGTACAGATGCTTCTCAGACTATGGATGAAACAGCAGAGCAGGCAAGTACATCGCAGACAAACGCATCGCAGGAGACGGTTTATATGATCAAGCAGGGAGACACGTTGGCAAAGATCTGTATGCAGTACTATGGCAGTCTTTCCAAAATGAGGGAAGTTTGTGAAAGAAATCAGATCGAAAACAAAGATAGCATCTACTATGGACAAAAAATAGTTCTTCCGTAAAAAGTATGCTATAATATATTGATATCGGGGTCAAAAGCCCGGGCTATGATGTCTACGGATTGTTCCGTGCTCTGCACTCCCACAATCCTGCCCAATATTCGCATATCGTGGGATTAACATCCCACTTTTATGCTCATATCGGGGCGGGTCCCAAGGTCTTTCAACCACTTATGAGCAAGCTCATGTGGTTTTAGACCTTTTGACCCTGGCATCATATATTATTACCGTGTAACAGACGGTACTGAGACGGGCTGTACAAAGGAGAATGGAATGAAACAGATCAGAAAGAGTAAGACAGATTATAAAGATAAAATCTTTCATCATAAGCTGACAATCGTCTATAGAGTACTTCTGGTGATCGTGCTTGTGGCAGCAATAGCTGCTGCTGTCAAAATTTATCTGGCAAATCAAGTATATACTAAATTTGAAATGATCAAAACGATCGACAAGGTAGGCACATCGGACGGTGTATTCCGGAAATATCAGGATAATCTACTGACATACAGCAAAGATGGTATTTCTGCCTATGATAAGGATGGCAAACAGCTCTGGAACCAGACCTATGAAATGCAAGAACCGATTGTTGTATCCAGAGGCGGGTATGTGGCGGTTGCAGATTATAAGGGCAGTGTTCTGTATCTGATCGGACCAAGCGGAAATGCAACAACGGTGGAGACCAATCTGCCGATTCTGGATCTGGACGTATCTTCTTCCGGTATTGCGGTCGCTGCACTGCAGGATGATGCTACGATCTACCTCAGAATGTTTTCGGCGACAGGTGATGTGATCTCAGAGATCAAAACATCCATGCAGAAGAGCGGCTATCCATTGGCGTTTTCTATTTCGCCGGATAATATCAAGGTGGGTGTATCCTATCTGAAGGCAGAGGGCGGCAAGATCAACACCAGTCTGGCGTTTTACAATTTTGGCGATGTCGGTCAGAACGAAACGGACAATCTGGTCAGTGGCTATGATTATGCAGGAGAACTGTTTCCGCTTCTGTTTTATCCAAATGAAGATAATGCCCTTGCAGTGGGAGATAAGCGTGTCCTGATCCTGAAAGGAAAACAGAAGCCGACACTTCAGACGGAAATAGAGCTGGATGATGAGGTGCAGTCTGTGTTTTATAACGGAACCAATTTTGCGCTTGTTTTCCGCAATACAGAACAGGATGGCGGTTACAGCATCCGGGTATATGATATGAACGGACGGAAAAAAATGACGGAAACGATCGATTTTGAATATACGGATCTGATCGTCGAGAATGACAGGATTCTTGTATATAACCAGAATCAGCTGGTTATATACGGATTGAACGGCGTGAAAAAATACGAAGGAGAGCTGGGTGGAACGATCCGGGCAATCGTACCGACTTCTTCCGATACAAAACTGCTTGTTGTATTGGAAGACAGCATTCAGCTGATAAAATTAAGATAATGGAATTGTTTGATATCATAGGAATTGTGATCATAGTGGCTGCAGCACTTAAGGGTGGCAGAAGAGGCTTTGTCGTTACCCTGGGCAGATTATGTGCGGGCATTCTGTCTCTTCTGCTCGTTTACCTGCTCAATACATGGGCGTTTGCGCAGCTTGTCCCGACCCTGCTGGTCGACCATCAGGTTGTGATCATCAGAGTGCTGCTCTGCGCTGTCTTATATATCGTTTTGTTTTTGGTATTAAAAACGATTATTCTTTCCTTGCGGATCCTGACAGGGCTTCCTATTATAAAGGGACTGAATAAACTGCTTGGTTTTGTGGTGGGCGCTGCTTATGGACTTCTGCTGGTCGGTGTTTTGCGAATGATCCAGGATATGCTGCCTATTTTCTGATGTACGTGATATGGCAGAGATGTGATATGAGCGAGCTTGCGTGGGTTTAGACCTTTAGACCCTGGCATCATTATATAGAAGAAAGACATAAAGAAGGGATTGGAACAGAGAATAACCACAGCATATAGTGTCTGTAAAACACACTTCCTACAAGCTGACAAAAAAAGAAAAAGAATTATGAAAAAATAGGGAAAAGCGTGTTGACAAATGGAAAAGGCAGTGCTATTATAAAATTCGCCGCGAAAAAGTGGCGAAGATGAGATTGAAAAATCTCAAAAGAAAATAAAAAAGGTGTTGACAAACGACAAAACACATGATATTATATCAGAGTTGCGTCGAGAGATACA
>ERZ1026860.681-NODE-681-length-20616-cov-60.069598_pt1 | contig 20616 bp, 9 predicted proteins | sample MGYA00380160_ERZ1026860 | MGnify/ENA primary metagenome ERZ1026860 (study PRJEB33269, sample SAMEA4719796) | human gut metagenome | biome: human-associated habitat; feature: organic feature; material: feces | place: Cameroon | collected 2013-10 ... | reverse complement strand
AGGCCGTCGCAAGGTTCAAGACCGGAGCCGACGAGAGCATATTCATAGATGTCGCTGTGTCGGCTGTAGGGACAGACGGCGCTTTGAACAACCTCAAGGAACTGGAAGACAAAGACTTCGCTGCAGTGAGAGCCGAGGCCGAGGATCTCTGGGAAAAGGAACTCGGGAAGTACGAGCTGGATTCCGATGACAAGACGCTCCGGGAGACATTCTACACCAGCGTCTACCGCACAGCCCTCCATCCGTTCCTATTCGAGGATGCGGACGGGCGATTCCGCGAGCACGACGGCACAATCGGTAAGGCCGATGGCTTCACAAACGTCACAACATTCTCGCTTTGGGACACTTACAGGGCGTTCCATCCTCTTCTCAACCTCGTCAACAAGCCGCTTCAGGCCGACATCGCCAACTCGATGCTTGCCCATTTCGACAAGAGCACCGAGAAGATGCTCCCTATCTGGTCGTTCTACGGCGGAGAGACCTGGTGCATGATCGGCTACCACGCCTGCTCGGTGCTGGCCGACATGATGCTCAAGGGAGTGAAGGGCTTCGACTACGAGCGCGCCTTCCAGGCGATGAAGACCACCGCCACCAACCCTCACTACGACTGTATTCCTGAATATACCACCCTCGGCTACGTGCCGTTCGACAAGGAGAAAGAATCTGTCTCAAAGACACTTGAATATGCCTACGACGATTGGTGTATAGCCCAGGCGGCAAAGCTTCTCGGTCACGAGGAGGACTACGAGTTCTTCCTGGGCCGTTCGATGAACTACAAGAATCTCATCGACCCAGAGACCGGGTATATGCGCGGAAAGGATTCCAATGGGAACTGGCGCGATCCGTTCGCCCCTATCGCCTACCAGGGTCCGAACTCCGTCCACGGCTGGGGTGACATCACGGAGGGATTCACGATGCAGTACACGTGGACGGTGCCACACGATTTCGGAGGATATGTCGAAAAAGCCGGACGTAAACTGCTCCAGAGCCGCCTCGACAGCCTTTTCACCATTGAGTTGCCCGAGGATATTCCCGGAGCGCACGACATCTGGGGACGCATCGGAGGCTACTGGCACGGCAACGAGCCTTGCCACCACGTCACCTACCTGTACGACTGGTTCGGCGAGCCTTGGAAGTGCCAGAAATGGGTGCGCTACGTCGCTGACAACTTCTACGGCAACGAACCCGGCTCGCTGAGCGGCAACGACGACTGCGGCCAGATGTCAGCCTGGTACATATTCAATTGCCTCGGCTTCTACCCGTTCTGCCCTGGGTCTGATGAATATTACATCGGTTCTCCGTGTGTCAAGGGTCTGAAAGTCAGGCTGTCAGAAGGCGGAACACTGGAGATGACCACCGAAGGATGGAGCAAGGATGCCGTTTACATCAAGGCCGCCTACCTCAACGGCAAGCGTCTCGACTCCCCCGTCGTCAGATATTCAGACATCAAGGACGGAGCTAAGCTCCACTTCGTAATGTCTCGCAAGCCGGTCAGGAACGGATTCAGACAGTCTGCCGAATAATGAAAATGGTCACTTCGACAAGGGCAGAGTGGTTTTCAAGGGGGTAACAACCGAAAATATTTCTGTTTTTTATAATCCGTATATGTTTCTTTTCGTTTTTTACATTTATTGTGCATATTATTGCTGTTCAAATGTTTGTTTAAAATTTGAACTATGTATTTCAATGAAAAGAGACAAGAGCTCGCTCCGTTCGTCAACCTGCGGAGCGACGTGGGCTTCAAGGCCGTGTTCGCGGACAGGAACAACAAGGACATCCTCATCGGGGTGCTGAACCAGATCCTGCCTCCCGAGGCGAGGATCGAGGACATCAAGGAATATTCCGACCGGGAGCAGCAACAGGATGTGATCTACGGGAAGAAGACGGTGCTCGACCTGGTCTGTGTGGACAAGGACGACAGGACGTTCATCGTGGAGATGCAGGCCTCGGAGGAGGACAGCTTCTTCGAGAGGTGCGTCTATTACGCGTCAGGACTGTACCATCTGGAACTGTCGGAGGGGGATCTGTACGGGAAGCTCCACCCGGTCTATGTGGTCTCCTTCCTGAACTATCGCCTGAGGCACGACGACGAGTCGCTCTGGGACACCGACCACTTCATCTCGTATTGGCGGTTCTCCGAAAAACGCACCGGAATGGTTGCGGATCAGACAATTAGTGTTATCTTTGTGGAGATGACACTGTTCACCAAGACGCTGGAGGAGTGCGTGACGGAGTTCGACAGGCTGTTCTACATATTCAGGAACAGTGAAGGCTTCCAAAGGATCCCCGAATGGATCGAGGAGGCCGGCGGGATCTCAAGACGGCTCGCCGAGGCGTGCGAGGTGGCGGCGTTCGACAAGGAGAAGAAACTTAAATACGAGATTGACAAGATGAACGAGAGGGACATTCTGGCGCAGCGCGTATTCGCCGAGCGCAAAGGCTTCGAGAAAGGCTATGCCGACGGAGAGGCCAAAGGAATCGCAGATGGCATGGCCCAAGGTAAGGCTGAAGGAATAACCGAAGGTAAGACCGAAGTAGCCAAGGCCATGCTGGAAATCGGTATGCCGATAGGGCAGATCCTACAGTTGACCGGGCTTACCAAAGAGCAGATAGGGGCTTTAAGGTGATGTTTTTAACTGCCATTGCCAAAGAAAGAAGGCGGCCGGGGTTTCCGGTCGCCTTCTTTTGTTGGATTGACTGAATGCAGGATTACTTCTTGAAGTACATGCTTTCTTCGTTGCTTCCGTTGTAGTTGGCCTGATAAATCACGTCATAGCTGCCTGCAATGGAAGCCTTGTCGGTTGAAGTGGCCTTCGGAATAGAGATTCCGCAGATGTAGTACTTGCCGTTACTGGTCATCTGACCTGCACCATAGTACTGGTACTTTAGGGTCTTCAGGTCTTCGCTTACCGTGAACCAGAGCCACTCGTAGTTGGAATCGGAGAATCCCTTGTCACCAGGAGCAAAGTTGTAGTTGCCCCAACCGTTTCCGCCAGAACATTCAGGAATATATGTGCAGAACTTTCCGTCTGCGGCTTTCTGGGCTGCGCGGCGGTCAAAGAACACGCCGAATTTGACAGTCCTTTCATTGTAGTCAATCTCGACACAAGCGTCCAGAACCGAATCAAGATAAAGGCCCTTGATGCCAAGGTTGTTTGTGTGCTCTTTGCCAGCGGCATCCTTCAAGGTCTCTCGCTGACGTGGCTCACCGAATGTGACAACAGTTTTGTCCGCATTGGTGTTACCCTTACCCAGTGTCTTGTTAGGGTCAAATAATTTCGAGTAAAGCGTCCAGCTTCCCTTGAAGTCGTTGGCTCCGATCTGGGTGAAGATGTAGGTGTGACCGTTGTCAAGCACAACCTTTCCGACGCGTACGCTACCGGTCTTGTTCTCCCCGACTGTAAGGACACCATCCTTCACTGTGATCCACTTGCTAGCGCTCTCAACCTTCGCATAGACATCATGGACTTTATATTCCTCATCGCCGATCCAATAGTTGAACTCTTTGGCGTCAACACCCTGAACGATCTCGGTCGTCTTTCCTGCCGTGATATTCGTAACCTCAAGGGCATTGCCGTAGGTGGTAGTCTGGATGTGGGAGATGAGGTTGGTGTTGGTGTACTCTCCACCTACAGGCCAAACGGCGATGTAGGCGGTGGAGGTGCATTTCACCGTGTCAACAATGGCAGGAACGGTGATCGCACCTTTCGTGCTTGACTTTTCAGGAGAATCAAGCGCCAGTTCAATCTTGTTGTACTGTGCGTCACCACCAAGCGTTACTGTGGTCTCGCCCGGTTTGACTCTGGTCCCCTCCGGATAAGACACCACGATCTTTGCGATACCGGTCTTGTAGGCAAGTGATACGGAGCCCTTACCTCCTGACAGGCCGCTGACAGGGGTGGAGCCAACAATCACCTGATGCGCCATGGCATCAGCAAGCGTACCTTTCTGACCGCCCAAATTCACAAATGTCGGAGCGGATCCATAGTTCACGAGATTGGTCTCGTTGTTGTCAACATAGACGAAAGCCGTCTCAGCGTCATTCGGCACGGCCACACGGTTGCTGAATGATGCGGTCTTGCCTTCTGCCGCCTCGCCTCTGAGGATCTGGGTTCTTCCCACTGAAGTACCGTCAGCCTTCGCGAAACGTATACGGAGGAAATCCTTGGCTGTGAAAGCGGTCTTCATGCCCTCACCCTGTGCGGACGGAAGGGTAGCCTCGATTGTCAAGGCTTTCACGGTAGCGTTTTCATCCTTGAACTCCTTCACATCCTCACCCTTGTCGCAGGCTGAGAACATTGCCATTGCGGAAAGAGCGCAAGCGAATGTCAATAATATTTTTTTCATCTGAATATAATTCTAGTTGTGGATAATGACTGTTAGTTCCAGTAAGGATTGCCCTGACGCTCCTTCTGAGGGATCTCCCAAGTGAAGCCTTCTGCAGGAATCTGAGTCTCGCTCCAATGGTTCGCTCCACGGGCGTTCTGAACGCCCCAGCGCTTCTGGTTGAAGAACGCCCAATCGCCTTCTCCCCACATCTCGATGCGCCACTGAAGTTTGACCATCTCCATAACACTCTTGCCAGGCATCGTGTTGTCGCATGTCATGGCGGTGGCGCCGCTCTTTGTGCGGGCCGCAAGCAGTTTGTCAAGCAATGCCTTTGCCTGAGCGTCCTGTCCACCCTGAGCGTATGCCTCGGCGACCATCAGCAAGACGGCTGAGGAACGGAGGTAGATGTTGTCGGATGTGGTGGCCTCGTTCGTGTGGTTTTTGTAACCGATAGCCGAGGATGCCGCCCATTTGAGAGACGTGTATTTCGGCATAGTGTACTGGTACCAGGTCGTGTCAGCACCGTTGTTGGTGTAAACGTGGAAATCCTCGAAATCCTCAGGGAGAATGCAAGCCTTGCGGCAGTCATTATCCGAAAGCGCGTCGTAGATTCCTTTGTCCACCTGATAGTAGCCTGAAGGGCTGCGCTTGAGGGCATTGAGACCAGCGTTGGTCCAGAAGATGTTGGATGAGCCTCTGGCACCGCCGAAAATCGCCTCAGGATTCTTCTCCAGATTGTAGAAGGCGTTCTGTGTGGCGTTGAAGTCGGATCCGTTCCAAGAGGTTCCCTGAGGCAGGGATGCGGTGACACCAGCGCGAGAGTTCACAGAGGCCAACAAGCTTGCCTTCATACCATAATCATCGGCGTTGATCAGGTTAGGGAAATGGCTGAGGAGGTCATTCCCCGCCTCTATCACGGTCTTCCAGTCCTTGCTGTCAAGGGCGGCGCGGCAGCGGTAGTACTGTGCCACGGCGCAGTCGATGTCGTAAATCTGGGCAGCCTCGTTACCGATGGTATAGCCTTTCTCTCCGAGCGTGGAATCGTGGAAAAGATCCACAGCCTCCTTAAGTGTAGTGTTGATCCAATTCCAGGTCTCGGCGACCGAGAGCGGAGCCTTGGCGGCATTATAGGTGTAGGCATCGTAGATCGGCCAGCCCTGCTTTGTGGTGGAGGTCACATCCTGAAGGTCAGTGTAGCGCTCCATCAGCATCATGTAGCAGATAGCCTTCATTGTCAGTGCCTGGGCGCGGCTGGAACCCATTCTTGGATACTTCTCGACACGCTCCTCGGTAAGGAAGTCAAGCGCCTTGAGTGCGGGTCCGAGCTTGAGTACAGGGGCGAGATAGTAGCCATAGTTCTGGATCTCCTGATCCGTTCTCCAATAAGTGTTGTTTGCAAGATTCTGATACCAAGTCGAGTATGTTCCTTGGTTCAGTCTATCGCCTTCAACCACGTCGCCAGACTGGCAGAAACGGCGGAACTCAAAATTGGATTCGTAAGCGGAAGCGTTGGAATAGCCACCGGCGATCGCAGCGTTGTAGATGTTGATGTAACCTGGCAGAGAACCAACGAGACCTGTCAGAACCTGCTGCTCTGCCTCTTCACTTCCTCCGATGAACTCCGCCATCTCATCATCCGTGAAATAGTTTGGGTTGTTCACGTCCAGCAGCGATGTGCAGGATGAAAGGCTTAAGCCAAGGACAGTTGCGGCTAAAAGACTTTTATATGTTTTCATGTTTATTCGCGTTTAATTTTAGAAATCAAGATTCAAACCGATGGTGAGAGTCTGCATCTGTGGGTAGATGAAGGTGTCAACCTCTTTTCCTCCGATTGTTGAGAAAGTAGGATCCACACCTTTCTGCTGAGAGAAAATCAACACGTTGTCAGCGGAGACGAACGCGCGGAGGGCGCTGATGTTGACTTTCTTTGTGAGTTTCTTAGGCAGGGTGTAGCCGATGGTCACGTTCTTGACACGGAAGTAGCTTGCGTCAAAGAGGCTCATGTCTGTGTAGTTGTGAGAGCCTGGCAGCAAGGATCCATCAAGATAATAACTGCTTGCGCCTGAGCTTGGGAACCACTGCATAGGGTAATAGGCACCGGTGTTGTCCGGATTCCAGGTGTTGCCCACGAGATCCTTTGAGACAGGAATACGCTGTCTGCCCATAGATGAGCCGCGGAACAGATGCTGGGAGTACTCCATAGAGAAGAACTTGCCTCCGATCTGGTAAGCGGAAACAACGCTGAAATCGAAATCTTTCCATTTCAGGCTGAGGGTAAGACCTCCGATCCAATCAGGAGTTGCTGATCCTACCTCGTAGTAAGATGCGTCAGCCGCCACATCTGTCTTGACATTGTCGCCCACCTTGTAGTTGGCGTAACGTCCTCCGTGCTCGTAGACACCTGTGGTCTCGTTCATATTCACATCATAGTAAGTAACTCTGTGCCAATAAAGTGGAAGACCGGATTTTTCGTCCACACCGGCATATTTAGGCATATAGAGGTTGAAAAGATCCTTTCCTTCTCCACGGAGGTAAAATATTCCTCGTCCGGCGTGGCTGGCTGTTCCGGCCTGCGCCATATCCTCGGTGGCGACGGTCCAACAGCCCTTAGGGAGATCCATGGTCTCGTCGTAGTTCGGAATCTGGTCGGCAGGGACGCTCAGAAGCGTGGTGCGGTAGTGTGTTCCGTTGATGCCAACGCTGAGGGTGAGATCCTTCTTGCGGATGATGTCAGCGTCGAGTTCGATCTCGAAACCCCTGTTGCGAACCTTGGCAGCGTTTCCAAGAACGGTGGTGTAGCCGGCGCTGGCGAGAGGGGAGACTGACTGATTGAAGAGAGAGTTGACAGTCTTGTGGTCATAGAAGTCAAGCGCACCGGTGATGCGGCTCTTCAGGACACTGAAGTCAAGGCCGAGGTCAAACTGGTGGATGTTCTCCCAAGTCAGGTCGGAACGAACCAAGTCGTTGCCGGTCCTGATGGCGGTTGAGGCAGGAACGCCGGTACCGCTTGAGCTTGTCTGCCACGTGGCGACAGCGTAGTACCAGTAGTGGTTGAGATAATAAGAGGTAAGACCATTGGAGTTACCAGTCACACCATAGCTGGCGCGCAGCTTGGCGTTGTCAAGCCATGTCTTCATCTCCTTAAGGAAGCTTTCCTCCGAGAAACGCCAACCGGCTCCGACTGACCAGAATGTACCCCAGCGGTTGTCCTTTGTGAACTTGGAGGCGGCATCACGCCTGAGGGATCCAGACAGATAATATCTGCTGTCGTAGTTGTAGTTGAAACGGCTCAGGTAAGACTCGGTCCTGTAGATGTTTGTGCTGAAGCCAGGGGTAGTGGAGTTCTCACCACCAGCGTTGACATAGCGGCCGATGAAGTTTCCGGCGATGGCATAACCCGGAATCAGCTCGTAACCAGTGCCGAAATTGAGGTCATCCCTGTTCAAATCCTCATACTCGTGACCTAGCATAGCGTCAACGTGATGCTTGTCGAAGTCCTGATTATAAGTAAGGATCTGCTGGGTGTTGATAATTCGGCGCTGGTAGGTCTTGATACCGAATCCTCCGTTAGGAGTTCCGCGGCCGGCGACACTGTTCACGTACATAGTACGTTTCCAGTGGGACTCGTCCATATTGAAGTTCACATTGAAGTTGAAGTACTTCAGGAAGTTGACATCGGCGAACAGACGGGTGGTCCATGTGGAGATGTCCTGACGCTCGATGTTGGTCTCGGCGATGTACTTGAAGTCGCTGCCGTAAGGGCTGGTCGCTACTCCGAGTGGTGAGTATGAGGCGTTTTTGGTGTTCAGGATCTTGTTCCCGTTCGCGTCGAGCACAGGGTCGCCGTTCTCGTCGATTGTGTAAACCGGCTCGATAGGCTGCCATCCCTTGACATGAAGCATAGCGTTACCGTAGGCCCCACCGATCTGACGGGAACCCCACTTACCGGCCTGGGCGCGGGTGCTGGTCTTTGAGTAACCGACATTCGCACCGATCTTCAACCATTTGAGGGCCTGCGCATCGACGTTCATACGTCCGCTGTAACGCTTGTATGAGCTGGCGATAAGGAATGAAGGCTCGTCCTGATAGCCGAGGGAAGCGTAGTAGTGGATCTTGTCGGATCCGCCGCTTGCAGAGAGGTTATATTCCTGACGGAAAGCATTTTTGAACATAATGTCGGCCGCGTCTCCGTTGTAGAGCAACCTGGCGTCCTTGTTGATCTTTCCGGTGGCAGGATCGATCAGATAGGCTCCGCTCATAGTCGCTGAGGCGTTCGAGCCTGATCCCGTCGGGGTGTAGATCGCTCCAGGAACGTTGTAGGCCATATTGTTGCCGAGGGCGTTCTTCTGGAACTGGGTCTCGCTTCCGTTGTAGTCAAACAAGTGCTGGCTGGCAAAGAGCCTTGCCTCCTCGTCCGTGTGGTTCGGAGTGGCGATGTTGGTGTAGTAGTTTCCGTTCGCGTCGACTCCAGGAAGACCTGTTCCGTTCACACCGTAGCGGTATGAGTTGTAGATTGACTGCCAGGCATATTCATAGTACTCGGCGGCGGTGTCGATGGAATTGACGTTGTAGTTGCCGATCGAGTTCCATCCCCAACGGCTCTGGAAGGAGATCTTGGACTTGCCTTCGGAGCCTCTCTTGGTGGTGATGAGGATGACACCGTTACCTGCTCTTGATCCGTAGAGGGCGGTTGAGGCCGCGTCCTTGAGGACGGTCACGGAAGCGATGTCGTTAGGATCCAGCTGGGAAAGAGGGTTCTCGTAGGTGGAGTTGGTCTGCTGGGCCACACCGTCGATAACGACAAGGGCGGCTGCCGACGCACCGTTCGTGGAGCTGACACCACGGAGACGGATCGCCATATCGTAGCCAGGCTGACCGTCAACCATTGAGACCTGAAGACCAGGGGCCGCTCCTTCCAATGCTCTGGAGACTGTGGTCGTGTTCTGGATCGCCACGATGTCAGACTTGACATCGGTGATCGATCCGGTCACATCTTTCTTTTTCTGAGTACCATAGGCCACGACAACGACCTCGTCGAGGTACCTGTTGTCGCTCTGGAGGACTACATTGATCACGGACGAGGTGCCGACCTTGACCTCCTGTGAGGTGTAACCAATGCTGGAGAAGACGAGGATGGCTCCCTGCTTCACGTGAGGCAGGCTGTAGTTACCGTCCAAGTCTGTCATTGTGCCGGTTGTTGTGCCCTTTATAAGGACATTGGCACCGACACAGGGTTCCCCTGTCTCGTCCGTGACCTTTCCGGACACGGCGGACTGGGCGAACGCCTGCGCCCCGATTAGCAGAAGCGCAAGCAAAGCTGTGAATAAACGTTTACCCATAAACTGTTATTTAAAAATAATGGTTTTCTAAACGCGGGGTTTAGTGAATATAAAATGTATAAGGGGGAGATGAAATAATTGTTATCAGTCGTGTTGTGTCATTATGCAATATGTTGTTAATTCGTTCAAAACGTTGCAAAATTATACTATCGGAATTGAACTTTATGATAATATTTGACAAAAACACTTTGAAAAATGACAAGCGCAATCCTTTTTGCAAGTGAATGACGTTTCGCGCTATCAGTTTTGGCACGCATCAAGAGGACTTGTTTCCAGTGTGGATAGTATTTGCTTTATTCATCGGAAATCAGTTTCTTTGTGTGGCATAAACGAAATGACGAAAGATGCCGGAGTCGTTATGAAAAACAATCAAAAAAACATCGTGCGGACAATCGCTCTGACTTTCGCCTGTTCTGTCTGCGCGATCCTGTTCTGTATATGCTTTGTCTCATCTCAAAGGTGGGTGCTGCCTTTCAGAGGGCAGCAGGAGTTGCTCCTGTACGATTGGGGGTACGTCAAGGGAATACTGATGCATCCCGGCGGGTTCACTGAGTTGGCGGCAAAGTTTCTGGTTCAGTTCTTCACAGTTCCTGGAGTCGGAATTGTGACCACACTCCTAATCCTTGGGCTGAACGCTTGGATGGTATGGAAGATTATGGAGAGGACCGCATCGATTGGAGGCAGGTTCTCCGAAGCGTCCACTTCGGCTACCGAGGATTCCCAAAGAAAAGTCTGGGGAATATCCCCTCTGTGTCTGCTGCCTTCCGCTTTTCTCGCTGTCTCTCTGCTGGACTATTACAGCTTTTACCAAGGGCTTATCGCCTACGTTGTGGCTGTCTTTTTCCTCTGGGAATATACCAAAATCAAAAGAGCCCGCATACCTTTGTTGCAAGGCTGCTTGATGACGGCCGGACTTTTCTTCCTGTCGGGATCCGTCGCTCTCCTGTTCGCTGTCCGCGCGTTGTTGTTCGACATATTCGTAAAAAGGCAAAAATCTTTGTTGTCCATTGTCTATCCGGCGCTTACCCTTGCGCTCGGCCTTTTTATGATCCAAATAGGAGAGGTAGCCTCAGTCGTAGATGCATTCACCCCAAAAATGTATTATGAAGTCAATATCCTGAATATGCCTGGGATTCACTTTGTGAGCTGGGTAATGCTGTCTGTCTGCATATTCATCGCCGCCTGCTCGCGAAGATTGGAAGTCAGGAATATAGCCGCTAAGAGCCTCATCTTTTCCCTGTGTGCGGCGGGATCATTGGGGTGCTACGCCTATTTCAGCGACGCTTTCAAGTCGGAGGCCAGAACAAGGCTCTATAGGTTGGAGTGCCTGTCAACTGATGAGGATTGGGACGAGATCCTCCGTCTGCACGGCAGGGATGTCAGGTCCCAAAACGAGGCTAACTATCTGAATATGGCTTTGGCCGAGAAAGGAATCCTCGCTGAGGATCTTTTCAAATACAGGCAGAACGGACCGGCCTCATTGATAAATGATGTCAAGGCTCAGAGTGATATGGATCTGCTCAGACTCAGCCGGGGTCTCTTCGCGATGGGGAATATGGGCGCGGCGCAGAGTATGGCTTTCAATGCGAACCAGGCGTTCGGTGACAATGTGCCATCAATGTTAGGAATGGTTCTTCAGATCGACCTTATGAGAGGTTCCTATGCCACGGCTGAAAAATACATCCGTCTTATGGAAAAATCCGCTCTACATTCGAAATGGGCTTCCTCGCAAAGAGCATTTCTATGGAATGACAAGGCTGTTGAGAGCGACAGTCTCTTGGGTAATGGACGGAAAGACCTCGAATGTGAGGACGCTTTCGTGCTGTACACCAATCCGATGGATGACCTGTTCAGGATAGTCGAAGCGAATCCGTCCGATGAGAAGGCGATGGAATATGCCCTTTCATATCTCCTGTTGGCAAAGGATATGGACAACGTAGTGGGGTTTGTCGAGAAATATTTTGGAGCGCCTGCCTTGAGGACTCTTCCGACACCGGTGCAGGAATGTCTTCTGTTCTACTCGGATTATTACGGAACTATGGACGTCAAGTTCGCGGTCAGCCACGGGATGCCGCAGGAGGATGTCGAGCGCAGACAAGCCTACGACATTGACTGGATTCTTGCGCACGGAGTGACCGAGGAGAATCTGGCCAGATTCAAATCCTTCAAGGAAAAATACGGCAAGGCGGCGCAAAGCCGGAACCCAAAATCCGCTATGGCCTCTTTCCGAGAGACGTTCTGGTACTATCTTTTGTTCACTCAAATTTCTGATAATTAATGAATATGACTTCGTCTTTAGGGTCGCTGAGCTTGTCGAAGCGACCATCCGTCAAAGGACTCTTGATGTCAATCCTATTTCTGACCGTTTCCTGCGGCCAGAGAATCAGCGTTTCAGGAAACATTGAGAAGTGTCCGAAAATATTCCCGGACTACGCTGGAGTCACCATTCCGGCGAACATCGCCCCGCTGAACTTCTCCTACCTTGGCGACGAGCCGGCGGTGCTGATCGTCAATGGAAATTCCGGCGAAAGGCAGATCAAGGGACGGAAGGGGTTATTCTCTTTTCCGACAAGATATTGGAAAAAGTTGATGGAGACGGGCAAAGGCTCGGACGTAAAACTCACTGTGGCCGTCAGACGCGACGGAAAGTGGATGGCGTTCAAACCATTCATCCTCAGCGTTTCAGCGGACGTGATCGATCCGTACCTCTCCTACAGACTTATACCGCCAGGCTATGAGACGTGGAAGAAGATGGGAATCTACCAGAGAAATCTGGAGACATATTCGCAAACTCCCATTATAGAAAACTCGCTGACAGGCGGCAATTGTGTCAACTGCCATACCTATTGCCAGAGGGATCCTTCCAGGATGCTTTTCCACGCGCGTGCTGATTATGGCGGAACGGCGATGATCATAGACGGGAATGTTGAGAAACTGAACACGAAGACCGACTCAACGATAAGCGCCTTGGTGTACCCATATTGGCATCCTTCCGGTAAGTACGTGGCGTTTTCCGTCAACACGACAAGCCAGAACTTCTTCAGTCACAATCCGAACCGCATCGAGGTCTATGACAGTGCTTCAGACATCGTGGTGTACGATGTGGACAGACACGAGATCTCTTGGTCACCTTTGACCCGCTCGAAGGATTCATTCGAGACCTTTCCTGCCTTTTCACCTGATGGCCGGAGTCTGTACTTCTGTTCCGCCAAGGCTGTCTCTCCGATGCCTCAGGAATATTCAAAAGTCAAATACAGCCTTTGCCGCATAGCCTTCAATCAGGAAGACGCATCTTTCGGCGACATTGTTGACACCCTCTACAACGGCGCTGCCAACGGGAAGAGCGTCTCTTTTCCACGAATATCCCCGGACGGCAGGTTCTTGGCTTTCACTCTTCAGGAATATGGGAACTTTTCAATCTGGCACAAGGATGCCGACCTTTGGGTAATGAATATGTCCACAGGAGAGATCCGTCCGCTTGACGCGGCGAACTCCGAAGACGTGGACAGCTATCATTCCTGGAGCGGCAACAGCCGCTGGCTGGTGTTCAGCAGCAGACGCATCGACGGACTCTACACAAGGCCGTTCATCTGCCACATCGACGAGAACGGACAGGCCTCGAAGCCATTCCTCCTTCCTCAGAGGAATCCGCTGGAGTACTACGCTGACCAGATGGTTTCCTACAATCTTCCGGAACTAATGGAGCGAAAGGTCACCGTGAGCCGCCACAAGATCGCAAACACTCTTCGTAACACATCCGGAACAGACATAACAGTTAAAGGGAAGTAGCAGGGGACTACGGGTGTTGATAAAAGAAAGGGAGGTGATCAAATCACCTCCCTTTCTTATCAGGATTGTAGTCAGACTACTTGCTGTTGTCGAATGTACCGTTGTCCCAACCGATGTTCTGTGGAATCTCGCTTCCGGTGTTGGACTGGATGAATCCGTTAGGAAGAGGGAACACATAGTCATAGTCGTGGATGTTCGGGCGCTGGATTCCATCGTTGGCGTTAGGGTAGTTCCAGCCATATTTCCTGACTCTGTCCACGAGAACGTTGCCATAGCCAAGTGAGGCAAGGTTAGGGTTGTTGGACAGACGGGAGAGGGTCACACGGCGCTGCTCCTCACCGAAGAGTTCGCGGGCGCGCTCGTCAAGGATGTAGTCAAGAGTTACCTCCGAGGCAGAGCAGTCGGCGGCTCCGGCACGCTCCCTGACCGCATTGATGTCCTTTGCGGCGCTGGCCTTGTCGCCCTTGCCAAGATAAGCCTCGGCGCGGAGCAGGTAGGTCTCAGCTACACGGGCCACATACCAATCGACATCATACTGCTGCCAGCTTGGACCGGATGTCTTGGTACCGCGCTTGTCAGTGGAGAACTTCCAGATACGTGGCCAGTAACCTACCGTGTCTGCCGGTGTAAGAGTGTAGGACGGGAAAAGGGTCGCTACATCGGCGATGGCCTGAGGCCAGGTCTTCTCGCCGCTTGGCTGCCAAACATTGTGCTGGAGCATCGTTTCCGATCCACGGAAGTCGTTCTTGTCATTCCATACATTGTAGATGAAGAAATTGGTAGGACGGATTGTCGGGCCATAGACACCGATTGTTCCGATAGAGTCAGGACGCGCAGAACCGGCCTCTGTCTTGCCGTCGGCGAAGTAGAAACCACCGTCACCGAAGATTCTTACATTCTCCTTGCCGTTAATGGTCTTGCGGGTGTTGTTGGAACGAATCCAGTTAGAGTTGATCGCGGCCTCTGACTGGTTGTAGTTACACCTCCACCAAGAGTTTCCACCACCACCGGTGCTATAGGTCCCGTAGTTGTACTGAGCGACCCAGATAGCCTCGCTGTTGCCAGCCTCGTGATTTTGGTTGCCGACCTGGAAAAGATCCCAGTAAGGATTCAGAGCGTGGCCATACCTATCGGCAGCCTCGTCCTTGCGCTCGCCGTAGCGGGCGGTCATAAGATGATAGTCACCGTCTGTTCCATCGATGACGCGTGTCGCGGCCTGAACAGCCTCATCGAATTTGCCAAGGGTGTTGCAGATCTCTGCGAGATAATGATCGGCAGCGGCTCTTGTGACACGTCCGGCAGCGGCAACCGTCAAAGGAAGGTTCTCGCTTGCGAACTTGAAGTCATCGTAGCACTGCTCCCAAACTTCAGTACGAGTGTTTCTCGGGAAGTTCAGGCAAAGTTCCTCAGTAGGTTCTGTGACCACAGGAACGCCACCGTAGAGACCGGCAAGATTACGGTAGAACCAACCGCGAAGGAATCTAGCCTCTGCAAGATATTCATTCTTCTGTGTCTCGTTGTTCCAGTTGAGATCCTTCTGTTCAATGGTCTGGATCACCTTGTTCATGTCGTAAATGACATAGTACTGGTTTCTGAACCAGTGGTCGATGAAACCGTCATCAGCATTGTAGCCATTGTTCCAGTTCCCACCACCGATTCCATTCGTTCCGGTGGAAGTGAATGTGTCAAGGCCACAACCCATAAGGAGCCACGAGCAAGAGTTGTGCATTACTCCAAGGAAGAGGTACTGAACTCTGGCGTAGCCATAGTTTATTGCGAGTTCAACATCGGCTGGGCTGTTGTAGAAAGTCTTTGAGTTGAGTGTGTACGACTTTTCCTCAAGGAACTTGCTATCGCTTTCGCAGCCAGTCACAGCGAACGTCGCGATCGCGGCAGCAGCCGCAAGAATATATTTTCTGATCTTCATAATGCTGTCTGATTAAAATGTGATGTTGGCACCGAAAGACACTGTTCTGTAAGTAGGGGTAGAGCCGAAACGTGTACTTGACATGTCAGCGGCGACAGTACCACCATTCTCTGGGTCGAGACCTGACCATCCAGTGATGGTGAAGAGGTCGGTGGCGGAAACGTACAGACGCAGGTTCTGGATGCTCGCCTTGCGGAGGAGCTTCGAGTTGAAGTTGTAGGACAGAGTGAGATCCTTGAGCTTCAGGAAGCTGCGCTGGTTCCAGTAGTTGTAACCATACTTGTTCTCATAGCCATACCTTGGATACTTGTCTGAGTGGTTGCTCTCAGTCCAAGGGTTGATGTCAAGCTGGTTGTCGGTCGTTCCGATAGAGAATCCGTGAGGGTCGTAGCCGAGGAAGTGCTTGTCATTGCCCTGCATCCAGCGGAAGCTGAAGTAGAGGGAGAAGTTCTTCCAGCTGAAGGTGTTGCCTAAGTTGACGGTGAAGAGAGGATCCATGTCTCCGATCCAGTCTTTGTCCGCTGTGGTAATCTTTCCGTCATCATCGATGTCGGCGAATTTCAGATCACCTGGCTCGGCGTCCGGCATGATCACCGTGCCGTCAGAGCTCTTGTAGTTGTCGATCTCCTCCTTGCTCTGGAATATTCCAAGAAGCTTGTAGTCCCATGCAGAAGTGATGGAGTGTCCCGGCATAAGAGCATAGTTCAAATCGTAGCCACTCTTGGTCACACCCGCAACATCGATGTTGTTGTTGTCGTCGAACAGCTTCACGATCTTGTTGCGGTTGAGGTCGAAGGTAAGGTTGGTTTCCCAATTCAGAGTGTTGACACCGTCACCGTTGAGGTTGATGGAGTGGAGTGTGATCTCGACACCTCTATTGGTCACCTTACCGGCGTTGGCGTCAACTGAAGGGAATCCTGAGACATAAGGGATTGACCTGTTGAGAAGCTGGTCGGTTGTAGCCGATGTGTAAACATCTACAGTACCGTCAAGTCTTGAACCAAGTACGGCGAAGTCAAATCCGAGGTTCCACTTTGAGGTTGTGGCCCAGGTCAGGCTCTTGTTCTCAAGGCCGGTGATATACATTGCATAGACGCTCTGCTCTCCAAGCCATGTGTAGGTCTTGCCCACACCTGCGATGGTCGAGTAAGCGGCGACAGCGCTGGAACCATTCTGTCCCCAAGAGAGACGAAGCTTCAGGAAATCAAGCCAGCTGACATCTTTCATAAAGTTCTCGTTGCTGAGGGTCCAGGCCGCCGAAGCACCGAAGAAGTCACCCCACTTGTTGCCTTCGGCGAACGCTGAGTAACCGTCACGACGATAGTTTCCTGTCAGATAGTAGCGGTTGGCGAAGTTGTAGTTCAATCTTCCTAGGTAAGAGATTCTCTGCCAGCTTGTGCGCTGACGAGCCGCGGTCATCTTGTTGGCATTGGAAAGATCCAGGCCATAAGTGCCGAGATCAGCAGCGGCAGGAATGTCGAACTCGCTGAAGTCTATTCTGATAGCCTCTTGATTGTAAGCCTCACGGGTGTAACCGACAAGAGCGTCTATGTGATGCTTATTGATGTCGGTCGTATAGGTGAGGATGTTGTCAATGTTCCAGTTGGACGTATGGTAATCACGAACATAACCCTTGGACGAGCCAATGTACTTGTAAGGATTGGCGAGGTCTTCCTTCACTCTTGTGTCAAGATAGAGTTGAGGTTTGTTGAACAAATCCTGCTGTGAGGTGTTGCGCTGACCATTGAGAGTCAACTTGTACTGAAGGCCCGGGAGGAACGGGAAGTCAATCTGAGCATAACCTACCCCACCGATGTTGTAGCCAACAGTCTGGTTGTCAGTCCAAAGGTAGCTGGCGTTCTCACGTCCCCACAGAGGGTTAACCTTATCCTCACCGGTAGGGTTGGAGTTGATCCAATCCTTATACTCATCAAACTCTGAATGAGTGTAGGAATATGGACTCATCCATGTGGCGGCCTGCATCGAAGGGGTGCATCCCCAGCTCTTGGAACCCATGTAACGTCCGGTGAGGCCAACGGTAAGCCAATCGGCGACCTTGGTGTCCACTTTAGACATCACGTTGAACTTGCGGAAGTTGTCACCCTTGAGGACACCTCTGGTTCTGTCATATCCACCGGAAATGTAGTAAGAAGTGGCGTTCTTTCTTCCGGATATGCTGAGGCTGTAGCTCTGTGAAGGAGCGGTCTGTGAGATCTCGTCAAACCAGTCAACCTTGGTTCCCGCCTTGTAAACCTCAAGCTCTCGCTGTGAGAAGACTGCGCCCGGGGTGACTTCCTCGGTGGCGGCGATCTTGTTCGCGGCGACCATAGCGAGGAAACGATGCTCGATGAACGTGTCGTCATCGGTCTGCATCCTTGGCCTGCGGCCCCAAGTGTTGAACTTCAGGTCTGCGTTGAAATTGACAGTAGGCTTGTCTGATCTTCCGCTCTTGGTCGTGATGACGATCACACCGTTGGCGGCACGGGATCCGTAGATTGCTGCGGAGGAGGCATCCTTCATCACATCGATGCTCTGGATGTCGTTGGTCTGGATCTCCTGGATCGAGCCGTAGAAAATCGCTCCGTCAACGATGATCATAGGAGCGTTGGTACTTTCCGCATCTGCTTTTGTGCTGGAAGGGATCGTGTTACGTCCTCGGAGTGTCATCGTGCTGAGGTTGCTGCCTGAAGCGGAGTTGGTAGGAAGATAGTGAAGACCGGCCACCTTACTTGACAATGCCACGAAGGCATTAGGGTTAGGAAGGTTGGCGATGTCTTTGTTGCTTCCATAGTTCACGCTTGCGATGGCTCCGGACACATCCTTTTTGCGGGCTGTGCCGTAACCGACGACAACAACTTCGTCAAGGAAATTCGAGTCATCGGCCAGAACAACATTGATCACTTTCTGTGAGCCGACAGTGACTTCCTGTGCGGCATAGCCGATTGATGAGAAGACCAAAACTGCTCCGGACTTCACGTTCGGAAGGTTCCAGGAACCATCAAGTTCCGTCATAGTTCCGGTGGTCGTGCCCTTCACAAGGACATTCACACCGACCAGAGGTTCACCAGCCTTGTCTGTAACCTTTCCGGAAACGGCAGACTGGGCGAATGTCTGCGCGACTATAGCAAGAAGCGCAAGCAGAGTCGTAATTAATCGTTTACCCATAAAACTTTATTTAATAATGGTTTTGTTAATCCCCGCGTTTAGTAAAACATCAAGGTGATACTTTCCGCATAAATGCTCGCTAATATGGCTTTTAAAACATATTAACGAGTATACAAAAATATACTTTCACCGTTAAACAAGCCGGAATTTTTTGGCAAAAACACTTTGAAAATTGATTCTCATCCTGGTTTCAAGGATGTGCAAGGCTTTATTGTCAAACAGTTATATGCTGTTATGTTAAACGCGGGGTTTATGACATAAATAAGGATGGCGAGCTTTCGTATGATCCACCCGGGCACGATAACCTAAAGTGAGACTATTAAAATATGACCTATTCCTTCAAGTTCGAGAAGAAGCTCTGGACGGCAGATGTCGGCTATGAGGAAATGGGTGGGAATGTCCCTGAAATGGGCTTTGAATACTTTTTGGATGACTTCCATATCCTGTGGGCGGCGCACATAGACGCGCAGCAGATCAAAACGGAAGTTGACGCAGTCTTTGGAAATGTTGGAAGGCTCGACCAGATGCTCTACTACATCAATCGCCTCCTTGGCCTGCACACGGGCGTCATCGGAGAACTCGCTGTTCTCTCCTTTTATCGCCGCCGTACCGGAGACAAAGACGACGTTCCCAAGAAGTCTGCCTCTCTCGAATTTAGGTGTGGTGCGGACGACCTCCTTGCCAGATGCCAGAACTTTCCCTGAATATTTATGTGCGGGAATCTGCAAAGGATTGTCAATCGGCTTGCCAACTCCTTTGAAGCCCTTTATGGCATAGACAACGACCATAACTCCACCGGAGTCACAACCGATGCCCGTCGCCGCAGGATAGCCGTTTGACCATTCGGTTGTCTCATAGAAATCCGACCTTGCGTCATTGAACAACTGGTAGTTCTGGATACCATCATTAACGGCAGTGATGTGGCTGATATAGTTCCACTGCCGGACGATGTCCGAAACCGCGAACGATTCTGATTCAAGAATATTCCGGAGTCTGCCGAACACTTTGGCGGATTGTTCCCCGATGTCTCCGGCAGACGGAAAACGTATACCTTGCGTCAGCAGTTCCTCACAGCCATCCGAGCAAAGGACAAAATAATCCTCATATCTCTTGACTTTTGGCGTACCCTTAATGTAAAGGATTTCCGCGACAAGCCTCTCGCCCATCGGTTTCTGTGACACATAACTCACAAGTGGACAATCTTTTAAAACGGAGGAGGTAGCAGATTGAAGAATATGATCATTCAGAAGGTAGGTGTCTTCGTCCGATGCCTCAAAGAAATAGGTAATGCTGGCGATAATATATTCATTGCCAATCCTTTCGAGAATGTCGGCACATTGCCTTTCCAAAGCTCCGTCAACCGTAGAGGTGATTATTTCCGTGAATTTCTCCGTCATAAAAAATGTGATAATCCACTTGCAAATGTCGGCATTTCCCCTGAAATTCGGAATCCCAATTAATGAGTATCCCCGGAAAGTTTTATCAAAATCCGGCCAAACAACCGAACGAAATCCGGCCAAACAACCGAACGAAATCCGGCCAAACAACCGAATGTCGATATGTAAGTATTTCTGCCAAAAATGAAAGGACGTGCGAAATAAAAAACTCGTATCTTTGTCTGAATATATTAAAACCACAAACGACGAATGAAGAAAATTCTGCTTGCCGTCGCCTGTTTTGCGATGACACTTCTCGCCCAGGCGAATCCGACGCACAAAGTGAAGATCAACGATGGCCTCACGGTCAGTGTCGAGGCCTGCTCCGAGAGCATATTCAGGATCAAGGTGTCCCCCCGGAAGGATTTCACCGAGTCCCTGATGGAGTGCTACGAGCTCATCAAGACCGACTGGAGTGAGGTCAAGACCGACATTTCCGACAAGGGAGGAGTCTGGACGCTGAAGACTCCGGAATATTCATTGGCCATCAACAAGAAGTCGGGAGTGATGACCGTGAAGGATGCCAAAGGCGGGAAGGTGATCCGCGAGGTTAGGTTCCTGCCTGAGAAGGAAGGTCTCTGCGGCGAGATGAGGTCATTCATCAACGAGAAATACGCCGATCTGAAGGTCG
>ERZ1026860.680-NODE-680-length-20622-cov-22.203919_pt1 | contig 20622 bp, 12 predicted proteins | sample MGYA00380160_ERZ1026860 | MGnify/ENA primary metagenome ERZ1026860 (study PRJEB33269, sample SAMEA4719796) | human gut metagenome | biome: human-associated habitat; feature: organic feature; material: feces | place: Cameroon | collected 2013-10 ... | reverse complement strand
GAGGGTTTCAGATGATCTATACCGTGGGCGAAATGGCACAAAAGCTGGGCGTACCGGCCTCTACCCTGCGCTACTACGACAAAGAAAGGCTGCTGCCCTTTGTGGAGCGTTCCTCCGGCGGCATTCGGATGTTCCGGGAAAGCGACTTCGAGTGGCTGCAGGTCATCCGCTGCATGAAAAAAGCCGGAATGCCCATCAAAGACATCCGGCAGTATATCGAGCTTGCCATGCAGGGAGACGACACCATTGACACCCGGCTGGAGATGTTCCGGCATCAGCGAGAGGTGCTCACCCAGCAGATCCAGCAGTTACAGCACACGCTGGAGACCGTGGACTATAAATGCTGGTTCTACGAGACTGCCAAAGCCGCCGGGACGGTGGATGTCCCCGGTGCGATGACCGATGCGGATGTGCCGGAGCAGTTCCGTGCCATCCGACAGGAGCTACGGGGGCAGAGCGAAGAATAAATAACACAAAAAATGCCGGTATCGGCGCTCAACAGGGCTTTCCTTGCTGCGCAACCGCGGCATTCTCATTTCCGAAGAACACAAAAAATCCGAACCCTTCTCCTATCGAGAAAAGGTTCGGATTTTCTATTTTAGCTGTTCAAGTCCTCTTATCCGCTGTTGCTACTAAAGGGGACGTATACGGTGAAATAAATCAGCGGCAGTCCTCCCGTTAGACATTCCTACGGGTTGGGAACCGCGCACTAACAAAAGCCCCACTGGGGCTTTTGTTGCCCCGCCGCAGGTGGGGCCTTACGAGTTGCGTTTGCTGATTTTTCCGCAGCCCCTTGGCAGGGCTTTGAAAAATCAGAACGCTGCTCGGGCAACTCCTCCCTGTTTCTGCCGCAGGCAGCGGTCGTCGTCGTTGCTGTTCAAGTCCTCTTATCCACTGTTGCTACTAAAGGGGGCGTATACAGTGAAATAAATCAGCGGTAGTCCTCCCGGTAGACATTCCTACGGGTTGGGAACCGCGGGCTAAGCAACAGCCCACTTGGCTGTTGCTTACGGCGCTGCGCGCCGCCGCCCTGTTCAAGTCCTCTTTCGCACCGAAAAAGAAAAACCAGAACACAAATGTGCTCTGGTTTTTCTTGGTGCGGATAAGAGGACTTGAACCTCCACCGAGTTGCCCCGATTAGAACCTGAATCTAACGCGTCTGCCAATTCCGCCATATCCGCATATTCTATTGTGTTCGTGAGCTGTGACGCTCGGAACGATAGTTATTATACCAGATGCAGCAGAATTGTCAAGCACTTTTTTGAAAAACTTTTCATCTTTTTGGAAAGGATCATACTTTCGCATTTTTTGCAAACCGTGCGGCTGCATTGTCGGCTGCACAGGCGTTTTTGCGGTCTTTCCGGCTGCTTTTCCGGCATTCTCAGACGCTCTGCAACGCATTGCGCCCGCCATGCACCGTTTGGGGTTTGACAGGGTTTTCACGGCGATGTAAAATAGAGGTATTGTTTTCTTATAAAATGTATAGAGGAGCGTTTTTGCCATGCTGTATTTTGAAAACGACTACTGCGAGGGTGCACACCCCGCCATTTTGCAAAAGCTGACCGAGACCAACTTCGAAAAGGTCTCCGGCTACGGCACCGACCCCTACTGCGCCAGCGCCCGGGAGAAGATCCGCGCCGCCTGCGCCTGCCCGGAGGCCGATGTGCAGTTCATCTCCGGCGGCACCCAGAGCAACGCCATCGTCATCGCGTCCATGCTGCAGCGGTGGCAGGGCGTGGTGGCTGCTGCCACCGGCCATGTAGCCGGGCATGAAGCCGGTGCCATCGAGTACACCGGCCACAAGGTCATCACCCTGCCGCAGCACAACGGCAAGCTGGACGCTGCCGAGCTGCGGGCACTGGTGGCTACCTTCTACGCCGACGACAACCACGACCACATGGTGTTCCCCGGCATGGTGTACATCTCTCACCCCACCGAGTACGGCACCTTGTACACCAAGGCCGAGCTGGAAGCCCTGCACGCTGTGTGTCAGGAGTACAAGATGCCGCTGTTCTTAGACGGTGCACGGCTGGGCTACGGTCTGGCTGCCGAGGGCACGGACGTAACGCTGGCCGACCTTGCCCGGCTGACCGATGTGTTCTACATCGGCGGCACCAAGGTGGGTGCGCTGTGCGGCGAGGCTGTGGTGTTCCCCCACGGCGCACCGGCGCACTTTATGACCATGGTCAAGCAGCAGGGCGCACTGCTGGCAAAGGGGCGGCTGCTGGGCATCCAGTTCGATGTGCTGTTCACCGATGACCTGTACTTCTCCATCAGCAAAAACGCTATTGCCACCGCCAACCGCCTGAAGGCCGGTTTTGCCGAAAAGGGCTACCGCTTCTTCATGGACTCCCCCACCAACCAGATCTTCCTTGTGCTGGAAAACACCCAGCTGGCTGCGCTGGAGGGCAAGGCAAAGTTCGGCTTCTGGGAAAAGTTCGATGACACCCACACCGTGGTGCGTATCGCCACCAGCTGGGCCACTCGCATGGATGAGGTGGAAGCGCTGATTGACCTGATGTGATTCAATAAAAAGGCTCAGAAGCACCTGTCGGCGCTTCTGAGCCTTTTTTATCTTTCTTCTGTATTCCACGGCTGCGGGGTGCTTTCCACCGGCTGACCGGGGGCGGCAAGGGCGCGTTCCATCAGCAGGGCAAGGTAGGCGTCCTGCAAGGCGTCTGCCAGCGGATACACCTCTGCCCCGCCGACAAGATAGCCCTGCATCCTGTCCAGAAAACAGGCGATGGCGGTCTCGTCCTCGTTCAGCCCTGCCTGCGCGGCGGCAGCTGCCAACGGGTCGGGCAGCGGGGTCAGCAGACGGCATACCGGCTCCCCGGCGGCATCCAGACAGCGCAAGGTATCATCGAACACTTCGCCCCGCTCCCCCTGCACACTGGTGTGGGTGCTGCGCAGATAGGAGTGGTACTGCACGCCGTTAAAATCCAGAAATGCCGTGCCGCCGCCCGCAAATTCCAGCGTGTGCTGCTGCAGGGTCTTTTCCACCAGAGCGCCGTTATGCACCGCACCCCAGCGGGAGTCCGTTTCGATGATCTTTTCTGTCCAGCTGCGGCCGGTCACCCGCACCGGCTGCTGCCCGGCGTTCAAGAACTGCCGCGCCAGACTGACCGCGTGGTAGCCGTGCGCCACCGACAGCCGGGCAAACTGCGGCGTGCCCAGTGCGCCGCTGCGCACTGCCGCCAGCCGCTTTGCCAGCGTAGGGTACAGCCAGTATTGCTCCGCTACTTGCAGCTTTGCGCCCTGCCGGTGCAGCTGCCAGAGGGCGCGCAGCGCGTCCTCCTCCAGTGCTGCCGGGGTCTCGCACAGCACGGCAAAGCCCCGGGCAAGCCATTCGGTGCTGACGGCAGCGATGGACGCTTTGTTCACCGCCACCACCACAAGGTCCGGGTGCAGGGCAATGCACTGCTCCACCGAGGTGCTTACCGGCACACCGTACTCCCGGTGCATCTTTTCAGCCTTTTCCTCGGTGCGGCAAAGCATGGCGCACAGCTCGAACCGCTCCGGCATTGCCTGCGCGATGCGCCAGTAAAACAGCGACCGCCAGCCGGAACCTACTACGATAAACCGCAGCTTAGCCATTTGCCTGTTCCTCCTGAATATGCTTTTGCAGCTCCTGTTCAAACCGGTCTGCGTCCAGCGGCAGGGTGAGCTTTTCCCCCAGCCACGCGGACAGGTAGGCTGCATCGGTCAGTTCCAGCGCCCGCACGCCCTCCACGCCGGGGGCGGTCAGGGGCGTGCCGTGCAGGATGGCATCCGCAAAGTTTGCCAGCATCTCCGGGTAGGGTTCGGCCTGCGGCGGGAACTGCTCGGTGGTGGTAGTCACGGTAAGCTGCTGGCGCTCGGTACAGCTTGCGGTGCGGCGGTAGGTCTCGGTGTCCGGCGCGTAGGTGTGCAGGGTGAGGGTATCCTCTTCCAGCAGGGCGGTGCCCTTGGTGCCCACAATTTCCAACCGCTCGGTGTAGCTGCCCTCACCGGTGGAAAGGATAAAGGTGGCCGTGCGCTGCTGCGGGTACTCCATCAACAGGGTAGCTTCATCGTCCACCATGAAATCGTTATACTTGCCGTAGGGTATCACTGCATAAATACTGGTTGGCATTCCGAACAGCCATTGCCAGATGTCCAGAATGTGCTGGCCCTGATTGAGCAGCGCGCCGCCGCCCTCCCCTGCCCAGCTGGAACGCCAGCTGCCGGAGCGGTGGTACATCCATGTGCGGAAGTAGCGGCTGTTTTCCAGCTGCACCCGCTTGATCTCGCCCAATGCCCCATCATCTAGTAATTTTTTGAGCCGCATATACTTTTTGTAGCGGCGCTGATGGAACATCATGGCGAAAACAAGGCCGCTTTCCGCGGCGGCGCGGTTCATTTCCAGCGCCGGTGCCAGCGCGTTTGCGCTGGGCTTGTCGCACAGAACGTGCTTGCCGTGGGCAAAAGCCTGCATCACCAGCGCCGGATGGGTCTTGTGCGGGGTGACCACCAGCACGGCGTCAAACTCCTCCGCGTGGGCGTACAGCGCCTCGGTGCTAGGGCACACCCGCACCGTATCCGGCAGGGTGTCTTTTGCCCACTGCTGCGCCTCGGCGTGGCGGCAGACCACGGCGGTCAGGCGCAATGCGCCCGCCTTTCCTTCTGCGATCATCTGGGCATACTTGCGCCCCATGACGCCTGTGCCGATAACGGCTGCGCGTACTTCCTGCATGATGGTCCCTCCTGTTTTTCCACAATGCGTTTTGTTATGGGGGAAAACTGCGTTTCACCCCTTCAGGTTTGCTTCAATGGCGGCTTTGTCCAGTGCTTCGCCAATGACGATGACTACCTCCTGCCCCTGCGGGATGGGCGCAAGGGTGCAGCCGACGGCGGTGGCGTTCAGTTCCAGCCAGCCGCCCGCCGGGGCGGGCGCAAAGCCCTTGACCCGCAGCACCCGCCCGCACTCCGGTGCGTTGAACAACCGCTGTGCGGCGGCTTGCAGCTGCTCCGGGGTGAGGTGCAGCTCCAGAAAGCAAAGGGAGCTGAAGGCCGCGTGCTGGTCAAAATGCAGCTTTTCGCAGCTGGCCTGCCGGTAGCCGCAGGCGGCAAGGGCAGCAAGGTCGGCATCGGTCAGGGCGTCCCAGTCCTTGGCAACAATTTCCCCGGGCGCAAAGCGGCGGGAAGCTTTTGCGGCTTCCAGTGCACGCTCCAAGTGGGCAGCGGCGGCGGCGCACTGAGCGGGCGCTGCCAGCTGGGCGCGGCTCAGCAGCACGCAGCCTGCGTTCATGGTCTCGGAGGCCAGCAGATACTCTGCCTGCGGCGAAAGCGTTTCCGGCAGCAGGGCATCCACGATGGCAATCACGCTGCCCAGCTGGTACCACCGATCCAGCGGGTCATCCCGCAGGATATCGAAAAACTCGTCCACGTCAAAGATGCCGCTGGGCTCTACCACCACCCGGTCAAAGCCGCGCATGGCCATGGCGATGAGCTTGGTGCGCATCCGGCGCTGGTGGGTGTCGCAGTCGCATCCGCCGCTGATGGTCTCCACATCGCAGCCGGGGCCCAGCACCTCCTGCACCAGCATGGCGTCCACGTTCACCGCGCCAAAATCGTTTTCCAGAATGCACACTTTATGCCCCTGCTGTACCAGATACCGCACATACCGGCGCAGAAAAGTGGTCTTGCCTGCGCCTAAAAAGCCGGTGATGAGATCCACCTGAACCATATCTATATACCTCCGTTGCAAAAACCCTCCCAGTGCCGCAGCGCCCGGGAGGGCTTGTATTTCAGTCTTTTTTCCGACGCTGTAATTCCCCGATGATCGCAGCCGCTTCCGGCGCGATCGCCCCCGGCACAATGGCCGGACGTGCCAGAAAATAGCCCTGCAAAAGGTCTGCGCCCAGCTCGATGACCGTGCGCAGCTCGGCGGCGGTCTCCACGCCCTCGGCAACGATCTTCATGCTGCGGGGATGGGCGTAAGCCACCACATTTTGCAAGATCTGCTGCTTGTCCGGCGAGGTGTCGATGCCCCGGATGATGGCGATATCCACCTTGATGAACCGGGGCGCAAGCTGCAGCAGCGTATTCTCGTTGGAATAGCCGCTGCCGTAATCGTCCAGTGCAAACATCCCGGAAAAGCCCGGTGCATTGCGTTTTCTCTCCAGTGCTTCGTAGTCGATAGCCTCTTCCTCGGTGATCTCGACGACCATGCGGCGGCACAGCTCGTGCCAACGGCTGTATATATATTTGCCGTCCACATGCGACAGGCAAGTGCTGGCGATGGAGTTGACAAAGATCATGGCATCCCCGGACACACTGCCCGCGCGGCACAGGCTGTCGAAGGTCTCCAGCGCCTTGGTAAAGGTGATGCGCTCGATCTCGTACAGTGCGCCCTGCTCCCGCGCCAGCTTCATGATGGTGGCCGGGGAGCGCAGGGTGGGCAGGTCGGAGCGCATCAGCGCCTCGTAGGCGATCACCTTGCCGCTGCGCGCCGAGAAGATGGGCTGGAAGCAGTAGAACACCTGCGCATTGCTGAGCAGCTGCCGGAACTCCCGGCGGGTGCGCTCAGCGTAGGCTTCGCGGTTGTACACCCCGATGTCGAACTCCTCCACCCGGCCCTTGTCCGAATGCTTGACCTGATACATGGCAAAGTCGGCGTATTTTTTTAAGGTCTCCCAGTCCTGTCCATCGTCCGGGTACCACGCGATGCCGCCGGAAAGGCTGATGTGCAAAGCGTTGCCGCTGGGCAGCAGCGCCACGCTCTGCTGCATGGCGTTTGTCAGGTGTTCGATCTTTTCCCGCACTGCGTCCCGGCTGCGGTAGCCGCAGAACAGCACAAGGAACTCGTCACCGGAAAGGCGGGCGCAGACCGTCCCGGCGGGGGTATTCTCCCGCAAGCACTGGCCGGTGCGGCGGATGTACTGGTCGCCCCAGTCGTGGCCGTAGGTATCGTTGATGTGCTTGAGGTTGTCAAGGTCCATCATCATCAGCGCCGCCACGCCCATGCGCTCCGGCGCGGCGAACAGCTCGGTGCACACCCGGTTGAAGGCCTGCCGGTTATACAGCCCGGTCAGGATATCGTAATCGCGCTCGTGCTCGATGCGCTTCCGTTCCAGCACGGTGGCGGTCACGTCCTCGGCAAGGCCGATCTTGGCGTGTCCCTCGATGGTGCTGCGCAGCATGATGTACCGCACCCCGTCCGGCTGTTGGATGGTCAGCAGCTCATCGCCCTCGGCGGTGCGGGCGCAGGGAGTTTTTTCCCGGATGCCCTTGAGCACCTCCTCGAAGCGGCGCACGCTCAGCGGCTTGCCCGTGATGCCGGGCATGCCCAGCAGGGAGAAGAAATTATCGGTCACGAACACGCTGCCGGTGTCGGTGCGCAGCTCGTAGCCGCCGATCTCCACACTGGCCATATCCATGATGCGCAAAAACTTGGTGGAGTTGGTCACCAGCTCCTTGTTCAGTTGGGTAATGGTCTCGGCAAAGCGGTCCACCTCCCGGATGGCGGTGCGGGAAAGGTGCGGGAAGGTCTTTTTCTCCTGCGCGTCTATCACCTCGCGGTACAAACGGTCGATGGGGCTGGCCAGACGCACCGAGATCAGCAGGCTGCCGCAAACGCTCAGCACCAGTGTGACCAGTAAGGTAGCCAGCAGCACCTTTTGCACCCGGTCGGAAAAAGCCAGCAGCACCGACTGCTCTATGGTACCCGCCAGATACCACTTCTCACCGGCAAAGGGCGCGTTGCGGTTATACACCTGCAGCGGCTCCAGCACCATATAGTAGCGCTTTCCGTCCAGCTCCAGCCAGTCGCCGTCCTCACCGCGGCGGCAGTACAGAACGCCCTGCGGTGCATCTGCTGCTGCCAGATCCTCGCCGGAGGTCACAGTTTTGCGCAGGGTGAGCACACCTTCCGTCTGCGCATCAGTGGTGGATACGATAAAATAAGTGCCCGCCTTGTCCTCGTCCAGCTCGGTGAAAGGCAGCTTGGTTTGCAGATACTCGGTAAGCAACTCCACGCCCACCACGCCGTATACCGTGCCGTCTGGCAGGATCAGCGGGATCGAGTAGGCAATGGCGTGCCGGTCGTCCCCTGCCAGACAGTAGGAGTTTATGGTCCAGCGGCCATAATTTTCCGCCGAAAGGCTGGCGCCATCCTTATACGCGGTCTGGAATACCGTGCGCAGGATGCCGCCTTTGGTATTGCCCTGATAAGGGAAGGCGGGCTGCCAGCCCTTATCCGTGCCGATGCCCAGCTTTTTTACCACGGTGGCGCTGGCGCGTTCCAGCAAAAGGTCGCTGTTGCGCTCCGAGGGGCGGGCGTCCGGGTCCTGATCCCGCAGGTAGATGCCGGGCATTTTTTTGCCCACCTCGCAGGTGTCCAGATCGTGGGTGTTCAGCATGACAAAGATGCCGGTCACCTGCTTTGCGCGCAGGGTGTCCACAAGCTGCGGGGCAAGGGCAACCAGCAGCGCATCGCTCTGCTCGCTGCTGTTATCCAGCGTATCCAGCGAGATCGCGCCGCTTTGCAGCATCTTCTGGGTGGTGGCGTTGATCTGCTCGCTCAGTTGTGTCAGATCCTCCGCGTTCTGCAGGATATCCTGCACATAACTGGCGCGGTTGCGCACCCGCATGGTAAGCAGATCCTTGGCGTTTTCGTCCAGCTTCCCGGTCACGTTGACGGCAAGCATGCTGGCGACCGCCAGCAGCAGCTCCACCGCCATCACCAGCATCATGGTGGCAAAAATATTGTGGAATACCGTTCTTTCCGGTCTGTTTTCCAGGCGCAGCCGCTGGCGCTCTTTCCATGCGTCAAACATCGCTCTGCCTCCTTTCCGTGTTTTTCCCGGGCGCTCAGCCCTCATACTGCTGTAACTGTGCAAGGGTAGCCTGATACCACGCCTCAAAATAGTCGTCGGTCAAAAACTCCGCCTCTGCTGCTTCCGTGCTCTGGCCTGCGGCAATGCGCGCCAGCACTGTGTCCCGGTCGGCACTGGCCAGATCGCCCATGCCGTATTCCAGTATCTTGCGGGCTGCGTTGCCGCCTGCAAAGGCCGTAGGGGTATACAGCTCGTTTTTGCACACCGCTCTCACCGCACCGGAAAGGACCTGCTCCATGGTGTCGGTCAGCTCCAGCCCGCTTGCGCGGATGACGTCCATATCGTTGGCGGCGATGGTCACCGGCAGATAGCCCGACTCCACCGAAAATTCAATATTATTCTGCGGCTCGGTGAACCATTTTAAAAAGGTAACTGCGCCGTTGATCTCGGCCTCGGTGCCGGTGGTGACCACCATGCCGGCACCCTGCTGCACCGCCACCTTTTCGCTCCCGGCAAACCGGGGCGCAGGCAGCACCTTCATCTCGATATCGTGGATCTGGTTATCCCCGGGCATGACCTGCTTCGGGAAGAAGGTGGCACTGGCACAGGAGCCTACACAGCCCAGCAGTGCGCCGGTTTTCACGTCGTCACTGCGGAAGCGGCCATTGGCGGCAAAATACCCCTTGACGAAGGGCACATAGTAGTTATCCCACAGCTTGCGCACCACATCATGGTCAAAGTGCAGGGTCATTTTGCCGTTGTGCACTTCAAAGATCTCGCAGCCCAGCTGCTTTGCGCCCACAAGGATATAGTTTGCCAGTGCATCCCGGCCGAACAGTGCCTTGCCGCCGGACCAGTTGTAGTATTGCTCGGCTACCGCCGTCACGCCCTCTATGGTGGAAAGCGCGCCGTAACGTACAAAGGTGTCCTTTGCGAACCGCTGCCAGTCGGTATCGTTAAAGAACATCAGCTCGGTGGATTTTGCCACCGGGAAAATTTTTATGCTGCCGCTGCCGTCAAAATCGCCCTCGGTGATATAACCGGGCACAAAGGCGGCCTTTTCGTCCTCGGTCAGGTAGTCCTTTAAATCTACCACCATGCCCATCTGGTCCAGCTTATACGCGGTATCTGCGTAGGCCGCAAAAATGGTGGGCATCTCCGCAGAGCCCACCTTGCCTTCGGCCGCGTCCATCACGTTGGTTTCCAGATCGTTCACCGTACCCTGACTGGAGCCGGACACCCGGATGCCCTTTTCCTTGCCGATGGTCTCGTTGAAGGCGCTTACAAGGCGGTTGAAGCTTTCCAGCTGGTCGCCGTTGTAGTAGTTCCACACCGTGATGTCGGTCACTTCTTTTTTGCTCTTTTTTGCATCGCAGCCGGACACTGCCAGTGCCGCTGCCGAGACCGCAGCCGCCGCCAGAAAGCTGCGGCGCGAGATCTTATTCTTCATCCCATACCCTCCCAGCGTATACAGGCGCATTTTACCCCATACTATACTATTTTATATAATACCACCGTTTCCGGCATAGTGTAAACTATTTCTTGAGAAATCTGGTAAAAAAGTGCAGATGACGAATTTTCGTCTTATTTTTTGGTGGTTTTGTCAAGGCGCACCCCGCCCGCAAAACAAAAAACGGACAGCCCGCAGACTGCCCGACTTGGTATTTTTATGGAAAAGGGCGCAAATGCTGTTTTCGGTTACGACCCCACCCGTGAAAATGGGATAGCGGAGCGTCCGCAGACGCTCCGCTATCCCGAAAATAAAACTAATTTTTCCGCTGTTTATGCGCAGAGCGCAGCGGAGCGCATTCAAAATCGTCCCGCGTTACATCCGTATCCGCTGCGCGGCGCGGGCGATGGAGGCAAGCAACGCCACAAGGCGCTTTTCGTCCATCTGGCCGCAGTAGCTAGTAAAGGTGTAGTAGCACCCCTGTACGCAGAAGGACAGTACCACCTTGCGCACTACGTCGGTCTCAAAGGTGGGGTCGGTCTGGGCGATGCACTGGCACATGGCCTGCTCCACCCGATTGATGAAAAGCCCCTGCCGGGAGCCGGAGAAGAGCACGGTGATCTCCTCCCGATGCTCGGCAAAGGCGCGGAACATCTCCCGCGCAAGCCACTCGGTACGCTCGCTCACATCGCTGGCGGTCAGGCGGGGCAGGCTTTCCACTACCGCCTGCACCATCTCGTCCTCCATGGCGTTGGCCAGCGCATAGATATCCTGATAATGGGCGTAAAATGTGGATTTATTGATGCAGGCGCGGTCGCACAGCTCCTTTACACGGATCTTCTCCACCGGTTTCTCGGTGCGCAGCTCCATAAAGGCCTGTTTGATGGCGCGCTCGGTCTTTTCAATGCGGATATCCAGAAAACCCACCTCTTTTGCTTTTTTGTTGATTTTCCAACATTTTTCCGGTTTTGCGGATAGACAAGCCCCGCAGCCCTTTTTATACTTGGTATAAGCACCGCAGGGTCACTCCTTGCGGTACAAAAGCCCCTGCTGCTCCAAAGCATCACGGATGCGGGCAAAGGTGTCCTTATCCGGGCAGCGCAGGGTGTGCAGGTGCACGCCGCCGGTCATGCGGCTCAATAGGCTCTCGGGCGCATCCGCCGCCTGACGGATAAAGTTGTCCACGTCGTACCGGTTGCACAGGTTCAGGGTGGCGCGGATCTCGCCGTAGAGGCTGTTTTCCACCGCCACATCCACCACCGTGCCGCCCTGATCCACCACGGTGTACAGCTCCCGGCGCATCTCCTCCTGCGTGCGGTGCACACAGGCCAGAATGCCGGTATAGCCCTTTTCTGCCGGGTGCAGCTGGTAGCCCCGGGGGGTGGCATCGATCTGCGCCCCACCGGCGCGCAGCAGCGCCACATCTCCTACCACGATCTGCCGCGACACCCCCAGCTCGGCCGCCAGTGTGCTGGCGCTTAAAGGGGCACCGGCGCTGTTCAGCCGGGTCAGGATGCGTTCTCTGCGCTGTGCTGCATTCATAGGGGTTCAGGCTTCCTTTCCGTAAAACAACTTTCTTCTCCTTATTGTAGCAAAACGCGGCGCAATGTGCAAGATTATTCCAGCAGCAGGCTTCCGAAAAAAGGCTTCCCCCGGAAGGGGGAAGTCTTTCCCCAAAGGATGAAGGCTTTTGCTCCGGTCAAACCGCAAGCGTTGCTTTATTCTACCCGCAGCAGGGTGGCGTAATTGGAGGGCAGCTGCACCTTCATGCGGTTCCACTCGGTGGAGACCAGCACCTCCTGCGCACCTACGGTGTCCGCCATCAGGTCGGTGACCTTGGCAGCCTCCACCGGCAGCTGGAACTCCAGCTGTGCGGGGGTATCGCCGTTGTTCAGCACCGCTACCACCGCCTTGCCGTCCAGCACACGGGCAAAAGCATAGCATTGGGTGGTAAGCTGCAATTCTTTTACCTCGCCGTAGGTCATTTCCGGCAATTCAGCCTTGCATTTCCCCAGAACTTTGTATACACTGGTAACAGGATTTGTGCGTTCTGCATCAGCGTAGTCGCTAAGCTCCAGACAGGGGCGCAGCGGCCAGTCGCTTCCCCACTCCTTTTTGCCCTCGATGCCGAACTCCGAGCCGTAGTAGATGGATGGGATACCCCACAGGCTGTACACCAGAATGGCGATGTGCCGGATGTGCTCCCGGTTGCGCAGCTTGTTGGGCAGGCGCTCCACGTCATGGTTATCCGAGAAGAGATACAGCCGGGTATCGTGGCAAAGCCCCTGCAGCCGGCGCATGGTGTGGGCAATCTCAAAATAGTTGTGGTCGTTGTGGCCGCTCCACAGGCCCTTGTGCAGCTCGTAGTTGGTGACCGAGTGCAGCATTTCCGGGTTTGCCCAGCGGCTGTAATCGCCGTGGATGACCTCGCCCATCAGCCAGAACTCCGGCTTTACCTCGTTTGCCAGACGGCGCAGCCCGCGCATGAAGTCGAAATCCAGCACGTCCGCTGCGTCCAGACGGATGCCGTCGATGTCGAACTGCTCCACCCAGAAGCGGACGGTATCATAATGGTACTGCTGCACCTCCGGGTTGCGCTGGTTCAGCTTGACCAGCAGGTTGTAGCCGCCCCAGTTGCCGTAGCTGAAGCCGTCGTTATACTCGTTGTTGCCCCAGAAGTTCACATCGCAGAACCAGTCCTTATAGCGGGCGTTCTCGCGGTTGGCCTTCAGGTCTTGGAACGCAAAGAAATCGCGGCCCACATGGTTGAACACGCCGTCCACGATGACCCGCTGTCCGCGGGCGTGACAGGCCGCTACAAAGGCCTTGAACTCTTCATTGGTGCCAAGGCGGCGGTCCACCAAACGGTAGTCGATGGTATCGTAGCCGTGGGAGCCGCTCTCGAACAGCGGGCCGATGTAGATAGCCGTACAGCCCAGCTTTGCCGCGTGGGCTGCCCATGCTTCCAGCTTTGCAAAAGCGCCCGGGGTGGGCTGGCCGTCGTTTTCGTGCGCACAGCCGCACAGCCCCAGCGGATAGATGTGATAAAATACTGCTTCGTCATACCAAGCCATGATCGTTCGCTCCCATTCTATTGCTTTCAAAAAAAGTTGCACCGCTTGTAAGGCGGTAGCAACAGTATACCACACCCTCTGGCAAATATGTGTATTTTTGCTGATTTTTGTCAGGATTTGCTAAGATTATCGGCTACTGTGCCGGTAAAAAGGCGTTTTTCTTGGATAGTTTGTCCAAATAGCTTTGTACCAACCGGCGCACAGCACGCCGGTCAACATAAAGAAGTAAGGAGATCTTTGCATGAATTACCCTGTGATCCCCCGCACGTTTTTCAGTGGCGACTGCTTCGATGCCTACCGCATTCTGGGTGCGCACCCCTGCACCGACCCAAACGGCGCCGAGGGCTGGCGTTTTGCCGTGTGGGCACCCGGCGCTACTGCCGTGGAGGTGTGCGGCGGCTTTGACGGCTGGGAGCGCGGCGTGCCCATGGAAAAAGCCGATACCGGCGTGTGGAGTGCCTTTATCCCCGGCCTTTCGGAGGGGGACCTGTACAAATACCGCGTGCACGGCGCGGACGGCAGCACCGTGATGCGCAGCGACCCCTACGCCTTTGCCACCGAGCTGCGCCCCGGCACCGCCAGCAAGCTGGCAAAGCTGGATTTTACCTTTGACGATACCGCGTGGATGGAGCGGCGGGACAAATGCCGCAACCGCCCGCTGAATATCTACGAACTGCACGCCGGCAGCTGGAAGCATAAGCCCGGCACTACCCAGCCGGACGGCTCGGACGGGTGGTACAACTACGAGGAGCTGGCGCGGGAGCTCATCCCGTGGCTGCTGGAGCACCACTTTACCCATGTGGAGCTGCTGCCGCTGGCAGAGCATCCCTTTGACGGCAGCTGGGGCTACCAGACCACCGGCTACTTCTCGGTGACCAGCCGCTACGGCACCCCCGCCCAGTTTGCGGGCTTTGTCAACGCCTGCCACCGCATGGGCATCGGCGTCATCATGGACTTTGTGCCGGTGCACTTTGCCGCCAACGCCGACGCTCTGGCAAAGTTTGACGGCACCCACCTGTACGAGTACGACAGCGATGTGGGCCACAGCGAGTGGGGCACCTGCAACTTCAACTACTACCGCCGGGAGGTGTGCAGCTTTTTGAGCAGCGCCGCCGGGCTGTGGATGGACGTGTACCACTGCGACGGCATCCGCATGGACGCCATCTCCCGGGCGCTGTACTGGCAGGGCGACCCCAACCGCGGCGTGAATCAGGGCGCGGTGAACTTTTTGCGCAGCCTGAACCACGGCCTGAACGAGCGCTGGCCCACCGGCATCTACATGGCGGAGGACTCCACCAACTTCCTCAAGGTGACCGCCCCCACCCGCTACGAGGGCGTGGGCTTTGACTACAAGTGGGATATGGGCTGGATGCACGACACGCTGGACTACTTTGCCACCCCCTTCGGCGAGCGCCCGGGCTGCTACGGCAAGCTGCTGTTCAGCATGCACTACTTCTACAACGAGCTGTATCTGCTGGCTCTGAGCCACGATGAAGTGGTGCACGGCAAAAAGACCATCATTGATAAGCTGTGGGGCAGCTACGCGGAAAAATGCGCCCAGCTGCGCACCCTGTATTTTTATATGTACACCCATCCCGGCAAAAAGCTGAACTTTATGGGCAACGAGCTGGCACACTTCCGGGAGTGGGACGAAAAGCGGGAGCTGGACTGGAATCTGCTGGAATACCCCTTCCACGATGCGTTCCAGAAATACTTTGCAGCTCTGAGCCGCACCTACGCCTCCGAGCCTGCCCTGTATGACGGCGAGTACAACCCGGACTGCTTTGAGTGGGTAGCAAGCGAAAGCTGCGCCGAGGGCGTGTACGCATGGCTGCGCAAGGGGCGCGGGCAGAATATGCTCTGCGTCATGAACACCCAGGACCATGCCCACAAAAAGTTCCCCCTGTACCTTAAATTCCCATGCAGCGCAGAGCTGGTGCTGGACACCGAGGCCGGGGCCTGGGGCGGCGTGCACAAGGCGCACCGCAAGCAGAACTTCCACACCACCGACGGCGGCGTGTTCGGCCGGGACTACACCCTGACGCTGGACCTGCCCGCCATGGGCAGCTATCTGCTGCGGCTTACCCCGGAAGCCCCGAACCCGGACGCCGCCCGCCTGAGCGCCAACAAGGCGCTGGCGCAAAAGCGCAAGGCGGCTAAGGCTGCAAAGGCCGCTGCGGAAGATTCCAAAAAGTAATATTTACGCAAAAATGTCCCGTCTGCTTTGAAAGCGGCGGGACATTCTGCATTTTTCGCCGCCGGGGTGCTGGACAGTACCCCGGGGAGTTGTTATACTGTACTGTGTGAAACTTTGCAAGGAGGACTCTTGTTCCATGTCCGATACTCTGACCAAGCTGCGCACTTCTGCTGCGGCGAAGTGCATGCTGGCGCTGGCCGCAGCGGCGGTGCTGCTGGCTGTTTTTGCGCAGGCTGCGCCCGGCAGTAAGTTCTTTTTTCCGCTGGTGAGCCTGTGGTGCAACCTTGCCCTGTTCGCCTGTGTGCTGCGGGTGCTGCGGGTGGCGGGGGTAAAGTTTGACCTGTTCCACAAAGCGGTAATCGTTGGCCTGTGGGCGGCGGCGCTGGTCTACTTTTTCTGGGCGCTGAACCGCCGCAGCTTTGTATACATCTGGGATTACGTCAACTATATCAACAAGCAGTACAGCGCCGAAGCCGCCTTTTTGCAAAGCCCGGCGGCGGGCTTCCATTACATCTTCGGCTCTCTTGCCGAGGACTACACCAACTTTATCACCCTGTTTCTGGATTTTCCCTTCTGCCTGAGCAGCCACACCGGCGACAGCTTTGCCTTCTGTCAGGTGTTCAGCATCCTGCCCATGCTGCTGGTGCTGCTGGCGGGGCTTACCATCAAGGTGGGGCAGATGCTGCAGGTGAAGAACCGCTTCTGGTACTTTCTCATTGGCTTTTCGTGGTGCATCACCTTTCCCTTCCTGCGCATGAGCGCCATGCTGGGGCAGCCGGACTGGTTCGGGCTCATCTTTGCCTTCATGCTTGTGCTGCTCACACTGGATTACCGCTTTGACCGCATAGAGCCTGCCCGCTATCTTCTCATCTTTGCCGCCACGGCGGGGGTCATCCTTACGCGGCGGTGGTACTTATACTTTGTGGTTGGCTATTGCTTCGCCTATGTTTTGCTGCTGGTGGTGTCCGGCGTCCGGCTGGCAAAAAGCGGGCAGCAGTCCCGGGCTGTGCACCGCATCCTGCGGCTGGCCGGGTTCGGCCTGTGCGCCGCCGGAGCCATGGTGCTGCTGCTTTTGCCCATGGTGCGCAAGATCCTTGGCTTCGATTACGCCGGGCGCTACTCCTACTACAATTTCGGCGGCATCGCGCTGGAGCTGGCCGCACAGGCTTTGCGCATCGGGCTGCTGAACTTTATCCTCATCGGGCTGGGGCTGTGGTTTGCGGCAAAGCGCCGCCTGCCCGCCCTGCCCTGCCTTGCGGGCGCAGAGCTGCTTATCAGCCTTTTGCTGTTTATCCGGGTGCAGAACTCCGGCTCCCACCAGATGCTGCTGTTTTTGCCGGGGTGGCTGCTGCTGTTCCTCACCGGCGCGGCGGCGCTGGCCGAGGGCATCCAGAAGCACCGGGACCTCAAACTTTTCTACTGGGTCTTTACGCTGGTATTTGCCGTCTCGGTGCGCTGCTCTCCGTTGACCGTTGTGGCCCTGCCGGGCTTTGTGGTAGATCACTTCCCCCTCAAAGCGGCGTCGGAGTTCGTCCGGCTGGACAAGCTGATCTATGACCGCAAGGATCTGCCGCAGATCAAGGCCATTGCCAACTGGATCGACACTCACTGCGCCGAGGGCGAGATCAGCTACATGATCCCCCACGATATGCTGTACTGCCCGGATCACTTCAAGAACTGCCAGCTGCCCGAAACGCCCATCAACGACAAGCTGGCCTTCGGCTTCTCGGTGCCGGGCACCCACAACTTCCCCATGCAGTTCTTTGAAGCGAAGTACGTCCTCACCGCCGATCCCTTCCCCCAGACCTTTGTGGGCACCGGTGAGCTTTCCCACAAGTGGAACGACCGCTTCCTTGCGGTGCGGGACGAGTACTTTGCGTTGGAAGCCACCTTTGATATGGGCAACGGCACCACCTTTACCATCTGGCGGCGCACCGCAGCCCCTACCCGCGCCGAGGTGGAGTATTACCTGAGTGCCTTTGCCGCAGAAGATGCCCAATACCCGGAGATGTTCTCCGAAATTGCAGAAAGCTGGCTGGCCGCCCGTGGGCTGTAACGCCGCTTTGCTATATAAAAGGAGTGTTCGACTATGGAACAGACTGCAAACACCATGCCCGCTGCCGCATTAGGGCAGTACAAGGGGCTTGCTTTCACCCGCCGGGTGCGCCCGGTATCGGAAAAGGCCGTGGAAGCGGATATCGCCAATATGGCGCGTGTCCATGCGCCCTTTGTGCCGACTGACGCTCCCGCCGCGCGCGGGATGCGGGTCACACTGGATTTCGAGGGCTTTCTGGAGGGAGCTCCCATCCCGGACAGCCGGATGGAACAGGTGACCGTGGTGCTGGGCACCGGGCAGCTGATGCCCGCCGCCGAGGAAGCGGTGTACGGCCACTGCGCGGGCGAGACTTTCCGCTTCGACTTCACCTACCCCGCCGACTTCCGGGTGCCGGAGCTTTCCGGCAAGACCGCGCAGTTTGAAATTTGTCTGCACACAGTAGAGCGCAAGCAGGTGCCCCCGGTGGACGATGCCTTTGCCCAAACGCTGGGCTTTGAGGATCTGGAAGCCCTGCGGGGGAGCCTGCGGGAGAAAAAGCGCCTTTCCCACGAAGCCAACGCCGACCGCATTGCCGGGGCGGCGCTGCTGGATATGGCGGGCGCAAACCTGACCGTGGAGCTGCCCGCCGAACTGCTGGCGCAGAACGCCGAGTACCAGATGACCCAGCTGCGCCAGCGGTTGCGCAAGAGCCAGATGACCATGGAGCTCTACTGCAAGAGCGCCGGGCTGACCCCGGAGCAGGTGCGGGAGGGCTACTACAAGGAAGCCGAGCGCCAGCTGCGGGCAATGCTGGCGGTGCGCGCCATTGCCGAAGCTGAAAAGATCACCGTGACCCAGCAGGAGGTGGACGCCGAGATCGCCCGCCTTTCCAAGCTGCACGACACCCCGGAAGAGGAGATCCGCAAGGTGCTGAGCCGGGACGCCATCGCCGCCGCCGTGACCAACCAGAAGGTGCAGCGCTTCCTGCTCGACCACGCCGCCCTTACCTCTGTTGTGGAAAAGGAGTAAGACCATGGGCTTTTTTACCAGAACTGCAATGGATGCCCTGATGAAGACCACCCATCCCGAGATCAACCGCCGCCAATGCTGGAACCTGCACCCCCACCGCAAGCCCTGCACCACCTGTAAGGATATCTGCCCCTACGGCGAGGAGATCTTCTCCCGCCCGAACCTTGTCAAGGACTGGGACCCCTGCACCGACTGCGGGCTGTGCGTTTCCGCCTGCCGCAGCGGCTGCATTGCGCCCTCGCCGGAGCAGGTGCAGCGGGATACCGCCGCGGCAGACACCGACAGCGATACCATCTGGATCGGCTGTGAGAAATCCACCCGCAAGAACACCGTGGTGCGCAGCTGCATCTGTGCCCTCTCGTGGGAGGCGCTGGCGTATCTGGCGCTGAATAAAAAGATCGTGCTGGACCTGACCCCCTGCGGCGGGTGCGAGAACGACCTGTGCGCCGAGCAGCTGCGCAAGGAGCTGACCCGCCTTGTGGACTTTTTCGGTCAGCCGATGTTCGAGGCACGGTTCTCGCTGGCTTATGAGGAAAAAGAGTACCCCTACCATGTGCAGGAGTTGACCCGCCGCGAGATGCTGGAACAGGTGAGCCACGGCTCCAAGAGCGGCACCAAAAAACTGCTGCAAATGCTGCCCGGTCTGCGCAGCGAGGAGGACAGCGGGGTGGACTTCCGCCTGCTGCTGCACCAGCGCACAAAGCAGCTGAAAGCCGCCATGGAAACGCCCCTGCAGTACGGCTACTATATGCCCAAATTTACCGACAAATGCTTTGGCTGCGGCCGGTGCGAAAAAGCCTGCCGCGCCAACGCTTTGAAGTTTGAGGAGATGCCGAACGGCCAGACTCGCATGGTGCTTACCCCGTGGAAGTGCAGCGAGTGCGGCGTGTGCATGAACGTGTGCTCCAATAAGGGCTTTGACGGCATGAAGCTGTACCAGCTTACCACCCTTGGCCCCGTGGTGCTGCACAAGTGCACCAAGACCCTGTGCAAGCAGTGCGGCAAGCCCATTGCCCCGGATAGCGCCGATGGCCTGTGCTCGGTGTGTCGCATCAAGGCGCGCACCCAGAAGCGGCAGGAGGAAGCGCGTCAGCGCGCCGAGCAGCTAAAGGCTGAGCGCGCCGCCAAGGCTGCTGAGGAAGCCGCCAAGGCAGCGGAAAGCGCTGCGGAAGCCACCGCAGAGGCTACCACTGAAGCTGCGGTAGAGGCTACTTCTGAGGCTGCGGTGCAGGCTACCACTGAGGCTACCGTGCAAGCTGCGGAAAACACCGCTGCCGCCCTGCCGGATACCATTCCCGCCGGGCAGAGCGCTGCCCCGGCTAACGTTGCTGCGCCCAGTCTCGGGGAGCAGGTCTCCGAGTAATAGCCGGACGATTTAGAATGGCCTCCGCTTGCGCTCTGGCCATGTTTAGCGGAAAAAAGATTTTTAATTTGGGGTTCTGAAAAGCCTGCGGGCTTTTCAGAACCCCTTTTTCACGGGAGGGGTCACCCCTTCAGTCTTTGCTTCGCAAAGCCAGCTCCCCCAAGGGGGAGCCTTTGGGTGCTGCCGGACGCTTTACCGCCACCGCGAAAAGCCGTCCCCTTGGGGAAGGTGGCAAAGCCGTAGGCTTTGACGGAAGGGGTCAGCCCGCCCCGGTGGAATCCGATTGACGTTGCGCCCAAACAATGCTATACTGGGCTTAAAGTTACCGTTGGTAGCCGATGGACTTGTTACAGAGAGGTAACGGATGTGGTTCCGTTACCTCTTTTTTTACAGAAATTGAAAGAGGTTTTTATGATGTATCATGCTTTTTCCCGCCGCCAGTTCTTAAAGGCCGGCGGTGTGGCAGCCCTTTCCACCGCTGCTGCCGGGCTGCTGAGCAGCTGCGGCGGCTCCGCTGCGGACGGCACTTCCACCGGTGACGGCAGCGCCACCTACACCGTGCTATACGCCCGCCAGCCTGCCACCTTGAACTACCTGATCTGCTCTGCCGACCCGGACCTCTACCACGGCACCCACTGCGTGGACACGCTGGTGGAGTACGACAGCCGCGGCAAGA